>OFFP01000841.1_pt1 | contig 23440 bp, 15 predicted proteins | sample 1521431 | NCBI WGS metagenome assembly OFFP01 (sample SAMEA3504104, study PRJEB24116) | mouse gut metagenome | biome: mouse gut; feature: mouse-associated habitat; material: faeces | place: Denmark | collected 2011
GAAATATTGGCATTGCACCTTATTTTTTAAATATCTCTAGAATCCATTAATTTCTAAGTATGTCATAGTTTGTGGTAAAATAGCCTTACAGGGCTCTTCCCACGCCCACAAACCGGCAGGGATTCTTCACCGCCAGCAAAAACGCCTCGTTGGCCAGAACCGTCCGGTAATCAGACAGCCCGCCAGCCAGCGAACAAAACAGCACCTGCACAAACGGAAGCGCCGCAAACACGCTTACCCCTATCAGGCTCGGCAGCAAAAACCACCGTCTACTCCGCCAGATAAAGTCCAATCTTCTGTACAATCTGATCACATCCTTCGTCGATGGACAAGTCTCCCTCAAGCGTTTTTACGCCTCCTTCCAGCACCGCCGTAAGAACCACATCATCCGAAAGCGCGGCCGTACCGAGCGTACCGATTTTTTCTTTTAACGCGGCAATCTCCTCCGCCGTAGGCCAGCCCGCCGAAAAATTCACCCTCTGCGACGTACTTCCGTCTTCTTCCGCTACGGATGCGGAAAACCCGACCGTCGAATCAGGAGAGTCCGTCTCCGTAAAAATATCATAGGCATCCGCATTGACCGGAAAACCGTCTTCCAAATCCGCCTTCTGCACCGCAGTTCCCATCAGTTCCTTCAAAAAAGCCGCCGCCAGTTCCTGTTCCTTCGACGTTTCGCTGATTCCCGCAATACCGCACGGTACAAACAGGCCGCCGTCCGGCGCGCCCATAAAATCATACGCGGCGCCCTCTTTGTTATCCACCATGCCTTCCGCCATCTGAAAATCCGTCATGCCCGTCAGCTTCCCGATCAGCAGCCCCTGCTCCCGGCTGATGATTTCAAACATGCCGCTGGCGTTGATCGTATAATTATTGTATTCGTCCATCAGCCCGTTATCTTCACGCCAGACCATCGAATTATTATGCGCCTGCCGTTTGGCATCCGTAATATTTTTCTGCTCCTCTTCATACACGGCGGACGCCTGCTCCAAAAAAGCCCGCACAGCAGCCTCGTCTACTCCGCCGTCCCCAAGCAGAGAATGGGAATCCAGCATATAAAGCCGCTTTAACAATTCCTCCGCCGTATAGGTGCCCAAAACCGTAGTCGCATTTGGAACCTCTTTCCGCGCCTCCTTCACCGCGCCCGTCACCCCGGCTATATCGTGAATGCCCGTCACCTGTTCCGCCGTACCAAGCAGTACCGGGATCTGGAACCGGATCGGAACCGCAAACAGCCCGCCGTCCGTTTCATATGTCCGTAACACATTGGAAAAATAAGCGTTCTCCCCTTCCAGTTCATTCACCACATCCCCCAAATCCATCAAAACGCCCTTGTCAATATAAGACTGCATCGGCATTTCATCCATCAAAATAATATCCGGCCCTTCCCCCGCCAAAAGGCGCGTATTTAAGTTGCGGATCGCATCCTCTTTCGTCACGCCGTAATCGCCCAGCAGGCCGATTTCCTGCTTTACATATACATCCGGGTTCGATTTGCGGAACATGCTGATCGCCTTGCTGGCCGTCATATTCTGGTTTAAGCTGTAAACCGTAAGCTGCTGCGACGGCACGGACGGCGCTTCCTTATCATACACATACCGGTCAATTTCCCCGTCGTTATACGCTACCAGAAAGCTGCCGTCGTCATTCTGCAAAATCGAAACCGCCTGCTTCGTCGGATCGCCCATTGCGCAAAGCCCGCCGTCCAGCAAATTTTCCATTGTGCTTCCGCCCGCCGCATGGCTGTAAAGCCCGCCTGCCGACGCCGAGTAAAACGTATTTTCCCCGGCATTGTAACAAAACGCCATCTTCTTATAATCCGCCGTCTCCTGGCTGATAAAATCCGTCAGCACCGTATCGTCTACCGCACCGGACTCCGAAAGTCCATAAATCAGTTCCTTCGACAGCAGGTAATCCCCCGCCGCGTAGATAGCGCCGGCTTCATCCGAAAACTCGCTAATCACACTAAGCGTCCCGGCCTCCAGATCCATCCGGTACGGCGCGCCGCCGTTCATCATGCCGACAAGCGTCCCGTCTTCCGTAAATACCGCATCCGACAAATAGAAGAAACTCCCGGATGTATTCGTCAGAGCAACCTCCGAGCTACTGCCCGCACTGTCAATATAAACATAGATTTCATTCACGGCAGAACCTCCGCCGTCTTCCTCTTCGGATGTCGGTTTTGACCAATCCACATAGGAGAAAAACACCCCGCCGTCCGGCGCAATCGCCCGGCTTGTAATTTCAATTTCCCCTATCCCGGTTTTTTCCCCAAGCGCCGGAAGTTCCCTTGTCTCCCAGGAATCCCCGTTGTCCCCGGAAACCATCAGATTCCCGGCAGCCACGTCTATAAAAGCAATACTGCCGTCTTTTAGCCTTACCATGCGCTCAATCTCACTGACTCCATCCGGCGTATTCAAAAGCTGCTCCATATACCTGCCCTTCACGGCCTCCTGCCCGCCGTCTTCCGGGTCGATGTCCCGCGCAGTATCCTTTTGCCCGTCCGAACCCGTCTCCTTTGCTCCGCCGTCCGTCCCGCATCCTGCGGCGCTAATCAGCAGAGTCCCCGTAAGCAGACATGCCGCAATCCGTTTCCAAATCTCTTTTGATTTCATCTTCATACAAAAACCTCCTTCAAATTCTCAGGCTATTTCCTGTGTACGCTACTATAACAGGGGAATCTTTAATTTTTCTCTAAAAAAAGAAAACGCCACATATTTTTTCCTTCCCGAAAATTATACCCGTACATCTGCAACAAATTTCCAAAATTTCCACACTATTATTATAAAACGTCCTTTCCATGAAATTTAGAGATAATTTAAAGCTTCTTATGATAGAATAATTTGATACACACCAAATAAGGAGACTTCCCAACATGAGAATACTATTGGTAGAAGACGATAAAAACCTTTTAGAGACACTGTCGTTTCAACTTGCCCACGCCGGGTTCACCGTTGACGGCTGCGAAAACGGCGAGGATGCTTTGTACTATATCTCCGAAAACATCCACGATCTTATCCTCCTAGACCGTATGCTCCCTGTTCTGGACGGCATCACCGTCCTTCAGAAACTGCGCGCCGCGGGCAATCAGACACCGGTCATCCTGCTAACCGCCCTCGGTGAACTTGAGGATAAAATCACCGGCCTAGACTCCGGGGCAGACGACTACATTGTCAAGCCCTTTGCTTTTGAAGAACTTATGGCGCGCATCCGAAGCATAAACCGCCGTCCAAGAACATGGCTTTCTACCGAAACGCTTACGTTCGGCGATCTTACCTTTGACCCTGCCGCAAACCGCTTAAGCGGCGCCGCCGGAAGCTGCACGCTATCCAAAAAAGAGGGCGCTCTGCTTAAAATTTTCCTGCAGAATCCCTCCCAGACTCTTCCGCGCGCCACGCTCCTTTCCAAAGTCTGGGGGTTTGATTCAGAAGTAGAAGACGGCAACTTAGACAACTATATGCACTTTATCCGCCGCCGCTTAAAATCGGCCAGTACAAGCGTTATCATAAAAACCATACGCGGTATCGGCTATCGTCTGGAGGAAGCGCCACATGTATAAAAAACTGCACCGCCGCCTGACCCTTCTTTTCACCGGGATTGCAGGCGCAATACTGCTCGCAATGTCTGTAAGCTACCTTTTTATGTCTGAAAAAGAACTGCGCCAAAACGCATCCCTGGCCTTTTCCTCCCAGGCTTCTTCCCTGCTGTCTTCTATGAATCAGCAATCATCCCTGACCTGGGAATGGCTGTCCAAAACAGCCGCCACACAAAAATTTATCCTGAGCATATACGACAACGGTATTCCCCTCTCCTACAACCGGGTTGCGCTCTCCGAACAGGAAAACGCCCTCGCCGATGAAGCCATGGCATACGCAAAAGAGGCCTTTCCCGCACTTTCGGACGGCTCTCATTATACCGCTGCACATCAGGAATTTACCTGGGTTTCCTCAAAAAAAGAATTATACGATGCCTCTATGTTTCAGATACGAAAAAATTCGGGCACGCTGACCGGAATCATCCTTTCTTCCCGCGCCGCGTTAAACCAACAGATAAAAGCACAACGCCGCCGTTTTTTGTTTTTGAATATTGCAGGCGTTTTTGCCCTGTTTTTATTTTCCTGGCGCTATACCGGCAAATTATTAAATCCGATTATTGAGTCCCGCAGGAAACAGGCCGCTTTTGTCGCCTCCGCCTCCCACGAATTGCGTACGCCAATCTCCGTCATCTGTTCCGCCGTATCCGCCTCTAAATCTGCAAACGAAGTGCAAAAGGAGCATTTTCTCCACATTATTGCGGAAGAAACCCTCCGTCTATCCTCATTAACAGACGATTTACTGTTGTTAAACCGTGCCGATACCGAGCGTTTCGAACTGGATATAAAACCGGCAGAACTGGACACCCTTTTGCTCAATACCTATGAAGCCTTTGAACCAATGGCAAAGCAGCAAAATATTTCTTTAAAAATCACTCTTCCGGAAGAAACGCTACCCCGCTGCAGCTGTGACAGCAGACGCATACAGCAAGTGCTTTCCATCCTGATCTCAAACGCGTTTAACTACGGCAAACCAAAAGGATACGTTAAACTGTCGCTTTCCTATAATAAATCAATGTTTTGGATTATGGTAGAAGACAATGGAATTGGAATTGATGAAAAAGACAAACCTTTTATATTTGACCGCTTTTACCGCGCAGACAAATCCCGCTCCGCAAAAGAGCACTTCGGTCTTGGGCTTTGTATCGCCCAGGAAATTATCACCGCTCATGGCGGAAAAATTGTCGTAACAGACACACCGGGCGGCGGAACAAGATTCTTTGTCCTGCTCCGCCACCCGGCTTAAGCTTCAACTGCAAAACCTGCCAGACACACCTTACAAAGCTTTAACGCCCCAGGCTCACCGCTCCTGTCTGCCGGATTTGCATCGGATATACATTGTCATTTCCTACCAGCTTAGCTATGTATTCCACATACTCTGCCGTTTTTGCCTTTGGCACAACCGCCAGAATCACTCCGGCAAAACCGCCGCCGTGTACCCTGCAGCAGCCGTCCTGAATCCTCTCTAAGAACATCTCTGTCATAGCAAGCGTTAAAGCGACCTTTTGATCCTTCTCATTGGACTTGGACATACAGTTCTGCAGCCATTTCCAGGAAGAATTGCCCGACTCCGTCAAAAGCCTAAGCACTGTCTTTCCGTCATTTTTTGCAAGCGCTTCCGCCGCTGCATCCACTCTGCGGTTTTCCTCATAGAAATGGAGTGCGCGCATAATCGCACGATCATTTTTAAGTACCTGTTCAATCCTGGGAAGCTCCTTCATAAATTCATCTACCGAGCGTTCACACAGCCGTTTCGCGTCCATTGCCGCCGCAACCTGGAACATTTCCGCTGGAACTGCAGAATATTCATCACTCAAATCCCCGTGCCCTTTTCCGGTATTGACAATCACCATATCATATCCCAACTGATCAAAGGAAGCATCTATCTTTTCGCATTTAATATCGTCTGCAAAATCCAAAAGAATCGCGCCGCCTGCCGCACACGCCATCTGATCCATCAGGCCGGACGATTTCATCCAGAAATTATTTTCCGCATACTGCCCAATCCTTGCACAATCCCCAAGCGGCATTTTATTATCGTTAAACATAGCGTTAACCATTGCACAAAACAGCATTTCAAAAGATGCGGATGAACTAACGCCCGCCGCTGCAATGACTTCCGTCGTCATATATGCGTCAAAGCCTTCTACTTTGTATCCAAACTTGCCGATTGCCTCTATCATCCCCGCAATCAGCGCTTTTGTCCCCGATTTTTTCTCCACAGAAGAAGCAATGTTAATTTCCACTTCTATCATATCGTATCCTTCGCTTAAAATACGGATTGTCCCTGTTCCATTCGGCGCCGCCGCTCCAATGGTATCCAGGCTGATACTGGCTGCCACAATCTTCCCGCCGTTATGATCCGTGTGGTTCCCAATCATCTCTGTCCGTCCCGGAGAAGTAAAAAACTCCACTTCGGCGTCTCCAAAATGTTTGGCAAAGCATTCCGACAAATGCAAAAACCGTTCCCCACTCCTTTTACTTTCCCCATAGACACGTTCTAAAACTTCTTTTGCTGGCATATTCGACATACCTGTTCTCCTTTCGCATAATCACTGTAATAAACCGCTTCTTACTATTATAAAAAAAATTGCACGTATCGTCAATAACCCGCGCCTGTCATTCAACGCTAAAGCCATATTTCTGTAATATTATATTCGCCTGTTTCGCAAAATCAGCGTTTGCTCCAAAACTCCAATTTACCATTCCCCCTCCGCCGCCAAATCCTACAACGTCAGCCGTTTTTTCATCCCCGCATTCGGTAAGCATAACCGTAAGCCCTGCATAACTTCCATTACGAAGATAATATTTCTCAAACAATAACACAATTACTTCCGCACCATTCATTTCGCGGCATATTTCAGAAACGAGTTCTGCTTTGATTTCTCTTCTTAAATCACCGGCTACTTCCCGGATACTTTTTGCATTTTCTCCTGTCATCGTAAATTTCGTCCTGCTCATTTTATTCCCTCCGTTCCTTACCCTGCAACCATATTCTCCTACTACATCCCGGCTTAGCGTGATATTTGCCCCATCAGATGAACAAATCCTCCCACTACGTGTGGAATACATTTGCCGAAATGCATTTTTCAATCTAACTATAGTAATTTGAAGTTATTGTATTTAAAATTTTGGGGACTGTCAAGTATCTGTTTCCCACGTATAATGAATTACAAAAAAACCCCGAAAATCGGGGTTTCTAAGAGGCGTAGGCCGGATTTGAACCGGCGCGTACTGGTGTTGCAGACCATTGCCTTACCACTTGGCTACTACGCCGTAATGACTCCAACGGGAATCGAACCCGTGTTACCGCCGTGAAAGGGCGATGTCTTAACCGCTTGACCATGGAGCCATATCTCGGTACTCACATTCCGTGCTGACCGAGATTTATATTACCATACCTGCCAACAAAATGCAACACTTTTTTCACATTTTTTATTATTTTTTTCAAACACCTTTCCCTACTCCAACAATTCCAGGAAATCCTCCTTGCTCATATTCCCAAGCTGCCCCGCGCCGCTTCCAATTACCTGCTCTAAAAGCTCTTTCTTCGACTCCTGGACCTTCTGAATCTTCTCCTCCACGGACCCCTTTGCGATAAGCTGATAAACCGTAACCTTCTTATCCTGTCCAATCCTGTGTGCCCGGTCCGTCGCCTGATTCTGAACCGCAAGATTCCACCACGGGTCATAATGAATCACCACATCCGCCCCCGTAAGGTTCAGCCCCACGCCGCCGGCCTTGAGAGATATCAAGAACACCTGCGTATCGTCCTCATTAAAATTCTTCACCAGTTTCAACCGTTTTTCCTTGGCTGTCTCCCCAGTAATCATGTAATAGGACATACCATTTGCCTCAAGCTTCTCCCTGATAATTTCCAGCATCGACACAAACTGCGAAAATAACAGGATCTTATGGCCACCCTCTGCTGCCCTCTGCACCAATTCCAAACATGCCTCAAGCTTAGCGGATTCTCCCTTATAATTCTCGAAACACAACGACGGGTCGCAGCAGATCTGCCGGAGCTTAATCAGCTCCGCAAGAATTTTAAGCTTATTTTTCCGAAATTCTGCCCCGTCCTGTCCGGCAATCTGATGCCGCATATACACCACTTGCCCATCGTATAATTCCTGCTGCTTTTTCTCGAATTTGACAAAGTGAGTCTTCTCAATCTTATCCGGAAGATCCTTGAGTACATCCTTCTTCAATCTCCGCAGGATGAACGGCGCGGTCATCTTCTGAATCCGCTCCATTGCCGCCTCGTCTTGATTTTTGGCAATCGGCGTCTCAATCTCCCTCTTAAACACCTCATACCGATACAAGAATCCCGGCATCAAATAGTCAAAAATACTCCAAAGTTCACTGAGCCTGTTTTCAATCGGCGTCCCGGTCAACGCATACCTGGTCTTGCTCTTGATAACCTTCACAGCTTTTGCCGCCACAGTCTGATGGTTCTTAATATACTGTGCCTCGTCAATAATCTGGTACAGGAACTCCTTTCCCTCATAGAACACAGCATCACGTTTCAGCAGATCATAAGAAGTGACCAGCACATCCGCCTCCTGATAGTTCTCAAGTTTTTTCCGGCGTTCCTCCTGAGTCCCTGCAATCAGAAGAAACTCAAGTTCAGGAGCAAATTTTCGGATCTCCTCCCCCCAGTTAAACACCAGCGAAGCAGGTGCTACCACCAGAGATGTGCCTTCCTTTCCTTCCTGCTTCGCCGCAAGCAGCACAGCAATGACCTGTAAGGTCTTTCCCAACCCCATATCGTCAGCCAAAATCCCGCCAAACTGAAATGCCTCCAGCGTCCGTAACCATCGGAACCCATTTTTCTGGTAATTCCTCAACACCCTGACAAGGGACTTAGGAGGCTGGAAATCCGAATCATTTACCGTCTTAAATCCTCTCACCAAGTTCTTGAAATGGCTGTCACGCTCACTATAGACACTCTCGTTCTCCTCAAGCATCTTGTCCAGATACAAAGTCCGGTACAGCGGAAGTTCTACCTTTCCTTTGACAAAATCCTTGGCAGACAAGTGCAGGGAATCCATCATCTCACTGAGCATCTCATAAGAATTGTCCTCAAGGTCTACGAAATCACCGTTTTTCAGCCTATGATACTTCTTCTTGCTTCGGTAGCTGGAAAGAATATCCAACAGTTCCTCCATAGGCAGATCCTCCGTAGCAATATCCAGATTTAACAGCCCGCTGGAAATAGATACCCCCACCGACATATTCATTTTCCGTGTAATCTTCAAGTTGGAGAAACGGTTGGTACACTGTACCTCTCCCAGATTCAAAAGCCCGTCTACGCCCTTAGCCAGCGCCTGGTACATGCACTCTTCATCCTTCCCACAGTCAAGCTCCCGCTTTTTCTCATCCAAATGCGGAAACCACTGCCGGACCAGAAACAAAATCTCTCTCTCCTTATGCTCCTCCCGGGGAATATTTCCATGCTCCTCCTCAGGCTTTAAAATTGCAAATTCCACCTCGCCATAGCGCACATGGGGCTTACAGGTAATATTGTTATTTTCCGCATCAAGATAGAACACAAACTCTGCCTCAGGCGGCAGATAGCGGTTAATCTCCTCCTCGTCCTCTTCCGTCACATCTACTACGTCACGAATCTGGGGCAGCACAGAATAGTAAAAGTCTGACAGCGTATTTCTCCCTATCCGGAAAGATCTGCCTACTGCGCCCTGTTTCATAACAAGAGGACGGATCTTTCTCAGGAATTCTTCATCCAGCCTGTATAAAATATCGTCTTCGATAAAGTATGCGGTATTGACGCCGTAAAACAGAAATGGAATATTACAATCCACAGAAATCCCATGGAAAATTTTTCCCTTATCCAACTGATTCTTCCGAATTACCATAGCAATCTTAGGATTCCCGTCTCGGCATGTCAACTCGCATTTCTTTTTACCGTCGTCATCCTTCTTTTCATAGGGAACCCTTTCCCCGGAAGCAATCTCATAGAAACGGTCCAGACGCCACCCGAACAATCCCATCTCATTTTTCTTTACCAATGATTTCCGGGTATACGCGCCTGATTCAATCACTCGGTTGCCGAACTCAATCTCTTCCCTTACAAGGCTTCCAATAAACTCAATCCACAGCCTCCCTTGGGGGGTAAAATTCTCCAGCCTATGGTTAATCTGCATATTCGTACCATAATTTCCCATGGCAGAATTTCTTACGTTTGATGAGAACTCAAACAGATCTTTTATTAGAAGCATCTTCTTCTGCCCAATCTTAAAAGAAACTGTCAGTTTTCCATCCTTATTTACCAGCCGTGGCTTCAGCATAACGCTCTCATCGCTTCCCATAACATCAGAAATGGTCTGATTCGCCCGGTTCGTCTGGAAAGAACGGATAATCTCGTTTCCCCACAAGTCAGTGGCGTCCCCCAGGCGGTTCTTGTCCAAATACTCGGAAAGCAGCTGCATCAGCGCCGCAATATGCTCACAGTTGTCCATCTGCGTATAGTAACGATAGAAATTCCTGGCGTACATCCCGCAGCAGCAGTCCGCCGACACCACCTTGTCTCTTGCAAATACAATCCGGACCGGGAAACAGGTCTTTCCGCTGTCCACCACTCCCTCTATAATCCCGAGCATCTCGTCCCATCCCTCGAAATACCCCACGTCAATCGTTTCCAGCTTGATTTTGTCCGCCGCCAAAAGCGCCTTTCCCTGCCGTACCGAATCCAACGGCAAGTGCAGCGACTCCTTAATCTTGACCTTGTCAAAATACGCATAAGGCTCCATAGCTCCTGTCTTTATCTGTCCGTCCTTCCACGTATATTTTTCCTTCTGTTCCTCAAAGTCCTTAATCGCGTACAAAACCGCCGCCATATGCTTACAGCAGCTCCCGCTCTTAGCGTGGGGGCAGCTGCAGTTCATCCTGCATGACTCCGGGTTCTCATATCCGGTAATCCTCACCTCATATCTGCGCCGCTCGACTACCGCCGCCGTATAAACGCCGTCCGCTTCCTCAAGTTCCATAACCCTGCCCCTGTCAAAATATTCCTTCCCCAGAAGCAGCGTATTTTTCTGAAATCTGTCCATCCATTTTTCCATCGTTAAACCCGCTCTTTTCTATCCAACCTATAGACGCAGCGTTACTCTCCAATCATCATCTTAATAATCTCTTCATTCGTCTCCCGCATGCCTTCTTTCCCGAGGCGTCCGATATTCGTAATCGTAGCCTCCACGCCGTTGGTCACGATACCGTCCCCGGCATAGAACTGCTGTCCCCGCAGGTACATATTGTATCCCAGAATCCCGGCATCCACCGACGCCGCAATCTTTGCCGCACAGGAAGCCTTCGCGCCGTCACAGACCATACCAGACACAATCGCCAGTGCATTGACTACCGTATGTACCGCCTCCTCATATCCGCCGCCGCACAGATACGCAATCCCGGCGCCCGCTGCCGCCCCGGCGCTCACTGCTCCGCAGTAAGCCGACAGCCTTCCGATGCCCGTCTTCTGATGAATTGCCACCAGGTTCGATAACGCCAGCGCACGGTAAGTCTTCTCCTTCCCCGCTTCCTTCTCCTTCGCATATTCCAGTACGGGCAGCGAACAGGTCATTCCCTGGTTCCCGCTCCCCGCATTGATGATAACCGGAAGCTCACACCCGTTCATACGCGCGTCCGAACCTGCCGCTGCCATAGCCTTTGCACGGGTCCTCACATCCGTCCCATAGGTATCTAACAACACACTCCCGATATTTGCCCCATAATTTCCCTTCAAGCCTTCCTGGGCAATGGCAGAATTATACTCAATCTGACGGTCAAGCACTTCCTTCACATCCTCAATATCCACCGTATTCGCAAAATCCCAGATACTCTCCATATCCAGAAGGCTCCGGTCCGTCAGCCCCTCCTCGCTCTCTCCCTCCACAGGGACGTCCACAAGCTTCTCGCCGTCCTTCTCTACCAATACGATATTGGTATGGTAGTTGGCAATCCGCACCTTTGCATAAGAATCACCCTTGAACACGATTACGATAATGTCAAATGTAATCCCATTGTCAATGTGCTCCACGCTGACCGGAACGGTATCAAGGAATTCCACCATCTGCTTCGTCTGTTCTTCCGTAACCTCCGCGATTACTTCCAGCTCCTTCTCTGCCTTCCCGGCAACAATCCCCGCCGTCGCCGCAGCAGGAATCCCTTTCAGGTGGTTGGTATTCGGGACAATGACGCTCTTCACATTCTTGATTATGCTCCCGCTCGCCCCAATGCTGACCTTATCCGGGATGCATCCCAAGACTTCTCTCGCTTTTGCCGCCGCATATGCAAGGGCAATCGGCTCGGTACACCCCATTGCCGGAACCAGCTCCTCCTTTAAAATCTGCACATACGCCTGATATTTTTCATCTGATTTTTGCACGTTTATCCTCCTTCGGAACCGCCTTATTCTTCTTTCGGTCCCATACGACATATTTGACTATATTATAAGAAAATTCGAGGCAAGTTGCAACCATTTGCGGGAAGTTTGAAAGATACATTTAAAAATTACACATAATAGAAGAATAAAAAACCTTGATATTTTATCGACAATAAAATATAATAAAAATGTGATTTTTATCACACTTTTATTAACAAATATGTGATTATTGCCACGTTATTTCATATAATTTTGTGAAAGGAGCAACCTGCTATGAAACGAACCGTCATGAAGAAGCTGCTAAACTGGAAAAATTCCCCCTATCGGAAACCATTAATATTAAAAGGCGTCCGTCAAGTAGGCAAGACCTGGGTGTTAAAAGAATTCGGCAGGCAGTATTACGAAAATACAGCCTACTTTAACTTTGATGAAAACGAGGAGTACCGGCAATTCTTTGAGACAACGAAAGATGTGGAACGTATTTTACAGAACCTCATGCTTGCCGGCGGGCAAAAAATCTTCCCCGGGAAAACCCTCATCATCTTCGACGAAGTGCAGGATTGTCCCAAGGTCATTAACTCCATGAAATACTTCTACGAGAACGCCCCAGAGTATCACATCGCCTGTGCAGGTTCTCTTCTTGGGATTGCTCTGGCGAAGCCCTCCTCATTTCCGGTAGGCAAGGTAAATTTCATGCAGATTGACCCTATGACCTTTACAGAATTCCTGATGGCCAATGGCGACGAGAATCTTGCCGCCTATCTGGACAGCATTGATACGCCGGAACCGCTCCCGGATGCATTTTTTAACCCCTTGTATGAAAAATTAAAGATGTACTATGTTACTGGGGGAATGCCGGAATCTGTACTAATGTGGACAGAAGCCCGCGATGTGGACGCCATGCAGGAATCTCTGGCCGGCATCATCGGCGCATATGAACGCGATTTTGCAAAGCACCCGAATGTAAGTGAATTTCCGAAAATCTCAATGGTCTGGAAGTCCATCCCCTCCCAACTCGCCAGAGAAAATAAGAAATTCCTCTATAAAGTAATCAAAGAAGGCGCAAGGGCAAGAGAATATGAGAACGCCTTGCAATGGCTGGCAGATGCCAGACTGGTGCATAAAATATACCGAAGCAGCGCGCCCGGACTTCCAATTGCCGCTTATGACGATTTGTCGGCTTTCAAGATTTACCTTGCAGACGTGGGGCTTCTCCGCCGCCTGTCCATGCTTGCCCCGACCGCATTTGGGGAAGGAAACCGTTTATTCACAGAATTCAAAGGGGCACTAACCGAAAATTATATACTACAGACACTACTCACGCAGTTTGAAGTAGTTCCAAGGTACTGGAGCCAGAACAATCCTCCCTACGAAGTTGATTTTCTGATACAGCGGGATAACGATATCTACCCTGTTGAAGTAAAAGCGGAAGCGAATACGGCAAGCAAAAGCCTGAAAAAATTTAAAGAATTATTCGGCGACAAAGTAAAATTGCGCATCCGGTACTCTTTGGACAACTTGAAATTAGACGGAGACATACTGAATATTCCTCTTTTTATGGCAGACCATACAAATCGGTTGATTGGTCTTGCATTAACATCATAAAATACACAAACGGAGCTTAGGGAGAAAACACAAATTTGCTCCTCCCTACAGCTCCGCCGTTTGCCTTCAAATGCTTGCACCTTATGCGCTAATTGAGTTCCCGGTATACAACTGGTAATAGCGCCCCTTCTCCTCAATCAACTGCTCATGTGTCCCCCTCTCGATAATCCTGCCCTGCTCTAAGACCATAATACAATCCGAATTGCGCACCGTCGAAAGCCTATGTGCAATCACGAACGTCGTCCGTCCATTCATCAGCTTATCCATTCCATCCTGCACAATCCGCTCCGTCCTGGTATCAATCGAGCTGGTGGCCTCATCCAGTATCAGCACCGGCGGGTCTGCCACAGCCGCCCTCGCAATCGCAAGGAGCTGCCTCTGGCCCTGGCTTAGATTCGCTCCGTCCCCGGTCAGCATCGTATCATACCCACCCGGCAGCCTCCGGATAAACCCGTCTGCATTGGCAAGCCTTGCCGCCGCCACGACCTCCTCATCCGTCGCATCCAGCTTCCCGAAACGGATATTCTCCATCACAGTCCCGGTAAACAAATGGGTGTCCTGTAATACAATCCCAAGGGAACGCCGCAAATCTGCCTTCTTAATCTTATTAATATTAATCCCGTCGTATCTTATCTTACCGTCCTGAATATCATAAAACCGGTTTATCAGGTTCGTAATGGTGGTCTTCCCTGCCCCCGTAGAGCCTACAAACGCAATCTTCTGCCCGGGCTCGGCAAACAGTTTCACATCATGGAGTACAATCTTGTCATCGCTGTAGCCAAAATCCACGCCGTTAAACACAACATCGCCTCTGACCTCCACATAGTCCACGCTGCCGTCCGCCTGATGGGTATGTTTCCACGCCCACCTTCCGGTTCTGGCGCTGCTTTCCGTAAGTTTTCCGTTTTCTTCTACGGCATTGACCAGCGTGACATACCCGTCGTCCTGCTCTTCCTTCTCATCCAGCATGGCAAACACACGCTGGGCGCCAGCCATCGCCATGACCACGGCATTTAACTGCTGGCTCACCTGATTGATGGGCATACTGAAACTCTTATTAAACGTCAGGAAACTTGCAAGCCCTCCCAGCGTAAATCCGCCCACATGATTAAGCGCCAGCGCACCGCCCACAATCGCGCACACCACATAACTGATATTTCCAAGCTGGGCATTGATAGGCCCTAAGAAATTAGCAAAGGTATTCGCCCTGTCCGCGCTGACGAACAAACGGTCGTTCAGCTCCTTGAACGCCTTCTGATTCTCCTCCTCATGACAGAACACCTTAACCACCTTCTGCCCGTTCATCATTTCCTCGATATACCCGTTCACAGCCCCAAGGTTCTTCTGCTGCTCAAGGAAATACTTCCCGCTCCTTCCGGCTGCCGCCTTGGAGCTTAAAATCATCACCGCCACCATGGCAAGGGTCACAGCCGTCAGCGGAATGCTCAGAATCACCATGCTGACAAATACGCTGACAATGGTAATCCCGCTGTTCACCACCTGAGGGATGCTCTGGCTGATCATCTGGCGCAGAGTGTCAATGTCATTGGTATAGACAGACATGATATCCCCATGGGCATGGGTGTCAAAATACTTAATGGGGAGACGCTCCATATGGGCAAACAAATCGTCCCTAAGCGACCTAAGCGTGCCTTGCGTCACATTGATCATGATTCGGTTATACGTATAGGTAGACAGAATCCCCACGCCATAGAAACACGCCACCCGTGCGATTGCATTTGCCAGAGTCGAAAAATCCGGCGCATCCGTCATGAGGAACGGCGTTATGTAATCGTCAATCAGATTTTTCATGAACATGGTTCCCTGTACATTGGCAAGTACGCTCACGAAAATCAATGCGATTACTGCCATATAATGGAACTTATAATACTGGAACACATACGCCATCAGCCGTTTAAATATCTTCATTGGATTCTCGACCTGAGGTTTTACGCCCCTTGGTACTCTTCTCATCGGTCCCGCCATCTTTAATCACCTGCCTTCTCATCAAAATCTCCGCCGCCGCTGGTCTGGGACTCGTAGACCTCCCGGTAAATGGCATTTTCACGCAGAAGCTCCTCATGAGTCCCGAATCCGTCCACGCATCCCTCATCCATCACGATAATGCGGTCTGCGTCCTTTACGCTTCCAATCCTCTGTGCAATAATCAGCTTCGTCGTGTGCGGAATCTCCTCCCGGAACGCCTTTCTTATCTTCGCATCCGTCGCCGTATCCACCGCGCTGGTACTGTCGTCCAAAATCAAGATTTTCGGCTTCTTTAATAATGCCCGGGCAATGCAGAGCCTCTGCCTCTGGCCGCCGGATACGTTGCTGCCGCCCTGCTCAATATGAGTCTCATACCCTTCCGGGAACCGCTGTATGAATTCATCCGCACAGGCCGCGCGGCATGCTTCCCGGCATTCTTCCTCCGTTGCTTCCCGGTTGCCCCACCGCAGGTTATCAAGAATCGTCCCGGAGAACAGCACGTTATTCTGCAGTACCACGGACACTTGGTTCCGTAAGCTTTCCATGTCATATTCCCTGACATTCCTTCCCCCTACAAGGATCTCCCCGCCCGTCACGTCATAGAGACGGCTAATCAGGTTCACCAGACTGGTCTTGGCGCTTCCGGTCCCACCGATGATTCCAATCACCTCGCCGGATTCTATCTTGAGATTAATATCCTTTAACACAGGGCTTTTACTGTCCTTCCGGTAAGCGAAATCCACATGCGAAAACTCAATGCTTCCATCCGTTACTTCATGCACAGGCTCTTCCGGGTTCTTGATGTCACTGCTCTCATTTAACACTTCTGAGATACGACGGATACTCGCCATACTCATAGAAATCATGACGAATACCATGGACAGCATCATCAGGCTCATCAGGATATTCATACAATAGGCCAGCAGGCTCATCAGCTCGCCTGTGGTAAGCTCTGAGGCCACAATCATCTTCGCCCCAATCCAGCTAATCAGCAGGATACAGCTATAAACCGTCAACTGCATCAGCGGAGCATTGTATACGAGGTTGCATTCCGCCTTCATAAAAATCTTGTAAATGTTCTCGCTTGCCTTCCGGAACTTGACCGTCTCCTGCTCTTCCCGGACATAAGCCTTTACCACGCGGATTGCAGACACATTTTCCTGGACAGACGCGTTCATATCATCGTACTTGGGAAATGCCTGCTGGAAATATCCCGTCGCATGGCTCATAATCAACGCCAGCAGGATGCCGAGAATCACCACTGCCACCAGATAGACGCTGGAAAGCTTCCCGTTGATACGGAACGCCATGACCATAGCGCACAAAAGGCTTGCCGGCGCCCGGGTGAACATCCTAAGGGTCATCTGGTAGGCGTTCTGGACGTTTGTTACATCGGTTGTAAGCCTTGTCACCAGCCCTGCGGTACTGTACTTGTCAATATTTGCAAATGAAAATGTCTGGATGTGGTTGAACATGGTCTCCCGCAGGTTCTTTGCAAACCCGGCGCTTGCCTTGGCGCCGTACCTTCCGCCTGCCATTCCCGCCAGCAGGCCGATGGACGCCGCAATAACCATGACTCCCCCGACTTTGTAGATATGCCCGATATCGCCCGCATTGACGCCGTCGTCTATGATGGAAGCCATCAGGAATGGAATCATCATCTCCATCAAAACTTCCAGAATCATGAACAACGGCGTCGCGATTGAGGCTTTCTTGTATTCTTTTACTTCATGCAATATAGTCCGGATCATTTACTTCCTCCTCTCTGTTACCGGTATGCGTTTTCTCTATTCCAGTATTCACAGCATTGCTCCTATCCTGCCTGGAAAGATTCTCAGTTAATTGCTTAACTACAGAATAAAATACGGATAATTCCTCGTCCGTAATCCCTTCGACAAGGCTCATGTCAAGGTTTTCGATCAGATTCTCAATCATCTCATGGCTTAGCACGCCCTTCTCTGTCAGAACCACTTTCTTTAACCGAGCGTCATGTTCCACAGATTCCCTAAGGACGAATCCCTTTTTCTCCATCAACTGAATGATGTTCGTGACGGTGGATCTCCCTATGGAAAAGTGCTGTTCGATGTCTTTCTGGAAAATATCTTCATCCCGTTTCTCATACAGATAGCGGATGATCCAGCCATGCATCAGCGTGACCTCGTCAAGTCCTGCCGCTTTCACACGGGCCTGCACATTTCTCGCCAGCATATGATCGAGCCTTCGTATCTCGAAACCAATCCGTTCTTCCCTTTTTTTCATATCAGCCTCCTTTTCTATATTTGATATCCTTCACGAGTTGCTGTTGACCTATCAGAATCTCCCATCTGTTTGATATCAAATTGTTCGATATTAAACTGTTTGATGCAAAACATATTTTACCACAAAAAAAATAGAAGTCAAGTGATTTTAAATTTTTCCTTATCGTTGAATTCCCCTTAAAATAATGATAAAATACAAGAAATTAACAAATTATATATACTAAAATACAACAGCATTTCTGTAAAATAATAACCAGAAAGTGAGTACAGACGATGACGTCAAAATCGAACAAAAGAACTGCAATCCAATTCCTGTTTACGCAGGAGGGTTTCATGCCCGACGTATCTTCCCTGGACACGGAAGCGGCGCTTGAGGAGGCAAAGCAGTGGACTATAGACGGAGGATACCCGTCCCTCTACCGGTTCGGCCTCGAAGGGAAACCGGAGGATGCAACCCCCTCGGAGAGCTTCCTTTATCAGGTGGCCGCCGCCTTCTTCGGCGGGCTCACAGATCTGCCGGAACTGGAAATCGCGCGGGGAAAAGCAAAGGTAATACTGACCGATGAAGCTGCCGAAGAACTTCTGTGGGCGGTTCCCTTTGCAATCGGCGCAGAGCATATTACGAAAAAATGGCTCCGGGACGTATTCCGGAAGCTTCAGGCAATCTTCTCCCAAGAAATCGCAGACTACGACGGTACGGTGGAGATGTACCTGACGGAAAAGAATCAGGAGCTGCGCGTTCCCGAGCGGGTATTTTTTCATCTGGTGGAGAACAAAGACCCGGATTTCCCGTTCGCCTTCCTTGCCACGTACGCCACAAAGGGAGAACACGGGAAGATCCGGCATGTCCCTCTGAAATATGCCTTGACAGAATACCAGAATGACCGGAGCAAGCTGCTTGCCCTGCTGTCTTGCCTGAACCGTGCGGCGGAGGTGTCCGAGCTGATCGGCGGGTTCATGGACAGCGGGGAATTGTTCCATCCCCTAAAGCTCACATCCCAAGAGGCATATACATTCCTGAAACAGATCGAAGAGATTGAGGAGACTGGGATTCTGTGCCGGATTCCCAATTGGTGGAAGCGGAATGCAGCGGCCGTATCCATGGCGGTGAGCTTAGGCGACGAGAAGCCGTCCATGCTTGGGTTTGACGCATTGATTTCTATGAAGCCCAAGCTGATGGTGGACGGCGTGGAGCTGTCGGAAGAAGACATCCGTAAGCTTTTGGCACAGACGGAAGGGCTGGCGTTCCTGAAAGGAAAATGGATTGAGGTAGACCATGCCCGGCTGGAACGGCTGCTGAAGGAAATGGAAGGGCAAGACAGGGAGATTACTTTGATGGAAGCCCTCCGGATGGAGATGGGGGCAGGCACGGAAGGGAAAGCAGCCGATGTAGGCGTTTTGGTCACAAACGGGAAATGGCTGTCCTCCCTGCTGGCAAATTTAAGGAAACCAGAGAAGATCCGAAAGGCTGCCGTCCCCGGCACGGTAAAAGCTGTACTACGCCCCTACCAGAAAAACGGCTACGCTTGGCTTGGCTATATGGACCAGTTAGGGTTCGGCGCATGCCTTGCTGATGATATGGGGCTTGGGAAGACCCTGCAGGTCCTAGCTTATCTGGAGAAGCTCAGGAAACAGGATAAGTCTGCCCGTGTGCTGCTGGTCGTACCTGCGTCGCTGCTTGGGAACTGGCAGAAGGAGGCGGAAAAGTTTGTTCCGGGCATGGATTTATCTATTCTCCATGGCGGTGGGGCAGCCGCCTTAGGGAAGATGGTGAAAGCAGAACCCACATTTTTGAATATCACGACCTACGGAATGGTTTCACGGATCAAAGAGCTGAGGGAAATCCAGTGGTCGTGTATCATACTGGACGAGGCGCAGGCAATCAAGAATCCCGGGACGAAGCAGACCCGGGAGATTAAACAGCTTTCCGGACGTATGCGTATCGCCATGACGGGAACGCCTATTGAAAATGATTTGACGAACCTCTGGTCTTTGTTTGATTTCCTGAACAAAGGGCTGATGGGTACGTCAACAGAGTTCCGTGATTTCTGTAAGAAGTTAAAGGATTGCCCGGAAAACTATGCAAGGCTGAAATCCATGGTGGCCCCGTTTATGTTAAGAAGGCTGAAAACAGACAAGCGTATCATCAAGGATCTTCCGGAGAAACTGGAGACGATGGATTATGCAGGGCTGTCAAAACGACAGGTGGTGCTGTATCGGAATGTCGTGGATGAAATGGAAAAGCGGGTGATGGAATCCGACGGAATCGAGCGGTGCGGCATTGTCTTGTCTACCATCGTAAAGCTCAAGCAGATCTGCAACCATCCGGACCAGTATCTGGGGCAGCAGACATTTGCGGAAGAAGAGAGCGGAAAATTCGCGATGCTAAGGGAAATCTGCGAGACCATTTATGAAAAGAGAGAGCGGGTGCTGGTATTTACCCAATTCCGGGAGATCATCAACCATTTGGCGGCATTTCTCAAAGAAATCTTCCATGCGGACGGTTACGTGCTGCACGGCGGGACGCCTGTGGCAAGCCGGGGGAAGATTGTGGAGGCGTTTCAGGGAGAGGCGTACGTGCCGTTCATCGTATTGTCCGTGAAAGCAGGAGGCACCGGGCTGAACCTGACGAAGGCAAACCACGTCATTCACTTTGACCGCTGGTGGAATCCGGCTGTGGAGAACCAGGCGACAGATCGGGCGTTTCGGATTGGGCAGAAGAAGAATGTGATGGTGCATAAGCTGGTGTGCCAGAAGACCATTGAAGAGAAAATCGACAAGGTCATCGAATCCAAGAAGGAACTGGCAGAGAATGTAATTGGATCCAGCGGCGAGAGCTGGATTACAGAGCTTGGGAATGATGAACTGATGTCCCTTCTGAGGCTTGGGTAGGAAGCCGGGCGGTGATATTTAAAATTCGATGGGCAAGCATGTGCGCCCGTCAGGGAGCGTGCGGATGAAGGAGGGCTCAAGATGAGCAAATACTGGGGAGAGTTCCCGCAATATAGCCAGCCGAATGCGTCGGAACTGCGGAAGAAATCGGCGGAAAGCAAGAAGAAAGAGAAAGCAAAGGGAAAGGTATTAGAGCCTGTCGTAATAAAGGGAAGGAGCATTGTCAATCACTGGTGGGGGAAGGCATGGTGCGATAATCTGGAGCGGTATGCGGATTACGAAAGCCGTCTGGACCGTGGAAAACGCTATGTCCGAACCGGCGCAGTGATTGACTTGAAGATCCAGAAGGGCAAGCTCCTTGCGAGGGTGCAGGGGACGCGCAAGACCCCTTATAAGGTAGAGATTAGGATTAGCCCCCTGTCGGAGGAGCGATGCCAGTCCATTATCCAAAGATGTGGAAGGAAACTTGAAAATCTGGAGGCGCTACTGGCAGGAGACTTTCCGGAAGAGATGCAGGAATTATTCCAGGGCAAGGACGGATTGTTCCCGGCTCCCCGGGAGATTAGTTTTAACTGCAGCTGCCCGGACTGGGCGCTGCTCTGCAAGCATGTGGCTGCAGCGCTCTACGGGGTAGGGGTGAGGCTAGATGAGAATCCGCTGCTGTTTTTTGAACTTCGTGGAATCGAAGTAGGGAGGTTCATTGACGTGACGCTTGCGAACCGGGTGGAGGCGATGCTTGCGAATGCCGGGAATAGAAGCAGCCGGATGATGGACGATGAGGAGATCGAAGGGATGTTTGGAGTGATTTGAGGCTTTGAAGGTAAGGAGTGGCAGGAATGGGGATTTATCTTAATCCGGGGAATATCGGTTTTGAGCAGATCTGCAGAGGTGAATATATTGATAAGACGGGGTTGATCCGGCTGGTCAACCAGAGGATTGGCGGGCCCAATAATCTGCTGTGTATCAGCAGACCCCGGCGTTTTGGAAAATCCTATGCGGCAAAGATGCTGTGTGCATACTATGACTGCTCCTGCGATTCCCATCATTTGTTTGCAAAGCGGAATATCGGTAAGGCAAAATCATACCGTACTTATTTAAACCAATACAATGTAATCTATCTGGATATTACTGGTTTCATATCTGCTGCCAAGAGACAGGGGATTCCACTCAGGGACGTACCCAATATGATTGTTGGGACAATCCATGAGGAACTTATGCTGCAAGCTCCCGAACTGCCGTGGCAGAAGAGTCTTACGGATTGCCTGGTCCGCTATGTTGAGAAGCCGGAGGGGAAGTCATTTATCTTCATTATTGACGAATGGGATGCAAATGGATCCCAATCTGCGATTTCGGATTTTCAGGAGTATTCAATCCTGAACCCGGATCAGTTTGCAGAGTTTACGGGTTTTACTGAGAGAGAGGTACGGAAACTTTGTAAGAAGAATAAAATGGATTTTGAAAAAGTGAAAGCCTGGTATGACGGATACGATTTCCATGAGGTGGGTTCAATCTATAATCCGTTTTCTGTCGTAAGGGCCATGGAGGCGGCAGAATGCCGCTCTTTCTGGAGAGAATCGTCTGCGGCAGAATCTTTGAAAACATATATTAATATGGATTTTGACGGCATGCAGGAAATGGTTTCCAGGCTTATTACCGGAGAGGAGATTGAGGTAGATACCTGGAGTTTCCAGAATGATTTTCAAACGTTCCGGAGCAGGGATGACATCCTTACGCTGCTCACCCATCTGGGGTATTTAACTTATAGAAAATCGGAGCATACAGTGCGGATACCGAATGAAGAAGTACGCAATGAATTCAGGAATATATTGAAGGGAAACGATGTCAATCCCAAATGGATGGAACTGATCCGCCGTTCCCGAAAGCTGTTGGACGACACGGTTGCAGGAAATGGAGATGCGGTGGCCAGGGCTATTGAAGAAATCCGGAAAGAGCAGTATGCGCCGGTTTATTACAACAACGAACTGGCGTTGAGGGCGGTGATAAAATTTGCATATATTGTAACATTTGGCCAGTATGTGAAGATTGAAGAACTGCCGTCGGGGAAAGGGATCGCCGACGTTGTGTTTATTCCCAAAAGACTTACGAAGCTTCCAGCGATGGTCGTCGAGTTAAAATGGAACAAGACATCAGGAGGGGCGATTCGCCAGATAAAAGATAAGGGATATCCGGAAGTGTTAAAGGATTACGGAGGGGAAATATTGTTGATTGGAATCAATTATGATGAAAGAACCAAGATCCATACCTGTGAAATAGAAAAAGGGTTGGTGCGGTAAAACCACGCAAGAAATACACTGCTGCGTTGGAGGCAAAAGGCATTATTCCGAATATAAAACATGTAAAGACGGATACCAACCTTTTCATTGATATCCGCCTTTACTCTAACCCTTCAATCATTCTTTTTACCTCTTTCTTCCTCGGTCCAAGATTCTCGATGCTTTACCAATTCACTTGCCGATTCTGGTATCTTGATTTAAATCCCGGAAATAAGTTTAAGTTCTTGGTGGTCCGTACCTCCTATTCATAAACTCTTCGACTCCTGATACTCAGCGCCTTCTTTCTCAAGAATCTTCTTCCAACACTTGTGTTGATTCTTAAATAACATCCCATCACTTACAGCTCGCGTCTGTCTTGTAATTCGGTTCTGTTATTTGTTAAATATAAGATATCACACTTATTCATGTTTGTCAATAT
>OFFP01000846.1_pt1 | contig 23352 bp, 18 predicted proteins | sample 1521431 | NCBI WGS metagenome assembly OFFP01 (sample SAMEA3504104, study PRJEB24116) | mouse gut metagenome | biome: mouse gut; feature: mouse-associated habitat; material: faeces | place: Denmark | collected 2011
ATAAAGTGCGTAAGTTTTTGTTACCGGCAACTTACACACTTTATATTACACTCTCATTTGTTCAGTAAAATCAAGGCTTTCGGGGGTTTTTCCGAAAGCCTTTTTATATCTTTTAAGTCCGCGGCTCTTTTACGAGAAGTATGGTTTTTCTTTAACATTTTTGTATTTTCAAAGAGGTCTCGTCTGCTTGTAACATCCAACGCATATATATCAGCAATTAACTCATCAACATTGGAAACTCTGTATAATCAAACTTTTTTAGGATACGGGCAGTGCGATCTGATATATAGCTATTTTCTTGCTGTCTAGAATATCTTTTAAATTCTGACCATAACCCATATGAACACATTCTTTTCTGTTCAATGTTATTTTTTATTTAATTTTTGCAAATGTGTTCTTACAATTTACTAGAGGTATTTGAAATTACTTTTTATGCTTGGGAAGAAGAACTTTGCTTTCCCCGTTGCGCATGTTCTCTGTCTAAATGATACTGTAACCTGAATTGTATCGTTTCTGCTGCTTTCGTTCTTGCTTCATTGGCTAATTGATAAAATGATGTCAAGAGGGTGTTCAAATCTGGTATACTATTATCATGCCGCATATACGAAAACCTAAAAGAGAAAAATGAATGTAAATGCGAAGGGCTATTACAACATAGATGAGTAATCGCCTGTGGAGCAATACTCACTTTTATGTCAAAGAAAAGAAAAGTAGGTTCCGAAGAACCTGCCATTCATGTATAATAAGATTTATTAAGTAAATTAAAATGCCATAAAAACTATACTGAATTCGGCGAGCCTTATAAACTGGTTTTGTCATTACATTTGGAAGGTTTGGTCCCTGATGATGATTCTGCTCGACTGCTGAGTTGCGAATTGGAGGAATTCGATTATAGCTTGCTGTATTAGGCTTACAATAATATATCTTTTTGATGTATATTCAATGTTAATATCGGCATTTAATAATTTAAAGATTTACATGACAGAGCAGGCTATATGTGATATATTTTTTCGGGTGTAAATACAATAGGATTTTAGTAAGGTATATGGATTGCGATATTGGAGAAATTGTGAGCTTTGGAAAAAAGGATAGAGAGTAAGCCCTGGTAATGGCAGTAAACAAGCACAAAAGCTTAAATATGCAAAGCGACAATATCAAAGTGAATGGAGAACTAAAATCATTCAGGCGATGAAAGAAGATGGTATGTTATGGAATCAATAGTATGAAGGAATGTTGTTTATGGAAAAGGATAAGACAATTAGTTATTACAACTCAAATGCAAAGGAATTTGTATTTGGAACGGTGTCAGTAGATTTTGAATTTATACAGAATAAGTTTACGGATAAATTACCGGAGAAATCAGTGATTTTAGATTTTGGCTGTGGTTCGGGACGTGATACAAAATATTTTATTTCACAGGGATATCAAGTAGATGCGGTTGACGGTTCAATTGAATTATGCAGGTTAGCAAGTGAATATACAGGAGTTGAAGTGAAACATATGTTTTTTAATGAGCTGACACAAGTTGAAAAATATGAAGGCATCTGGGCGTGTTCTTCCATATTGCATTTACCCTTAAACGAGCTTGTGGAAGTCATGCGTAAAATGGTGACTGCATTGAAAGGTAATGGAATTATATACACTTCTTTCAAATATGGAACTTTTGCAGGTGAAAGAAACGGGCGTTACTTCACAGATATGACCGAAGATACGTTTGCGGATTTTATAAAACAGATAGAAAATATAAGAGTAGAAGAACTGTTTATTACATCAGATATAAGACCAAAACGAGGAGAAGAAAAATGGCTCAATTTAATTCTGCGAAAAAAGTAAACAGTAACAATGAACCAGTGATTGAGTCAACGGACGTAATGACTGGGGACAAAAACCAAAGTCGATTTTTATATTATCAGATTAAGATGAGCATGTTAAAGGCGAAAGGAATCGATCTTATTGTATCGTTCCTTATGGAATCCGGCATCAGATTGATTTTGAATGACATCAGAAATGCCTTGGACAGAGGCGCTATCGTAAGAATTCTGACAGGAAATTATTTGGGCATTACTCAGCCGTCGGCGCTTTATCTGATAAAGAAAGAATTTGGTGATCGCATAGATTTAAGATTTTACAATGATAGAGAGAGATCGTTTCATCCAAAAGCATATATATTTCATTATGAAAATGCAAGTGAAATCTATATAGGATCTTCAAATATTTCAAAAAGCGCATTAACATCAGGAATAGAATGGAATTACCGCTTTAGCAGTATAGCAGATAGTAAAAATTACCACTTGTTTTATAATACGTTTGAAGATCTATTTTTTCATCATTCTGTTGTAATAGATAATGAAGAATTACGCAGATATTCAAAGAACTGGCGTAAACCGGCTGTATCTAAGGATTTGGCTAAATATGATAATCTTGAGGAAGATATAGGCGAAAAAGTCAGAGAGTTCTTTCAGCCGAGAGGAGCACAGATAGAAGCATTGTGCGCGTTAGAGGACAGCAGAGCCGAGGGAGCAAAAAAAGGACTCGTGCAAGCAGCTACCGGAGTTGGAAAAACATACCTTGCGGCTTTTGATTCTGCAAAGTTTAACAGAGTGTTATTTGTGGCGCATAGAGAAGAAATATTAAAGCAAGCGGCGGTTTCGTTTAAAAATGTCCGAAATACGGAGGATTATGGATTCTTTTATGGGAAACAAAAAGACACCGATCGGTCGGTTATTTTCGCATCAGTTGCGACATTGGGCAGGGAAGAGTATTTGAAGAAGGAATATTTTTCGGAGGATTACTTTGATTATATTGTCATTGATGAATTTCATCATGCAGTAAATGAACAGTATAGAAGGATTGTAAATTATTTTAAGCCGAAATTTATGTTGGGACTCACAGCAACACCTGAACGTATGGATGGGAAAAATATATATGAAATCTGTGATTATAATGTGCCATATGAAATTTCATTAAAAGAGGCAATTAATAAAGGAATGTTAGTGCCGTTTCATTATTATGGTGTATATGACGAAACAGATTATTCCGGATTGCATTTGGTAAAGGGCAAATATGATGAAAAGGAACTGACGGAGATTTATAGGAATAACGGCAGGAGATATGACTTAATTTATAAGCATTATATGAAATATCGTTCTAAAAGAGCTTTGGGATTTTGCTGTTCCAGACAACATGCGGAAAAAATGGCAAAAGAATTTTGCATCAGAGGAATTGCATCAGTTGCTGTGTACAGTAATGCCGATGGTGAATTTTCAGAGGATAGAGAAAAGGCTATTGAAAAGTTAAAAAATCAGGAAGTGAAAGTGATATTTTCTGTAGACATGTTTAATGAAGGATTAGATATTGCTTCACTTGACTTGGTTATGTTTCTTAGACCCACAGAGTCGCCCGTTGTGTTTTTGCAGCAATTAGGACGGGGGCTTCGCATTTATAAGGGAAAAGAATATTTGAATGTTTTGGATTTTATCGGAAATTATGAAAAAGCGGGAAAAGCGTCACTTTTGCTTAGTGGAGAAAAAACATTTAACGGGAAAAAAGAATGCGGTTGTAATGATATAGAGTATCCTGACGACTGTATGGTTGATTTTGATGTACGGTTAATAGATTTATTTAAAGAAATGGATAAAAAATCTTTAACTGTAAAGGAACGGATTAATCAGGAATATTATCGTGTAAAAGAGCTGTTAGATGGAAAAATTCCGACCAGAATGGATTTGTTTACTTATATGGAACATGAAGTATATCAGTGCTGTATAAAACATACAAAAGAAAATCCGTTCAGGCATTATTTGAATTATCTGCATGATTTAAATGAATTATCTGAAGATGAAAAAGAATTATATGCGGGAATTGGAAAAGAATTTTTGATGGTAATGGAAACTACTGATATGACAAAAGTTTATAAGATGCCTGTCTTGTATTCGTTTTATAATAAGGGAAATATTCTATTGGAGGTTACAGAGGCTCAGGTTCTTGCGTGTTGGAAAGATTTTTTTGATAAGAATAAAAACTGGCGAGATTTTTCTGAAGACATTACATACGAACAATATAAGAACATGACGGACAAACAGCATCTGGCGAAAGCAAAGACAATGCCGGTAAAGTTTTTAAAGGCATCGGGAAAAGGATTTTTTATTGAGAAAGAAGGGTATGTTTTGGCAATAAGGGAAGAATTAAGGACTGTTATAAAAAACGATGCCTTCCGTAATCATATGAATGATATTTTGGAATATAGGACCATGGATTATTATCGCAGACGATATGAGAAAGAATAGTTGCAATTAGGCATGTTTAGACAAAAATGCTTTAGAAAAGGAGTTATAAATGCTTTCGGTACATATTTTGATGACAATACTTGAAATGAATAAGGGTTAAACAGCAATTCTAAGTTTCAGCGGCTCTGGAATCAGAACAAGATCTGAGCGGGTATATCGTAAATGAATGAAGGTGGAGTTCCTCATGAGAAGTGCAGCAGAACTGGAAAAAAGAATACACTATTTGGAAAAGGAAAATCAATACCTGAAAAAGCTGTTGTCAGATGCGGGGATTTCCTATTCTGAAAAAGAGATAAATGGCAGCGGTAATGAATATGATCCCAATCAGGGTTCAAGGATCCTACCAAGAGACATTACAGAAACAGATGCAAAAGTATTTTTTAGCATGTTTTGGGGACGCACGGATGTATACAGCAAGCGCACCATAAAGAAATCTACCGGGGAAGTAAATTATTATACACAGTGCCATAACTTTTGGAAAAATGGCTGTCCAAGGATTACAGGAAGTAAGATAAAATGCCGTGATTGTCAGAGACAGGCATATAAAGAGTTGAAGAAAGAGCAGATCATTGACCATTTAAAGGGAAATTCAGAGGATGCCACAGACGTCATAGGTGTTTTCCCGCTTTTCACAGATGATACCTGCAGATTTATCGTCTTTGATTTTGATAATCATGAAAAAGATGCGGAAAAAAATGATTTTGCCAACATTGACGATCTGTGGAAAGAGGAAGTAGACAGCCTGAGAAAAATATGTAATATTAACGGAATTGATGCACTGGCAGAGCGTTCGCGTTCGGGGAGAGGCGCGCATCTCTGGATATTTTTTCAAAAACCGATAGAAGCCGGGCTGGCAAGAAAATTTGGCAGTGCGTTGTTAAATAAAGGGGCAGAGTCAGTAAATTTAAAGTCTTTTCGTTTTTATGACCGTATGCTGCCAATGCAAGATCATCTTCCGGAAGGCGGAGTAGGCAATCTGATTGCGTTGCCATTACAGGGGCAGGCGTTAAAAGAGGGGAACAGCGCGTTTATAGATGAATACTGGAATGCATATCCTGACCAGTGGGAAGTGTTGTTAAGCAAGAAAAAACTTTCAAAAGAGTTTATCGAGGAAAAGATAAAAGAATGGACTGAGGAAAGTCTTGATATTGCTACAGGTTGCAAAGATATTTTTGAAAATGATAACGAAAAGCCGTGGGATAAAACAAAGCATTTTCATAAGGAAGATGTAGAGGGAATATTGCAGATTACATTGTCAAATGGCGTATATGTGAATATAGAAAATTTACAGCCAAGAATACAGAATCAGATCAGGAGGATGGCTGCATTTTCCAATCCTGTCTTTTATAAAAATCAGGCTATGGGATTGTCTAATTTTGAAAATTACAGATATATTTATCTTGGAAGTGATGAAGGTGAATTCATTAAAGTTCCAAGAGGTATTTTGGAACATATAACCGAAGAGTGTGAAAAAGCGGGTATCGAATATGAAATAGAAGATAATCGGGGTAAAGGGCGTCCGATTCATGTGGAATTTATTGGTGAACTGAAAGAATCACAAATATCCGCTGCAGAAAAGCTTCTTCAAAATGATAATGGAATTCTGAATGCCGCTACAGCATTTGGAAAGACGGTTGTGTGTTGTAATGTGATAGCAAAAAAACAGGTCAATACGCTCATTCTTCTTCAGTCGTCAGCCTTGATGGAACAATGGCGGGAAGCGTTGGAGAAGTTTTTACATATTGATGAGGAACTGCCGGAGTATGAAATGCCCACAGGGCGTAAAAAGAAACGAAAAAGTGTCATTGGAAAATTACAGGGAGTTCATGATTCGACTACGGGTATTATTGATCTTGCGATGGTTGGTTCGCTCTGTAAAAATGGTGAATACCACAGGCGGTTAAAGGAGTATGGGCTTTTATTGGTGGATGAGTGCCACCACGCTGCTTCAGATACTATCGTGGATATTTTACAGGAAGCAAATGCAAAATATGTATATGGAGTAACGGCTACGCCATTTAGAGGAGACGGCCTTGAAAAAATAAATTACATGCTTCTTGGGCCGATCTGTTACAAGTACACGTCAAAAGACAGGGCAAAGGAGCAGGGAATAGAGCATCTTGTTTATCCACGTTTTACAAGGGCAGTTGCTCCGAGATTTTCACAGGATAAAATGCATCCAAATGAGGCATATGAAATTATCCGCAATAATGAAGACAGAGATGAATTAATCATAAGGGATGTAAAGCAATGTGTGGATAGTGGAAGAACGCCGATAATTCTTTCCAAATATGTGGATCATTCACTGCGGTTGTATCAGCAATTGATAAATTATGCAGACAAAGTTTTTCTACTGTCCGGCAGAAATTCAAAGAAAGAGCATAAAGAAATTTTGAAACAGATGAATCAGGTTGCGCCGGAGGAAAGTATGATTCTTGTCGCGACAGGCAAACTGATCGGAGAAGGATTTGATTATCCAAGGCTGGATACACTGATCATGGCAACACCAGTGGCGTGGAAGGGAGTCGTGGAGCAGTATGCCGGACGTTTAAACAGGGATTATGTTGGAAAGAAAAGCGTGATCATTTATGATTATGTGGACAGCCATATATCTATGTTTGACAGGATGTACCATAAAAGGCTCAAGGCATACAAACAGATTGGATACAATATTTTTTCCGGGACTGGAGCGCAGAAACAAACGGTCAGCGCAATTTTTGACATAGATAATTACACCGACATTTACCAGAATGATATGCTTACCGCAGAGAAAGAAATTATCATTTCAAGTCCGGCTATCAGCGGCAAAAAAGTATATGACATGATTCATTTGCTCAGGGAAAAACAGGAGGGGGGAATTAAGATAGTCATTGTCACATGGAAACCGGACTGTTATGGATATGGAGACAGTGCATACTGGCAGGAACTGCAGGAGCGGATGCGAAAAGAAGGGTTTGAAATGAATCTTGTGGAGGATTACTGTGAACATTATTGCATGATAGACCGTCAGGTAGTCTGGTACGGAAGCATGAATTTTCTGGGGAAAGAAGATGCAGAAGATAATCTGATGCGTATTGTGGATGGGAAGGTTGCAAACGAATTGCTTGAAATGACATTTGGAAATGAAAAATGTCAGGGTGAGACGATGTAAGGAAATGGAGATAATTTTATGATTCCTATAAAAATAGAAACCCTGCTGGAAGGGCGAAAAGTAGAGCAAAACCGGATAGAATACAAGGAGGGTTTTAATCCTGCGGATATTGTGCATACGATATGCGCCTATGCAAACGATATTGCAGGAGTGGATGGAGGATATCTTGTAATTGGTGTAAAAGCAGAAAATGGAATTCCCGTTTTACCGCCAGTAGGTTTGCCGCATGAATTACTTGATGATATTCAACTGAAAATCTTTCAATACTGTAACAAAATTGAGCCGCGTTATATCCCCAAAATTGACGTGGTGGAATATAAAGGGGTGAATTTGGTCTATCTGAAATGTGCGGCAGGCGATGCAGGACCTTATCAGGCGCCTGTCGATGTTTATTCCAAAAAAGAATCAGGTAAAGAGCAGAACCGTACTATGAAGTATTGGATTCGTCCGGCATCGCTTACAACAGAAGCGAAACAAGGTGAATTAGCGGAGCTTTTTGAAAAATTTGCCTCAGCACCTTTTGTGGATCGTATTAATAATCGGGCATCTATGGAACATATACGCAGAGGATACTTGGAGGATTTTATCAGAGAAAGCAACAGTTCATTAATAGAGGAACTGAATGTGCGTTCTTTGGAGGATTTGTTGATTTCTGAAGAAGTGGCAGAGGAAAAAGATGAGGGAATTGCAATTAAAAATATCGGACTGCTTATGTTTGGAGAAAGACCGGACAAACTGATTGCAGGAACTAAGATTGAGTTGGTGAGGTTTCATGATAAGGAGGCGGAGGCGTCTGATTTTACAGAGAAAACATTTTACGGTCCGATATGGAAGCAGGTAAGAGACGCACTGGACTACATTAAGACAAACGTGATTGAGGAAAAGGTGGTAAAGGTTGATGGAAGGGCGGAAGCAGACCGTTTTTTCAATTATCCGTATAATGCATTGGAAGAAGCACTTGTAAATGCGGTTTTGCACAAAAATTACAAAGAGGATGTGCCGGTAGAGATTCGGATTTATTTAGACCAGATTCAAATTATCAATTTTCCCGGACCGGATTATTATATTGATATGGAAAAGTTTGCGGCGGGGAAAGTCAGGGCAAGAAGATACAGAAATCCTAAGATTGGAGAATTTTTTAAGGAAATTGATTTGTCCGAGAAGAAATCAACGGGCATATCGAAAATTTTGCGCGAACTGAAAAGAAACGGTTCGCCCATGCCAGAGTTTGAAACGGATGAGGACAGAACTTATATGATTACTACAATAAGAATTCATGAAAAGTTTGGGACTGAGAATAAAAACTTCGCTCAAAAAAATGAGCGAAGTTTGAGCGAAGTTTTGAGCGAAGTTTTGGCGCAAAAAGATTATAATAGAGTAAGTACAATTGTTGATTTTATGGAAGAGCATGGAGAAATCACGCCTAAAGAAGCAGAAGCGGTTACGGGCAAGTCTGCTGCGACAGTGCGAAGGTATTTTAATATGCTCATAGGTACAAGATATATAGTGGCAGAGGGGAGTACCAACAATATAGTTTATCGTATTGCTGCGAATTTGTCAGAAGATGATTAAAATAGTTTTTCAAAAAAATTAGCAGCGAAACAAACGCAATTTGCTTCGTGAGAACACCATGATAACAAAAATAGGGGGGAAGCATTTTCACAGGCATCCATGATTATGATTAGGGGGTAACAGCGTGAAGCAGTTTTCGAGATACTTTGCTATATTGAAAATAACGATAAAAACGATTCCTTTTTGGTCTGTATATACGATATTAAACAGTGTTTTGGGAGTAATATGCGATATATTGGGTTCTGTTATAATCGTAAATATTGTTTTGACAAGGATAAGCTTACATAAAAGCTTTGCCGCTATTATCCTCCCCGTCCTGATGATTCAGCTGATCATACTGTCCGGAGGAATCTGCACATCAGTTTATTATGGGAGAATTGATCCGGTTGCCCGCCAGAAGTTAAAGCAAAGAATCACTTCAAGACTGGTCAACAATATGATGACGACTGAAATGAAAAATCTGGATAATCCCGATTTCTTAGATGAATTCACTTTTTCGGTTGACCAGATTGAACAAAGGACAACCGGTAGTATAGTTTTGGTTTCAAACCTTATATCCAATGCTGTTGGACTGATCACTTCCATGGCGATTGTGGGTTTTATTCATTTGGAAGTGATTATACTGGTGCTTTTTGTTGTTATGATTTCACTGATATTTAGTCATGCACTGACCAGAATTCAGTTCAAAGCAGATCATGAAATGGTATTGCCAACCAGAAAAAAGAGTTATGTCGAGCGTACGTATCACATGAAAAAGTTTGCCTTGGAAATAAGGCTGTACCCAGTGGGCCAAATGCTGCAAAATATGTATGATGCTGCAGTCAAAGATCTGATGGATATTATACACAAATATGGTTTCAAAATTGGTGTGCTTGCATTTATCAGAGCCTATAATAAAGAAATCATTTTGTATTGGGGTTCCATGTCTATTATTCTATTCAAGCTTTTCAGTGGGAGTATGTCCATTGCATCAGTGAGTGTTGTCCCTGTAACCATTGCAATCTATCGTCTGTCAAATTACATACTTGCTCTGACAGACGTTTTCAGTACATTAAAAGAATATGAGCTGTATTCAGAAAAGCTGCTTGCGTTCTTACATATGACAGACAACCATCAGGAAAAGAAAGCAGTAGATTGCACAAGGATGCACGATATTTGCTTTCACAATGTGTCTTTTCAATATCATAAGAATGAGAAGTTCTCCTTAAAAAATGTGAATTTACAGTTTCCCACCGGGGCAAAGGTTGCCCTTGTGGGTTTTAATGGATCGGGAAAAAGTACGATCATAAAATTACTTTTGGGACTATACAATGACTATTCAGGGGAAATAACCATTGATAATGAATCCATTTCAAATTTTGACATGCAGGGTTTCCGTAATCTGTTTTCTGTGGTGCAGCAGGATTTTCAGCATTATCCATGTACCATTGCCGAGAATGTTCTCATGGACAGCGCCGTACAAACGGATGTAGAGAAAATAAAGACTTCCCTGGAACTTGTTGAACTGAATTTAAATGTATCAGATGACGATTTGCTGACGAAACCGGTTACTTCCGAGTTTTGTTCAGATGGCTTAACGCTTTCAAAAGGTCAGTATCAAAAGTTGGCGTTGGCACGTATATTTGCAAGTGATAAAAATTTTATTATTCTGGACGAGCCAACCAGTGCACTGGACCCAATCGCCGAGTATAAAGTGTTTGACCGCCTTCTTGAACATTTTCATCAAAAAACGGTTGTCATCATTTCTCATCGTTTGACGGCAACAAAAAACGCAGATATGATTTATTTTATTGAAAACGGTGAAATTGTTGAGAGCGGGAACCATCAGCAGCTGATGGAATCAGGTGGTAAATATGCGGAGATGTATTCGCTGCAAGCTGAAAAATATCTGTAAATTACAAGTGCGCCTTTGCGGCTTTACCCTTTCGTGCCGTGGCGCAGCGACTATATTAGCGAGGAGGTAGGCATGTGAATAAAAATCATTCATTTGAAAACAGTATATACTATTTGAAATATATTAATAAGTTTGATGGCATTAGAATTCCCGGCGTTGTGCTGACCACTTTGCTGAACTCTTTTCATGTCTGGTTTTTAAAAGTTGTTGTTATAAAAGTGATTGTGGATGAACTGCTGAATTCACATGACTATCGTAACATTTTATTGGTGATGGCTATGGCAATAGGTTTCCATTCCTTAAAACTAATCTGTGATTCCTGTTGGTCCTATTATACAAAGCGCTCTGATCAAAGAATCATAGTAGGATTTCAGCACATCGCCTTCTCAAAGGCGGCTGATGTTGATTTACACTGCTATGATAATTCGGATTTTTATAATGACTATGTTTATTCGGTGCGGGATTCTTCCTCGCGTCCGCTTCTGTTTATCAACAGCATTGCACAGCTGCTGCAAACCATTTTTACAGTTAGTTTCTCGGGTTTATATCTCATAGGCAATGCCCCTTTTTTGCTGATATTTGCAGTGATTCCAATTTTGGGAGATTCCTTTTTAAGAACAAAAATGAACAGGGAAAGCGCCGAAAGGACTTCCCTCCTGATTCCGGAAAACAGAAAAATTGATTATGTAAAACAGACAAGTTATCTGAAGGAAAATACCATTGATATTCGGATAACAGGAATACGTGTGGTCTTGATGGAATTGTTCCACAATGGCGTGGAAAATATGATCTGTATCTACAGGAAATGCAGTAAAAAGTTTATCGGTATGTATTTTTTGAGTGATTTTCTCACACACCTGAACAATACTTTCGTTATTTTATATCTTATATATAGAATTGTGGTTCAAAAAACACTTGTAGTCGGAGATTTTATCGCATTTAAGGAGGCTGTTTCCCTTGTGAGCAGTAATCTGGGAAAGATCGTGGAGAGGGTGCAGGTTTTTCAGGAACACAGCATATACATAGGCCGGTTTCGGACTTTTTGCGAATATGAAAATAAAGTGATTTTCGGAATTTCAGATTTGCCGGATCAGGGGCTTTCTCCCTTTGAGTTGAAAATAGAGAATGTATCTTTCGCTTATCATCAGGAAAAAGAAATACTGCAACAAATGAATCTTTCGATTAAGAAAGGGCAGCTGATTGCAGTCGTGGGATCAAATGGTGCAGGAAAAAGTACGTTGGTCAAATTGTTGCTGCACCTGTATGATGCCACCAGTGGTTCTGTGGAATTTAGAGGCAGAAATATTAAAATGCTTTCAAAGCAGGATTATTTATCTCAATTTGATACGGTATTTCAGGACCACAATAGTTATTCCTTTTCCTTTGCAGATAACATTGCTTTTGATTCTGATTTGCCTGATTGCAAGATAAATAAGATAAAAGAAATTTTTCTTTCTCTGGGCTTTGATGAATTTCTGCCATACATCAATAAAAAAACGATTCTCACAAAAGAATTTTCGGAGGAGGGTTTGGTGTTATCAGGAGGACAGACACAGAAAATGGCATTGACCCGTGCACTGTATCGAAATGCCCCCATTCTTATTTTAGACGAACCTACCAGTGCATTTGACGCAATAACAGAACATAAATTTTCAAAAAGTCTGAAGCAGGCAGCAAAAGACAGGACTGTCGTGCTGATTTCCCATCGATTGTCTTCCGTGCGCGATGCAGATTGTATTTACTTTTTAGAAAATGGACGAATTACGGAACATGGAACACATGATGAATTAATGAAACAAAAAGGGAGATACTGTGAAATGTTTTTGATCCAGGCGAATGCATACCGTAATTAGTTTTGTCTGTACCCTTTCGCAGGATTCCGCTTTTGCTGCTGCGGAGGGAACAGTCATATGGAAGGAAAACGGGCGGAATAGCAAGCTTTTATTGGTAGATTTCTCCGGGCATTTCCTTTATAATCTCCTTATCAAAGCAAAGGAGGAACATGCCATGAGCTTAGGAAACAGCCTTTTCAATGCCCGGAAAAAGCGGGGGCTGTCCCAGGAGGAGGTGGCCGGGAAACTGGGGGTAAGCAGGCAGACCATCTCAAAGTGGGAGCTTGACGAGACCCTGCCTGATATCCGCCAGTCCAAAAAGCTTGCGAACCTGTACGGAATGACCCTGGACGAACTGATTGAATTCGACATGGATGTGAAGGAGATTCAGGAAATCATTGACAGGACAAACGATGCGGTCACTGACAAAATCGACTGGACGAAAGCCTGGAGCAAAAAGTATCCGGTTCTTGCCGTTTATCAGAAGGAAGTGGATGTACAGCCCTATGGGACGGAACTGAACCGCCTTCTGGCAGATCTGGAGAAGAAATACGGCTACAGCGAACTTGACGCATTTCTTGTCTTAAAAGATATTCTGGCAGGTATCTGGAAACAGCGCAGGGCGCGGAAATAGAGATTTGCCATTATCTGGTGGCTTACGGCGCAGACAGAATCGGCAGTTACTTTAACCCTGGCAACCATCGCAGCCATGCTGCCCAATATGCTGCTTGGTCCCTTTGCCGGGGTGTGGATTGACAGATATAACCGCAGGACAATCATGATTGCAGCCGACGGGCTTGTGGCGGTCTCCAGTGCCGTATTGGGAATTGCTTTCCAGGCATGGGGAGCGCCGCCCACAGTCTTTATCTATGCAGTTTTGTTTCTTCCAAATTGTATATCAAATATGGTTGTGTATACAATATAATAATGATATGATGTAAATAAGAAATACGGAGGATTGCATATGGGAAATATATATGATGGAGCATTTCGGACCATTTTAAATGACTGCAGACAGATGATCATTCCGGTAATCAATGAGATTTTCAAGGAAGACTATACCGGAAATGAAATAATAGAGTTTCATCCTAATGAACATTTTATTGTCAGACAAAATGAAGCGGATAAGGAAAGAATAACAGACACTAATTTTGTAATCTATGGAAAGAAAAAGAAAAAATACCATCTGGAATGTGAAAGTAGCCTGCCAGACGGGCGGATGACAATTAGGTTGTTTGAGTATGATGCGCAGATTGCATTAGACGAGGGCGAGGTTATTAATGAAACGTTGACTGTAACTTTTCCGAATACAGCGGTGCTGTATCTGCGTACATACAAAAAGTCACCTGACAAAATGTGGTATGTAATTAAAACACCGGGCGGTACTGTAGAGTATGATGTGCCGGTTATGAAGGTGCAGGAATATTCTCTGGATGATATTTTTTCAAAAGGCTTATTACTGTTGATTCCGTTCTATATTTTCTCACATGAAAAAGATTTTAAGGTGTATAATAGTAACGGGCAGAGATTAGCTGAATTGAAAGCAGAGTACCGGAACATTTTGGAAAGACTTGATAAATTGGAACAGGAAGGAACCATTGGCGCATTTGATAAGCATACAATCATAGAACTTTCCAGCGATGTGATTAAGGAGATTGCACAGAAGTATGAGAATGTGCAGAAAGGTGTAGGTGATATTATGGGTGGAGCATTGATTGAAACAGAAGCAAGGACAATTTTGAATAGAGGAAAGGATGAAGGCAGGAACGAAAATAAGAAGGAAACGGCACTTAGGATGTTGTGGGATGGGGTATTACCAATAGAGAAAATTGCGGAGTATTCAGGGCTTGATGTTGCGGAGATAGAACAGCTTGAAAGGCATCGTACTGTATAAAGAAACAAAATGAAATTAATAGCAGGTTTACATTATGATAAGTCAGGAAAGTAACTGACTGTTGGTGCGTCTGCATTGCGGGGGGAGGGTCAGGGCACAATGCTTTTATGGAGTTTGTCTTCTCCGCAGGTCTGGTATGCTGTTTTGCCGCGGGAAAATACGATTAAGCCGGGGGAAGCCGCCTGCCTGGCTTTCACAGAAGGGAGAGGGCTTCCCCATGGGGGTAAACTTGAATTTCGCTCCTCTTCGTAAAGCATAATTTCGGTCTTTATTGAGAAAGCGGAACTATGCTTTTACGGATAAAACAGAATGCCCATGAGTAATATGGGTTTCGTTTTTACGGATAAAACAGAATTCTGATCTTTACCGGTAAAGCAAAAGTCCGGCAATTCCGCTTATCAGCATGAGTACCACAGGGTTCAGTTTCCGCTTCCGCAGCAGAAGCAGCATGGCGAGAAACAGAAGCAGTGCAGTCCGGTTCAGGGAGAAAATATTTCCTTCCGGCCCACTGCTGCCATACAGCGCCAATAGGAGAATCGTAAACGCGGCTGAAATAATCAGACCCAGGGAAGCGGATTTCAGCCCGTTCAGCACTTCCGACACATAGGCGGAGCTTTGGTGGGTTTGGAAAAAGCGGTACAGGGCCAAAGAAAGAATTACCCCGCACAATACGCAGCCCAGGGTTGCGGCCAGGGCGCCTGGAATCCCGCCCACCTGAAGGCCCACAAAGGTGGAGGTATTAACGGCCAGAGGCCCTGGTGTCATCTGGGAAATGGTGATAATGTCCGTAAACATTTTTCTGCTGATCCAGTTGTTTTGATCTACCACCTGTTCCTGGATGAGGGGAATAATTGCATACCCGCCGCCGATACTCAATAAGCCGATTTTCAGAAATACGCCAAATAATTTCCATACAATGTTCATCTGTGTTCCCTTCCTTTACAAAACACCTTGAGAATACATAAAAAACAGCAGAAAAGCAGAATCAGTGCCACATTGATGCCCAGGACGAAATTTGCGATAAACGACAGGGGGATCAGGGCAGATAAAAACAGGGATTTTTTCTTTAGGACAAAAGAATACATGTCTGTAATCAAATCAACCATCAGCGCAGCCACACCTGCTTCCATTCCCTTTAAAACTGCCGCAATCATCGCATTGGAGACAAAGAGTCTGTAAAATGCCGAGATAAAGGTAAGGATAACCAGGGGCGGAATCACGGCAGCGCAGCAGCTGATGACGGCTCCTGACATACCGGCAACTTTGTATCCGGCCAGGGCGGAAAGGTTCACGGCAATTGCGCCGGGGGTTGACTGTGCCACAGCGGCCATGTTGATCAATTCTTCCTCCGTAAAATACTGCTTTTTTACAACAAAAAAGCGGCGGACCATGGGCACGACTACATAGCCGCCGCCAAAGGTGAAAGCGCTGATAAACAGATTGGCCGCCAGGAGCCAGATATATATGTTTATTCGTTGTTTTATTGCGGTCAAGGGGATTGCCTCCTTCGTTGGCATCTGCATTTTCGCTTATTATATCCCTTGCCGGGCAATCTGTAAAATGCTATAATTTGATAGAATCCATCTATTTTATTCATATGGAAGGGAAAAAATGGTTTTACGGTATTTGGAGATTTTAGAGGCAGTCGCAGAATGCGGAACATTTACAGGCGCTGCCAAAAAACTGTATATTACACAATCCGCGGTTTCCCATGCGGTTGCGGAACTTGAAAAACAGGCAGGAACCGTCCTTTTTGAACGTCTGCCCAAAGGGGCTGTCCTGACGCAATGCGGTGTGTCTCTCCTGGAGGAGGCCAGGAGCATTTTGACTGCCTGCAGGAATTTAGACCGAAGAATGAATTGTCTGGAGGAAAATGCTCCCGTTAAAATCGTGTCAAGTATTACAATTGCCTCCTTTCTGCTCCCGGAAATCCTTCGCGAACTGAAAATGTCTCATCCCCAAATCCGGTTTTCCGTCGGGGTTGCAAGCGCAAATGCTGCTCTTGGAATTTTACAAAGGGGAGATGCCGACATGGCATTTTGGGAAGGGACGGCGCCCCAGGGGAATTTTCACACCATTCCCCTGGGTGCCTATTCGCTATGCGCTGCCTGTGCGCCGGAGTTTGTGCTGCCCGTGGATACCCTGTCCGGGGATTCTCTGTTGTCTGGGGGTACGCTGTCCGAGGAGTTCCTGTCGTCGGAGAGTACGCTGTCCGGGGAGTTCCTGTCGTCGGAGAGTACGCTGCCCGTGGATACCCTGTCCGGGGATTCTCTGTTGTCTGGGGGTATGCTGCCCGTGGATACCCTGTTGTCGGAGAGTACTCTGTCCGGGGATTCTCTGTCGCCAGGTCTTGTGCTGCCCGTGGATACCCTATCGCCGGAACTGCTATGCCGCTGCCCCTTATTGCTTCGAGAACAGGGAAGTGCAATCCGTGATACCTTGGACAATACGCTTGCGCTTTTGGGCCTGAAAGCAGAACCTGTATGGGAGAGTGTGAATTCCCTGGCCCTGGTCAAAGCCGCGGAAGCCGGACTGGGCATTACCATACTGCCGGAAAGATTACTGGCAGATTCCCTGCTCCTGAAGAAGCTGCGCATCATTCATCTGGACAAAATCAACATGGAAAATCAAATGCTTGCATTGTTCCATAAGGATAGATATATTACAAAGCCGTTTCAGATTCTCATAGACAGACTCCAGGCCCTGGCAACAGGCTGCAGCCCCGCAGGACAGGCCAGGAGAGAAGATCAGTAACCCTCATTTGTCACCTCCCAGGTGTCCTGATTTCGCTGCAGAGTGATTCTGCGTTCCGGTTCCTGGACAACGCCGCCCTTTTTTACGGTGACGGAGAAGCTTATGGTGTCCTTCTCCTGACTCTCCGGCTTCAGGGAAACGATTTCAAAAACCGTGTTGGCGTAGTAGGTTCTGGCTGCTTCTTCCGCCCCATTCAGGTCAGCCTCCCAGGAGGAGCCGTTTTCTGCTGCGGGAACGCCTTCTTCGGGATTGAGCAGCATTTTTTCCTCTGGGGAAAGCTCCGTTTGGCCCTCCTGGTCCGTAGCGCCTTCCGTTTCAAGCGGTTCGTAAAGCCAGTATTTACCGTTTATCAGCACGGCAATGCAGTTTTCATATTGGTAGATCTCTGCGCCCACAATGGGATGATTTGCCTGAAAATTCTCTTCCGGTACGCCGTTTGTGGTGTGCTGCGCATTGGTGACATCGCTTAGAACCTTTCCCAAATATAGAAATGACTCCTTTTTTTCCTCATAACAGGTCTGCTTCGGGGACTGCCTGTACAGAATGCCGTTCACATAAACCATGGGGGCTGCGTCGGCGGTTCCCGCAACGGTTTCACTGTCCTGGGCGTAAAGGATGTCGCGGGAAATGGGCAGTGCGTCAGGCCGTTTTACGAAGGTGTCAGCCGCACTGATCTGATAATCGTCAAAGGAGGCAAAGAAGGTTCCGTCCTCCAGAAGGGAAATCCGGATTGCCTTGGCGGCGGTTCTCCCGTCTGCAAAAGTGATTTCCAGGACAATGATATCTCTGCGCATGTCTTCCGGCAGCCCGGCAATGGTACTGGAGGGATTGTCGGTAAGCTCCCGGATCGTGGCTTCCGGTGTCCAGTCAATGGTGAGATAGTCGTATTCGTCCTCGTCCTCCCCATAGACAACGGTAAAGTTTGAGGCATTTCCGTATTCCTCCCGCTTTTCCGTCCAGTCCATAAAACAGATCTGCTGATTTTTGCAGGAGAAGCGGACGGTGGCAATGTCTTCTCCGGAGAGATAGAACATCAGCGGTTTTCCCTTCATCTCGCCGTTGTCGCTGATGGTCCCCGTACTGACCACCGCGCCTGCGGCAGTGATTTCTTCCCGGGTGCCGTGGGCGTAGACGGTTATGGTCCTGTCAAGCCGGAAGGGCGTTAGCAGCCTGCAGATGGCCAGCAGAAGGACCAGACAGGCTGCCAGGGCGATTCCTTTTGCCAGGAGGCGTTTTCCGGAATTTTTTTTGTATTTTAATGCTTCTTCAATATAGCTGTCCCTGACCGCTCCCAGGGCCTGGGAAAATCTTTCTGCCTTCATAGAAATACCTCTCTTTCCGTTAAATATTCCTTCAGTTTCCGGCGGATGCGGGTGAGGCGGACGGTGACGTTTTTTTCGGTGAGTCCCACCTGCCCGGCAATATCCCTGCAGCTGTCGCAAAACCAATAGCGGCGCATGAAAATCACACGGTTTTCCCTGGTGAGAGTGTCCAGAAAATCTTCAATGGCGCGGGTCAGTTCCCTGGCTTCCAACTGGCTCTCCGGTGTATCCGGGTGTGCCAGGCAGGCTTCGATTTCTTCCAGGGGAACATTGCAGGCGCTGTTTCTCCGGGCCGCCGTTTTGTGATAATACCGTTTCAATGACAGGTTTCTGACGATTTTACAAATAAACGGCAGAAGCGGGTCAGGGTTTGCAGGGGGAATTGCGTTCCATGCGCCCAGATAGGCATCATTGACACATTCCTCCGCATCCTGACTGTCATTAAGGATGTTGCAGGAGATTTTACGACAGATTTTGCCGTATTTTAAATCCAATTCCCGCATGGCGTCTTCCGAACGGGCGAAAAGCAGTTGGATGATTTTATTGTCTTCCGTCAAGGGGGCGCCTCCTTTCTTTTTTGGAATCAGCATGAGAACCTGTTCATCTATATACTACCATTTTTATGGGAAATACTACACAAATCAGGGCGTTTTTTACGATTTTTCAATTTTTTTGTAAGATAATCGGCATATCCGGGTCTTATAAGTGGGAGGTGAGGAAGTGACGGAATTTGAACGAATATATCAGACCTATTTTAAGGATGTGTATTTGTATCTAAGGCGGCTGTCAGGGAATGAAACGCTTGCCGAGGAGATAACGAGTGAAACTTTTTTTAAGGCACTGCAGTCTTTGAGCAGCTTTCGCGGAGAGTGCGATATTCGCGTCTGGCTCTGTCAGATCGCTAAAAATTGTTACTTTTCCAATATGAAAAGGCAACAGCGGTACACAGAAATGGAAGACATAGATACCATGCCTGAAATGGCTGCATCAGAAGATATTGAGTCCTGGTTTGAAAAAGAAAGCGATGCCATGCAGATTCATTCGTTGCTGCACCAATTGCCCGAGCCGTATAAAGAAGTGTTCATGCTCCGGGTCTTTGGCGAATTGAGTTTCAGGCAGATTGCAGGTATTTTCGGAAAGACGGAAAATTGGGCCTGTGTGACTTACCACAGGGCAAGAAAGAAAATTTTAGAGAAAATGGAGGCAGACAATGAATAAGGAATGCAATATTGTAAAAGATATTCTCCCCCTTTATGCGGAGGATATGGTGAGCGGGGATACCAGGAATTTTGTAGAGGAACATCTGGAACACTGTCCGGAGTGCTGTTCGGAATATGAGCGTATCCGTAAACCAGTGGAATTTGTGACGGACATGAGCGCGGCACCGATAAACGATTTGAAGAAGAAGCTTTTTGCCAGGCGAGTACAGACAGTTCTTTTTACCACGGCGTTGGTATTTGCAATCGCAGCGTGTGTTTTTGCAATTATGACTGCACCGCGGTTTTTTCCGTATTCCAACAGTTTGGTGCAGGTTACGGAGGACCAGAACGGCGTACTGACAATTACCTTTGACGAGTGCGTTACAGGGTATGGCTATACTGTAAGCCACGATAAAGAAACGGGAGCCGAAATTTACTGCATAAACGCATGGGACACGGTTTGGGATAAGTATATTACTGACCGAGGCCAACAGAATATGGTCATAACTCCTGCATCCAATGCTGATATAAGGGTATATTATGTCCAGAATAATGGTTCCTGGGATGTTCTGATTTACGGTTTGACTATGGATGCGAATGCAGGCACCATTACCCTGCCCAGGCTGATTTTGGCACAGTATTTTGGGATGGCTGTATTGGCATCGGTCATGCTCATTACGGCGCGTTTTTTGTTCCGTAAACAGGAAAAAGTGAAAATATGGATAAATCGGATAATGCCGTTTCCGATTGCCTATATTTTTGCGCATATGTGCGTAAAGGGGGTGTCTTTTCAGTCCTATTCTGCCCAACGTGACTTTTCAGTCATGATTCTTGCTGCAATTTTGTTCTACTGTGTCATACTGTCCGGGAGCTGCTTATACAAAGCGAAACAGGAGAGGCAGCGCATCTGTAACTTTGAACGGAGGAAACAGTAATATTTCAGGACCTGGTTCAGGTCTTAAGTCCAGGTCTTAAGGGAAAGTAGTTGTTGTGAAAGCTGAAAAAAGAGGTTATAATGGTTTTGAAGAAAACAGAAAAGACGAAAGGCAGGTGGTTTGATGGCACTTGTTATTGGCAAAGGAATTGGCCCTCCGGCTGCTTGCAAGAGGAAAAATGACGAAAGAGGAAATAGCGGAAGATACAGAGCTGTCATTGGATGTGGTGAGGAGATTAGCGGAACTGCAATGTACAGCAGCTTTATGAGTGAGAGGGAGTGTCATATGAGGATAAGGCCGTACATAGAGAGCCGGGATTTTGCTTCTGTAGAAACATGGATTGAGGATGAGAAAATTCATGCCCTATGGTGTGCCGATCTGATTCCCTATCCTGTTACAAAAGAAAATTTTCATGCTTTTTTAGAGAAAAATGCCCTGGAATGGACAGACAGCGCATATGTGGCAACAGAAAAAAGCGGAGAACTGATCGGCTTTTTCTGCTACTCTGTCAACGCGGGTGAGGATGCGGGATTTCTCAAATTGGTTATCGTTGACCGCAATAAAAGGGGAAGCGGATACGGAAAAGAAATGTTAAAATTGGCATTGCAGTATGCCTTTGAAATAACGGGAGTGAAAACCGTCCGGCTAAATGTTTTTGATGAAAATGCTGCGGCAAAGCATGTTTATGAAAAAGCCGGTTTTAGGGAGGACAGTATCGATAGAAACGTATTTTCGTTCAAAGGCGAACTGTGGAGCAGGTGCCATATGACTGCAGCAAAACGGGGGCCGGAAGGAAGTGATAAAACATGATTTACATTACCGGAGACTGCCATCAGGATTTCCGGAGATTCAGTACCAGGATATTTCCGGAGCAGAAAGAGATGACAAAGGAGGATTATGTCATTATCTGCGGCGATTTTGGCGGAGTCTGGAGCAAGGGGAAAGAGAGCAGGGAAGAGAAGCATCTGATGGACTGGCTAGAGGGCAAGTCCTTTACCACATTGTTTGTGGACGGCAATCATGAGAATTTTGACAGGCTCTATGGTTATCCGGTGGAGGAATGGCATGGCGGAAGGGTTCATAAGATCAGGCCCTCTGTCATTCACATGATGCGCGGCCAGGTGTTTGAAATCGATGGCAGGCGTATCTTTACATTCGGCGGAGCCAGGAGCCATGACATTGACGGGGGCATTCTGGAGCCGGAGGATCCTTACTTTCAGATCAAGAAGAAAAAACTGGATCAGGGAGAGCTTCCCTACCGCATCAATCATGTGAGCTGGTGGCAGCAGGAGCTTCCCTCACAGGAGGAGATGGAGGAGGGGCGCAGGAATCTGGCGGCATATGGCAATGCCGTGGATTTCATTGTGACTCACTGCTGCGCGTCCAGCACGCAGATTCTGTTGGGCGGTGCAGGGTACAGGCCTGATATTGAGACTGCTTACCTGGAAGAGATTCTCCGGAATACCAGGTTCAGGAAGTGGTTTTTCGGCCATTACCATGGCAACCGGAATGTGAATGCCCGGGAGATACTGATTTATGAGCAGATGATCAGGATTTCGTAGGCAGATAAACTGTGGAAAAGCAGCTTTCACTCCAATGCAATCCGGTATTCATGGGGATAATAATGCTGCAATTCGTCTATATCGGTTTCTTTCCCCGCATACGTCTGAAACCAGTTTTCATAGTCCGGGTTATTCCAGACGGTGCCGTCTTCAAAGACAATCTGTTTTAGGCAGAGCAGCGAGTATACAACCTGATTGGCCTGGCCGTTTTCGGCGTTGGGAAAGTACGCCATTTCTTCACCGTCATAAAGGGACCATCCGCCGCGATAGTCTTCGGTTTGGGCAGACAGAATATTTGTCTCTGTCCGGACAATATTTTCAAAGCTGCTTTCTGCACTGCTGTCAAGGAAATTCCAATGCAGCTTTAAGGGGATACCGTTTTCGTCAAAAGCCAACATGCAGTACTGGGTTTCTGTGATGGTTTTGTCTGTATTGTTTGTCAGTATATCGTGAATATAAGGCGCGCCGTCTTCGTACCGGAGAATATCTGCGCTTTCGTGGATGACCGTCATAGAGCCTTTTTTCTCAGTGGCAGGATTATCTGCGCCTGTTTTCGGGTCATTGGAAGCAGTGGCAGGATTCTTTTTCAGGTGGAGCTATGTCAATACTTTAGACAAAAAAAGTTGAAAGATTATGCTGCTTTTTTGAGTTCCTCATCCTCCTTTTTTCAGAAATTGCAGGAAACATTATAACCGCTAATGAATGTGAGGAACAGACAAACAGGAAACAATATCCACACCTTTTTCAGCAGAAAATGCTGGTTTTACTGTGTTTTTCAAAAAGGTGTGGATTTACTTTTAGTTGTGATAATTCGACAATTTTTGAGTATGTTCGGATTACAGGATAAATCCCCGTCCTCGATACAGGCGGGGATTGGGGTGGGTTATTTATCGCCATAGTGGCCTCTGCAGTGGGCGATGTAGAGCCGCCCATTTTCCATATGGTAGACGA
>OFFP01000850.1_pt1 | contig 23347 bp, 20 predicted proteins | sample 1521431 | NCBI WGS metagenome assembly OFFP01 (sample SAMEA3504104, study PRJEB24116) | mouse gut metagenome | biome: mouse gut; feature: mouse-associated habitat; material: faeces | place: Denmark | collected 2011
TTCTTTATTTTGCAAGTATTTATTATCCATATTCTTGTATTTAGTCAATCATTTCTTCATCTGGGATATACAATAACCAAAGCGAAATTGCGGACAGCATAAATACCCGTAAGATATTCATGAACTTAGGAGCCGAAGATTTAAAAGCAAAATACAGCAGGATAAGAGAATTACAGGCAATTGTGAAGAAGAACCATGACATTGCGAAGGCACCCGGAAAGAACTCCGGCGTATCAGTTTCCTGGAAGAATACATGTTAAAAGCCTTGCGGTCCTCTCCGGAGCCGCAAGGCTTTCATTTCTTTTATCCGATTTCTTTTATCCAAAATCCCGGCCTGCATGCACTCCAGCAATACTGCCGTTACGCAACAATGCCAAAATACAAAAGCACCACCGCTCCCAGTGCAATACGGTACCAGCCAAACACTTTAAAATCGTGCTTTTTGATATAGCTCATCAGGAACCGGAGCACAAACAGGGACACGATAAAGGATACCACGGTTCCTGTAATCAGCAGCGTCAGTTCAAGGGATGTAAACGCAAAACCAAACTTCACCACTTTCAGAAGACTTGCCCCGAACATGACGGGAATGGCCAGGAAAAAGGTATATTCTGCCGCCACGGTTCTTGACACGCCGATCAGCAGGGCTCCCACGATAGTGGCGCCCGATCTGGACGTACCGGGAAAAATAGCCGCCAGCAGCTGGAAAACACCGATCATCAGGGCAGTCTGATATGTAATTTCCGACAGTTCCCTCACCCGGGGATGCCGCCCCTTATTCCAGTTCTCTATCACAATAAACGCAATACCGAATACAATCAGCGCAATGGCCACACATGGTGGATTATAAAACAATGCGTCAAACACATCATCAAACAGCACACCGATAACTGCCGCGGGCACACAGGAGACCAGTATCTTAAACCACAGGACCCAGATATCCTTTTTGAAAAACGACATTACCCCTGTCCCGCCTTCTTTTTCCCTTTCCTTTTTCGTCAGGGCAAATGGCCAGATACGGCTCCAGAACAGTACTACCACCGCCAGAATCGCCCCCAGCTGAATCACCACATCAAACATCCCGAAAAAATCTTCGCTCACCGTTCCCCCGTCTTTGACCGTCTGAAACGGCATCAGGCTTTCCACCAGGATTAAATGACCTGTGCTGCTGATGGGAAGCCATTCCGTAATGCCTTCCACAATGCCATAGATAATTGCCTTGATAATTTCTATCATACCACACTCTCCCATCTTTCACTTTTGCAGTGACGTACCCGTACCTTCAAGCATATGAACCGGCTGTGGCTAAAATGCCATCCGCATAAGTTTTTCCTGCACCCGGGTTACGCCTTTTCCTGCAGGCATATCATACCACGCGCTCCCCCGTCTGTCAAAAATAAGTTCCGCTCCGGCATATATTTTTCCGGCGGTTTTCCCCGCTTTCCCTTTCACTCCAGGACATCTGCCCCCGGAAAACAATTTTCAGGCATCTCCCAAAAACGCCAGCAGTTCTTCATAAGACCCGGCCGCGTCCTCATATCCCTGGCGGTACAGAGCCCTTAATTTTTCCACATCCGTTTCCACCCGCCTTACATTATCCACAGTCTTGGGACGTATCACAAACGCCTGGCCTTTTTCCTGCATACGGGCGATATACGCCAGCTGCTCGTTATAATGAATATGACGCGCTGCCATCAGTTCAGCCACCTTCGGGTAGCGCGCATACCTGACCCTGATCATCCCCAGTCTGGAAGTGGGCTTCCGCACATATCCCTCTTCCTTTGTCATGACCACGATATTCTTACGGTTTCCATCCAGAACGGATTTCTGCAGGGGAATGGAATCGCTGATCCCTCCATCCAGATACAGGTTTCCTTCAATTTTTACGTTTCTGGACACAAGGGGCAGGGACGCGGATGCACGGATTTTATCAATGTCCGTCCTCATATCCCGGATCCGGAAATAAACCGGCTTCCCACTGACGATATCCGTGGCCACACTGTAAGCCTTTCCCCGGTATTTATCAAATGTCTCATAATCATATGGATACAGATATTCCGGCACCAGATGATAGTTCATGTCCACATGGAACAAATCCCCTGTGGTCAGCAGACTCCACAGACTGCAGTACTTTCTGGTGCCAAGATAATCAATGCAGACATCCAGGGCCCGGCTCCGCTGTTTCGACAGATAACTGCACATGCTGCAGGCACCTGCGGAGACCCCGTATACACTGGAAAACTCAATTCCTTTGTCCAGAAAAAAATCTATTACCCCGGCTGTATAGACGCCTCTCATTCCGCCGCCTTCCAGCACGAGTCCTGCCTGATACATATCCCTTATGCCTCCCTTTTCCCGAAATATCCTTTCTGTATTTATGTTACGTTTCTTTCCTGATTCTGTGCGCAGTGATAATGGTATAACTGTGGGCATTTACCGTAATGATACAGCCGCTTACTGTTACATACCAGTTTTTTCCCCTTCTCTCCACAGATGCGCGCTCATCCAGTATTTTCATCCTGCACCAGGATACCACATCTTCCGTGTCAAGGGAAAGATTCTTCCTGATACGTGCCACGCCCATCTCCGTGGTGTGAAGTCTGTCCGTATTCTCCAGCAGCGCATTCATCCCTTGTACACTTCCGCCACAAATTTCCGCAGCGCCCCCAGGGACCGCTCCACCTTTTCCGTGTCAATGCAATATGCCATCCGGAAATATCCCGGGGCGCCGAAGGAATCTCCCGGCACCAGGATCAGGTCATATTTCAGCGCCTTGCGGCAAAATGCTTTTGCATCTTCCTCCAGTGCCCTGGGGAAAATATAGAAAGTCCCGCCGGGCTTCACACAGAAAAATCCAAGCGCCGTCAGCTCATGATAGAGAAGATTCATGTTCGTCTCATAGACACTTAAGTCTGCCGTCTTATCCAGCACCTGCGCCACTGCCAGCTGAATCATGGAGGGCGGGCAGTTGTGGCCGATTCCCCTGGAAATCTGTCCGCACATATTAACCATATCCACAGCATCCCTGCATCGGGGATTCACTGCTACATAGCCGATACGTTCTCCCGGAATGGAAAGTGATTTGGAAAAAGAATAGCACATGACAGTATTGTCATAAAATTGCGACACACATGGCGCCTCCACTCCCGCAAAGACAATCTCCCGGTAGGGCTCATCGGAAATCAGGTAAATCGGGTGTTTGTACTCATCGGATTTCGTCCGCAGCAAATCTGCCAGCCTCCGCAAAGTGTCTGCAGAGTAAACCACCCCGGAAGGATTGTTGGGCGTGTTGATCAACACTGCCATGACTTTGTCCGTAAGCATCTCTTCCAGTTTCCCAAAATGAATTTGAAAGTTCTCCGTATCCGGCGGGACTACTTTCAGCTTTGCCCCCGTCAGGTCCACATAAGGATGGTATTCCGGAAAAAACGGCGCAAATGTAAGAATCTCATCCCCTGGCTCCGTCACCAGCCGGAACGCATGGGCCAGGGCGCCGGCAGCCCCCACAGCCATAAAAATGTGCTCCTTCCGGTAAGGCAGCCCGAACCGCTTCTCCAGGGAAGCCGCCACGGCTTCCCTGACACTGGTAATCCCAAGGCTGGGGCTGTATCCGTGAAGTTCGTTGGCTCCCATATCCCGCAGCATCCCCATCATGGCACCCGTAAATTCCCGGGGCGCGGGAACCGACGGATTCCCCAGACTAAAATCATATACATTTTCATATCCGATCTCCTGCCCCCTGGCAGTGGCAAACTCTGACAGTTCCCTGATCACGGACTTTCCCGACAACATATCCCTATACTTTTGAACCAGCATATTATTCCTTTCTTATTCCAGTTCCGTCTCTTTGCTTCATTTATTCTTCTTCGGCCCAGGCCAGTGCACATTTTACGGCGCGTTTCCAGCCTTTTAATAATGCCGCCCTTTTTTCATCACTCATGGAGGCTTCAAACACTTTTCCGATCTGCCAGTTTTCTTTGATTTCCTCTTTGTCACACCAGTAGCCCGTCGCCAGGCCCGCCAGATACGCCGCCCCAAGGGCCGTAGTTTCAATGCACTCAGGTCTGTGTACCTGGGTATCCACAATGTCCGCCTGGAACTGCATCAGAAAATCATTGGAGCTGGCACCGCCATCCACTTTCAGATTTTTCAGCCGGATGCCGCTGTCCTGCTCCATGGCCTGAATCACATCAGCAGTCTGATAAGCGATGGATTCCAGCGTGGCCCGGATAAAATGCTCCTTGGTACATCCCCTGGTGAGCCCCACCACAGTTCCGCGCGCATACTGATTCCAGTAAGGCGCTCCCATGCCCGCAAAAGCCGGCACCAGATACACACCGGCGGTATCTTCCACTGTCTCGCAGTATTCCTGGGACTGCGGCGCAGTCCTGATCATACGCATGCTGTCCCTGAGCCACTGCACTCCAGCGCCTGCCACAAAAACACTTCCCTCCAGGGCATATTCCGGTTTGTGGGAAGTACCTGCGGCAATGGTGGTCAACAGCCCTGATCCGGAAGCAATGGCATCCTCTCCCGTGTTCATCAGCAGAAAACAGCCTGTCCCATAAGTATTTTTTACTTCCCCTTTTTCAAAACAGCACTGCCCGAACAAGGCGGCCTGCTGGTCACCTGCAGCCCCTGCAATGGGAATCTCCCCTCCCAGTACCGAGGCATCCGTATGCCCAAAGATATGGCTGGAAGGATGCACTGCCGGAAGCAGCCGTGCCGGAATCTGAAACCGTTCCATGATTTCTTCATCCCAGCACAATCTGCGGATGTCAAACAGCATGGTGCGGGAGGCATTGGTATAATCGGTGGCATGCACCGCACCTCTGGTCAGATTCCAGATCAGCCAGGTGTCCACTGTGCCGAACAACAATTCACCGTTTTCCGCTTTCTCCCTTGCCCCGGGCACATTCTGCAGAATCCATGCGATTTTGGACGCGCTGAAATAGGCATCCGGTACCAGTCCCGTCTTTTCCCGGATTTTCCTGTCGAAACCATCCTTTTTCAATTCCCCGATCATATCCGAAGTACGGCGGCACTGCCACACAATGGCATTATACACCGGTTCCCCGGTATTCTTGTCCCACAGTATGGTAGTTTCCCGCTGATTGGTGATGCCTATGGCAGCAATCTGTGATGCCCCCACCCCTGTCATTGCCATACATTCCGTGGCCACCGCCAGCTGGGAGGACCATATTTCCTTGGGATTGTGCTCTACCCAGCCCGGCCTGGGATAAAACTGGGTAAATTCCTTCTGTGACATACAATGTATTTTTCCTGCTTTGTCAAATAAAATACACCGGGAACTGGTAGTCCCCTGATCCAATGCCATTACATATTTTTGCATTTCCCTCCTCCTGTTCCGGTTCCACCTCTGTCCTCCCGGTACCCTCGCCGGCAAAAACAGAGTCCATCCAACCCCGGTTATTCACGGCATGCCGGAAATCAGACTGATCTTCTCCAGAAGCCTGTCCGGAAGCACCTTCCGGTAAATGGCATAATACTCCTCATAAGTCAGTTTCCTGCCAAAAGTGAGCACTTCCATCTCCACTCCGAACAAATCCACCAGAAAATTCATGGGAGTCATGCCGTTCCGAAGATAAAACGCCTTCCTGCGCAGGCGTTCCTCCCGGTTTTCCGCCTGTTCTGCCGCCGGCCCCAGGGTGTTCTCAATTTCAACAACAATTCTTTCCTTCCCGTATTTCTCCCGCAGCGCATGCAGGGCACTGCCGCCCAGCCCTGCGCCCCTGCAGTCCGGATGTACCGCCAGATAATCCAGCAGGGCCAGGTCTTCTGACAGCAGCATAATCGCCAGGCCGCCAAAGCCCCCGTCCTTATTCTCTATGGCCCAGATATCAAAAAATCCCTCTTTGCGTTTCTCCAGAATAAATTCAAACGGCTTCTTCTCATCTTTTGGAAAAGCAGCCTCATACAAGGCCCTCACGTCTTCTATCCTGCCCGTACTGCAAGCATCTGTCAGCATGTTTCCAGCTCCTTATTTTTACGACATATCCTTGTGAATCTGCAGTTCATATAACTTCTTATAAATTCCATCCTGGGCCAGCAGTTCCTGATGTGTGCCCTGCTCCCTGATTTTCCCTTTGTGCATGACCATAATACAGTCCGCATGCTGAATGGTGGAAAGCCTGTGTGCCACCATAATCGTGGTACGACCCTCCATCAGCTTCTCCAGGGCCTCCTGGATCAGCAGTTCCGTCTCCGTGTCAATATTTGCAGTGGCTTCGTCCATAACCAGAATGCTGGGTTTATGGGCCAGGGTTCTGGCAAAAGAGAGAAGCTGCCTCTCCCCTGCGGAAAAAGTGGCTCCCCGCTCGGACACCGGCTCCTGGTAACCTCCCGGCAGTTTTTCGATAAAACGGGAAGCATTCACATATTCTGCAGCCGCCTTCACATCCTCCATCGTAATGTCATCATCATGCAGCCGGATATTGTATTCCACATTTCCCTCAAAAATAAACACATCCTGCTGCATCTGCCCGATGGCGCTCCGCAGCTGTTTCTTGCTCAGCTTCCGGATGTCCACTCCATCAATATAAATATTCCCTTTCTGAATATCGTAATACCGTCCGATCAGATTCAGGATGGAAGACTTTCCGGCGCCGGTGGCGCCCACAAAGGCCACTTTTTCCCCGGGTTCTATTACAAAGGACACATCCCGCAGCACATAATTTTCATTGTCATAGGCAAACCAGACATGTGAAAATTCGATCCGGCCCCTGATTCGCGGCAGAACCACCGGATTTTCCGCTTCCTTCACCAGCGTTTCCTCATCCATGATAGTAAAAATTTTCTCTGCCGAAGCTATGGAGGACTGCAGTGTGGAGAACTGCTCTGCCAGCTCCTGAATGGGTTCAAAAAAAGATTTGATATACTGTGAAAAAATATACAGTGTGCCGATAGATATCACATTGCCCAGCACGTCACGGCTTCCCACTCCCAGGACAATCATCAGGGAAAAGATACTCAGAATAAAAACCAGCGGGCGGAAAATGGCAAATACCATCATCTCCCTGTAGCCTGCCCTGTACAGCTTGTGGTTCTTGTCGTCAAATTCCTCAAACTTCCGCTTTTCCCGTCCGAAGATCTGGATGATGCGCATCCCGGAAATATTCTCGGACAGAAAGGTATTCACATCCGTCAGGCGCGTCCTGGAGATACGGTAGGTCTTCCGGGCAATCTTGCGGAAAACCACTGTCAGCACCGCCACAAAGGGAAGTAGCACAAAGGAAATCAGCGCCAGTTTCCAGTCCAGCATCAGCATCACAACCGCCAGTCCTATGATTTTAACAATATTTCGGAATAATCTTACCAAAATTCCGGAATACATCTCGTCCAGCGCCTCCACGTCATTGGTGACGCGGGTCACCAGCCTTCCCACGGGAGTCAGGTCGAAATAACGGCTGCTCAGGGACTGGATATGCGCGTACAGCTCCTTCCGCACGGTGAGGATAATACGCTGTCCCGTCTTCTGCAGCAGCCAGGTCTGGCTGATATTGAACAGAAAGCTGAGCGTCAGTACAATCCCGTATTTTACGGTGGTCTCCAGAATGACATCGTAATTTCCCTGGGTCTCAAACAGGTCGATGGCATCGCCGATCAGCATGGGGCGGTACAAATCGAACCCTGTCAGCACCAATACCAGAACCAGGCACACCGCCACCCAGCCTGCATAAGGCTTCATATAAGAGAGCAAATGCAGCAGGGCACTGCCCTTATAACTGGCATCTATCTTATCATCCGTCAAAGTACTCATGGCTACCTCCCCCCTAAAACTCCGTCAATTCCTGCTCCAGCTGCTGTTTCTCATAAATATGGGCATAGAAGCCTTTCTTCTCCAGCAGTTCCTCATGGGTACCGTACTCCGTCAGTTCCCCTTCCGTCAGCACCGCCACATGGTCCGCCTTCTGCAGCGTGGAAATACGATGGGCAATGATGATAGTGGTCTTACCCTTCCGCAGCTCCATCAGGTTCTCCAGAATCTGCTCCTCGGTATCCGTATCCACCGCAGACAGGGAATCATCCAGTATCAGCACCGATGCATCCATCAGCAAAGCCCTGGCAATGGAACTTCTCTGCTTCTGCCCGCCGGAGAGCGTGACCCCCCGCTCTCCCACAAGCGTCCTGTATTCCTCGGGAAATCCCATAATATTGTCATGGATACAGGCTGCCTTGGCCGCCCGCTTGATGCTGGCGCGCAGTTCCGGATGGTCCCGCAGCCTCGCCTCCAGGCCGAAGGCTATGTTTTCTTCCAGCGTATCCGAAAACAGGAAATTGTCCTGTGGCACATAGGCCATATCCCGGTGCAGGACCGCCAGCGGAAACTCCGTAATAGGCCTTCCGTCCACCAGAAGGCTTCCCTCCGCGCAGTCATAGACCCGCAGCAGCAAATCCGCCAGGCTGGACTTTCCGCTTCCGGTACGCCCCAGAACTCCCAGCATCTCTCCCGCCTTTACGTGGAGGCTCACGTTCTTCAGCACCGGCTCCTCCCCGTCCGGATATGTAAATGTCAGGTTGTTCAGCGTCAAATCCCCTTTGATATGTACATCCTGCATGTCCGGGCCAGGCGTATCCCCGTCCCCTGGGGCTTCCGGAAACTTATCCACGATATCCGGTTTCTCCCGGAAAACGGCGGAAATCCGCTGAAATGCCGCTGCTGCCTGGCTGAAGTTATTGATGCAGTCCCCGCAGGCAATCATGGGCCAGACCAGCATGCCGATATAGGAGTTAAATGCCACAAACTTTCCGATGGACACCTGTCCATCCAGGACCATCTTGCCGCCGAAGACCAGCGTCACCAGCAGGCTGATTCCCGTGACGGCATCCAGTGCCGGGCCGAACACCGCCCGCAGCTTTACCATGGAAAGATTTTTCTCCATGCTGTTGCGGCTGGCTTCCTCAAATGCCTTAAAATCCTCTTCCTCCTGAACAAAGGCCTTCAGCACACGCACTCCCGCGATGCTTTCCTGCACCTTGTCAGACAGCCGGGAAAAAGCTTCCTGACGCCTGGTCTGGCGTTTCTTAGCCTCGATCCCGTAAAAATAACATCCCACGGCCACCAGCGTCAGCGGTACAAACGCCATGGCAGTCAGCCGGAAATCCACATAGGCCACCATGCGCAGCAGCACCATGACGGTCATCACCACCGCGTCAAAGGCAGTGACCACCGCCGGTCCCACCGCCATGCGGATGGCATTCAGGTCATTGGTAAACCTGGCCATCAAATCTCCGGTCTTGTGGCTGTTGAAGTAGCGCGCGGAAAGTGTCTCCAGATGCCCGAACATATCATTACGCAGGCGATATTCGATTCCCCTGGCCGCCCCGAAGATGCAGAAACGCCATCCGAACCGCCCCAGCATCATCACCGCGCCGGCGGCGAACAGCTTCGCCAGCAGCACATTCACACCGCCCTGGTCCAATACCCCGTCCGACAGCCCGTCAATCACTTCTCCGATAAACTGGGGAATATACAGATTCGCCACATCCACCAGCAGCAGTATGACAACCCCTGCCATATAATGCCATTTGTACCTTAATAAATATGGAATCAGGGACAGGGCTTTCCCCGTCAAAGAATCTTTCTTCTCCATTTTATGTCATACCTGCCTTTCCTCGCTGCCGTCCAACATCCTCACCGCCTCCCGGGACATCACCGCATCTACGAAATCATGGATATCTTTTAACTTCCTGTCAAACACCATACCCCCGAAAAGCATCTCCGTACTGTGCTGGTCAGACCCTGCGGTCATGGGAAAATGATACTTTTCCGCATAGGCAACAGCCATATTATCATATTCCAGACACGGCGGCTCGGCCTTCATCCCCTTGCCGAAATTAGCCGCATTCATGCCCTCCACGGCATCAATGTATTCCGGATACAGGCGAATCTCCGAGATATAAGAAGCTTCCCTGTAGGGGTGGGCATGGCAGACAATCCCGCCGCCCTCATGCACCAGCCGAAACTGCTCCGCCACCGTCGCGTCCCGTATCTCCGGATGGGCCAGCAGCCATGCTTTATCCAGGCCGTAAATCAGAAATTCCGTCCCGTCATAGCAGGACTCCCAGCCGAAGAACACCTGTAGCCCCCTTTTCTCCCCTTCGGCCTTCGCATGTTCATACCCCCGGCAGAAAGCATTCACCCATTCACTCCATGGAAGCCGCCTGTCCAACGCCGTATTTCCGTAGAAAAAATGGTCCGTGACGATAATTCCCGTATAGCCATGCTCCGCGTAAGCCCCGGCCATCTCCGCCCCTGTACTGCACCCACAGGCACTGCCCTCACTGGTATGCATATGTGTCTCATATAAATAACCTTCTGTTTTCATGTTACTCCCCCCATGCCGCCTTTGGCAACTCAAATAGAAGTGTGAAACTTAATCGTTCTTAGGCAGTGTCTTTTGCTGCCTTAGAACGATTTTTCACACTACTCCCTTGCGCCAAATCCGGCTTGAAGCTTCGATTTTTCCGTTAACGTCAAGTGCTGTAATTATGTATTGTACCCCATTCAATACAAGGACGTCAATACAGGAACCGAAAATTCCGGAAATTATTTTCAGCTTTATTTTACCTGACGGCACCTGTCCGCCTCACTTTAGCTCCAGCCCTCTGCACCTCCCATCTCCCGCATACTGTGACTCTTCCAGGGGCAATTTTCAAACACGTTCTAAAACAGAAAGAAAAGCAGCGCCTCATGCCTGGACACATTGTAGGTCCGCAGCCCAAAATTCTCCGTATTCCGCTGCAGCCGCCTCATCCAGTAGTAGCCGAAGCCAATCTGCCCCGAATACCCTCCTTCCTCCCAGAGTTCATGTTCCACGGCGTATTCCACCGCGTCCTCCGCCGCAAAAGCCTCCATCCGATAGCCAAGCTTCTCCAAATAAGGCACAAGCACCGGAGCGGCGTCCGCACTCAAGCCCCTTAAATAGTAATAATCCTGGTAAGGCTCCGCCGCCAGAAAGAAACCTCCGCCCTGCGCGCCTCCGCCCCAAATGTCACTTCTGCTTTCCATATCTGACGCTTGTGTCACTTTCTTCTGTTCACTGTCTTCACTGACCGACGCATTCGCCAGGTTTACCCTTGCGATGATATAATCCGGATGCGCGAAAGACAATGCCAGATACAGCACCGCCACCACTGCCACATGATAGCGGAACAGCGGGAAATCCTCCCTGAAAATCTGTACCACTACCCCCGCAAACAGCAGTGTCAGCAAGGCCAGCGCCCATAACACCAGAATCCTGAGATAAGTCAGATAATAATAGCGGATATAGATAATCATCCGCACGGCACTGGATGCGATCATCACGAAAGTACAAAGTGACATTATTGTCAGTATAGCTTTCAGGATTTTACTCTCACGGAAAAAGCTCATACACAACAGCACGATCACCAGATTCAGCAGGCTCACCGCCAGAAGCTGGAAAAATCCCTCCCTTGCGTACATGGCATAGGTGTACCCCTGGGGCAGGCGCAGCTGTCCCAGAAACAGTCCCGCGATCTGAACGCCTGAAAAGAGCAGGTACAGCAAAGTCAGCAGCCCGGTAACCGTAATCGCCAGAACCGGCTCCCCCCTGCGGGTATCCGGCACCTCCTCCCGTATCTTTCTTTTGCACAGATATGCCGTCAGCGCATATGCCGCGAAAAACAAGATCGTAATCCGAAAAACAATATTCACAATGCCGCCCAGATGAATATTCCGAAAAAGCTCATCCGCCATCTGCCGAAACACCGCATCGGCGCTGGCCAGAAGAAAAAGCACGACCAGCAGCAGCGGAATCCCGATAGCCAGCCCTGCGCCAAAATACCAGACCCTCCTGTCCAGCTTCCGTTCTCTTCCTTTATAATAGGCACTCCCGTCGGAAAAAGGCCTTCCCAGCTCCCCGATGCCTGCGAAAACCAGCAGGCAGATGCTGCCCAGATACTTGCCCAGCCTCCATTTTGAAGTATCGTAAACCTGCTTCAGCAGCAAACTCAGCAGCAGCAAAAAGACACCCAGCTTATTAAAAAAGATGAGGACCCCGTCGTCCGTGCAGAAGGTGGAAATCCCCAGCAAAATCATGGCAATCATGTAAAAGCAGCTTCCTTTTTTTAAGGTAATCCCCAGTTTTAAAAAACAGGAGCAGAAAAACAAGAGGCTGCCTGCCACGAAAAAAGGGAATGTGACGCCCGATCCGTTCCTGTACATACAGAAGGCATAGAATACGGCATAGGCAAAAGCCCAGGGGGCAATAGGGAAAAAATGGGCCTTCAGCCGCTTCGTCTCCTCCGTCTCCGGCACCACAGCCGGTCCCGGCATCCCTCCCGGCTGATTGCGGATTCCGGATGCCGGACCGTTCGCCTGTACATCCCAGGCTCCTGCTGCCCCCTGCGCTGACCGGGCTGTGGGCGAATCCGCTCCCTGTACAGACGGGGTTTCCGTAGATGAATCCGCCCCCTGTACAGACGGGGTTTCCGTGGGCGAATCCGCTCCCCGTACAGGCGGGGTTTCCGTGGGTGAATCCGCCCCCTGTACAGACGGGGTTTCCCATACACTGTTCTCTCTCTTATCCATAATCTCTGTCACTCCTTTCCTGCCCTCTCCCGGCCATCTGCAGTTTCGCCGCATCCTTCCGGCCATACCGCCTCCGGCGCCAGTCACAGGAGAGCGGCACCAACACTTGCTTTTCACACTTCATCCGGCACATACTCCAGAATGTCTCCCGGCTGGCAGCCCAACGCCTTACAGATTGCCTCCAATGTGGAAAACCGCACTGCCTTCGCCTTATTATTCTTTAAAATGGACAGATTGGCCAGCGTAATGTCCACTTCGCCCGCAAGCTCTGTCAGGTTCATTTTCCGCTTTGCCATCATCACGTCCAGATTTACCACAATTCCCATATATTCACCCCCGTCTCTGCCTTCGGTCCGGCACGGCAAACCCTTTTCCCTAAACAGGCACTTACCTGCAAGGAACCCGCCGGCACAGATGTCTCACCAGGTACCGCAATGCTTCTCCGCTCCAGCCTGCCCGCCATAAGCGCGCCTGCTCCATTGTACATGTATGCTGGGCCTCTCCGCCCCCGGCACGCCTGCAATAAGCGCTCCTGCTCCATTGTACATGTTTGCAATGCCTCTCCGCTCCCGGCCTGCCCGCCATAAGTGCGCCTGTTCCATTGTACATGTGTGCTGGGTCTCTCCGCTCCGGCCTGCCCGCTCAGATTGTCAGATCATTCTCCTGCTTACAGCACACGGCCTCCTCGAACACATAGGCAAGAACCTTGCTGAAAAGCCCCGCAATCACAAACACCAATATCACCACATACATGGCTACCGTCATGTATACAATGCTCCGCACCACCGACATCAGCACTATGAAAAAACTCCAGTTCCCCATCTTCTGCAGGCTGATTACATTTTCCCTGACAAAACAGTCCTCCTCCAGCACGGTTTTGAAGATTTTGCGCAGTTCCCTCACCAATACCAGCGCCGCAATCCCCAGCGCAAAGTAAATCGTTACCGTCTCCTCGTAATGCTCCACCAGGCGCGGCATCAATTCACCAATCTTCCTGATGCTCCAGGGCAGCGTCACCGTCACCGCTATCCCCGCATAGAACATGAAATCCAGCAGGTATTTTGTGCATCTGGTGAGAATTTCCTTTTTCTTCTTCAGCTTTGCCCCATACCCTTTTTGTTCTTTTTCCTTCATAGGCCACCTCCGCAATCTGTATTTTACACTTCCTTTTGAGTAGATGGTAGCACTACTCATAGCGATTGTCAATATATTATTATCGTTTTTCAATAAATTTTTATCGTTGCAAAAAAATAAACCCCTGAAAGCCAGCCGCTGCTTCCAGAGGTTCTTTCAGAGGTTCTTCTTTTTCGTTCACGCCGTTTACAGCCCCATGCATCCGAATGCCCTGCCATCTTCATTCCGTTCACACTTCTCCACGCAGCAATGTCACGGGTGCAATCTTCCGGATTCTCAGGGACAGCAGGCAGGCCGCGCCAAAGGTGAACAGAATCATCCCCGCCCCCGCAGCCGCAATCCATCCCAGGGGAACCGTAAAGGTGCATTTCACGATTCCAATCCCTCGCAGGAACAGCGCCGTCAAGGGGTTAATGATGGCGGCGCACACCGTAAGCCCCGCCGCCGCGGACAAAACCACCGCCGGCAGAAAGCTGGCTGCCGTCTGCAGGACCAGCTGCCCTGTGGTAAATCCAAGTGCCTTCAGGATTCCGTAATCCCGCTTTTTGCTGTTCAGCAGCGTCCGCACCAGCAGATACAGCACGAAGACCACCACTGCGCCGCCCACCGCAAGCACCGCCGCCACAATAATTTCCATCAGGGAAACATAAACCGAAGCCGCGCCATGTACGGTTGAATATACATCAATTACTGCATTTACGTCTTTTCTCAATCCGGAGCGCACTCTCTCATGGAAGGCATCAATATCCTCCCCTTCCGCCATATTCAGATAATAGCTCACATCCCCAAGCTTACCCATACGCTCAAAGCCGCTCCGCGTCATCAGGCAATCCTTTCCCAGATTATTGGATATCTGCGTAAAGCCGCAGATGACATACCTGCCCTCCTGGCCCTCCGCGGCCAGCGTGATCTCATCCCCGATTTCAAGCTTCTTTTCCCCGGCATACTTTCCCGCGATGGCCACCTCATTGTCATAGCGCGGAAAGCGCCCCTCAAAGCACACATCCTGATTATTGACTGTCGAAAAATCGTCCGACAGCATACACATCAATATATTCCCCTCCCTGTCCCCGTGGGCTACCTCCACGGAATGGTACAGATACACCTTCTCTACGGCCTTCTCTTCCTCCATCAGCGCCAGGAATGCATCCTCGGCGGACACGTTCACATTGACGCAGGAATCCGCCGTCTCTCCCACAATCAGATGAATGAACGGTTCCATGTCCACAATGACATTTTCCACCATCAGGCCTGCGAACACGACTACCAGGGAGAGTACCAGCATGGTGATACAGGTAGTGACATTCTGCTTTGCCCTGGAAAAGGTGGTCTTCAGCGCCAATGCCGGCTGGAGCGGCAACCTGGTTCTCTCCAGCGGAACATGATTCTGTTTGAAATTATGTGTCAGAACTCCCTGGCGCAGCGCAATAACCGGGTCGATTTTCCGGATTCTGCGGGCGGACAGCCATACCGCCAGCGCCACGGCGCCGCCCACAATGCCCAGGCTGACGCAGAAGGGCAACGACAGGAAATGTATTTCGTACGGAATCCCCGTCTGGGCAACCATCATGACATTCACCGCCGGAAACAGGCAGTAGGACAGCCCGATCCCCCCCAACGCCGTCAAGAGTACCACCCCCAGAAACTGCATCAGCAGCGAAGCAACGATCTCCCTGCTTCTGTACCCGATTGCCTTCAATGCCCCCAGATTCCTCATATTTTCCTGAATATAATTCATCACATTCGACGCAATCACCACCAGGGCAATCACTGTCACGAAGAAAGCCATTGCGCTGACAATGCCTGAGCAGATCATCTGGGATATATACCTGCTGGAGGACACCAACGCATATGAATTACTCCTCGTCCGCACCTCCGGAAAACCCGCGGACACCGCATTTTTAAGCGCCGCCTCAAAATCCTCGCTCTCCGACTTATCCCCAATCCGCACCGACACCAGCGTGGAAGCGGGGGCATACCCTTTCTCCTCCAGTTCCGCATAGCAGTCTTCGGTCAGCAAAAAGGCACACAATGAACAGTTATGGGAACCCGCCATCACGCTGTTCAGAAAACCGCAGACCGTGTAAGACACCGTATTGCCGCCGATCGTAAGATCTATTGTCTCGCCCACGGCTATATTACCGTTCATCCCGTAAAGCATGGGCAGATAGACGCCGCTTGTGCAGTCTCCCTCTTCCACAATCTCCACCTTCCCCACCTGGCGTTCCAGGGCGGACTCCTTCTCCAGAATCACAAATTCCGTGTTCATCTCACCCCCGTTATAAGCAAAGCTGCCCACCGTACACAACACGTCTTCCATGCAGTACTGTACCACACGCCCGTCCTGCTCCAGCGTGTCCCTGGCAAACGCAAGCACATCGCTGCTCCGGCTGCCCAGCATCAGCGTCACATGTTCCGCATTCAGCTTATCGTGATACCTGTCAAAATTCCGTTTATAGTCCATGGACAGCATCAGCCACAGATTCAGCATGGCGGAGGCGAACAGCATCAGCGCCACGATGGCCACTGTCTGCCCCTTTGCCCGCCTCAGGTTAGACGCGGCTATCAGAAAACATTTTCTCATAAATAATACCCCCTGTACGCTTCAATGCGCATTCATTCGGTCCTTCAACGCCTTTGGAAACGCGGCCCGTGCTACCATCCCATCTCCTCCAGGAACGCGGACAGCTTTTCATGCCTGCTCCTGTCACCGTGTACATATTTCCCCAAATCACACTCACCCAGCACGGCTCCGTCCTTCAGGTACAGAATCCGGTTTCCCCGCCGCGCGGAGCGCATGTCATGCGTCACCATGACCACACTCTGCCCCTGGCTGTTGAAGCGGGTAAGCGTATCCAGCACATCCAGCCCCGTTTTGGAATTCAGGGCGCCTGTAGGCTCGTCCGCGAACAAGATGCGGGGCGAATTGATCAAAGCGCGGACAATCCCCACCCGCTGGGCTTCTCCTCCCGAGAGCTGTGCGGGAAATTTCCTCCATGCTTCCTCCGGTATGTCCACTGCCCGAAACAGCTCTTTAGCCCTTGCGATAAGCGCTTTCTTATCTCTGTTCACCAGCAGCCCCGCCGCCAGCACATTGTCCATGACGCTCATCCCGTCTATGAGATAAATCTGCTGGAACACAAAGCCGCAGGATTTCCGCCGGAAAACCGCTAGCGCATCGGAGCTGTAAGCGGATATCACCTGGCCGTCAAATAGAATCGTGCCCAGAGAAGGCGTATCCATCCCGGACAATGCGTAGAGAAGCGTGGATTTTCCCGCACCGCTGGCTCCCATGATGACCGTAAAATCCCCCTCATAGAGCTGTAAATCGATATTTTTCAGGACATGCTGCAGCACTCCCCCGCTGGAAAAAGACTTGCTTAAAGACTCGGTTTTCAATAAAATATTTCCCATATAAGCACACTTGCCTTTCTGCCGCCCGTACGGTTTATGCTCACGAGTATAGCCGTAGGCGGCGTTGCGTTTACACAGTCCATTATCCCTTTTTCATCCTTAAATGTCTTTATCCAATCCTTAAGGGTTTCTTAAATCTTTCACCCGTAAGTCCCTCTAAGCCACCACCCCGCTCAGCAAGATCAAAACCGTAACCCGCAGCCCCTGCTCCCCATTCTCAACAAGGATATCCCCCTGCATTTCCTTCATAAAATAGTCGGAAAGATACAGTCCCAAACCTGCGCCTTCCGTTTTCGCCGCATTGCTTCCCCGCCTGAATTTCTCCTTTAACAGGGGCAGCTCGTCCCCGTCGACACCGCCTCCAAAGTCCTTGATATCCACAGCCAGGTATCCGCCCGCCCTGCGTACTGTCACATGGATCCGCGTACCGGCATACTTATAGGAATTCACGAAAATATTGTCAAAAACCTGCTGCAGCCGAAGCCTGTCCGCGTATAAAAGGCAGTCCGGAATGCGGGCGGCATTCCCGCGCCCCAGATAATCCGCATCCTTCAGGATTTCTTCCAGTTCCTGTCCCTCCATATCCGCAGGCATCACGGTAAGCTGCTCCAGTTCCTCCAGCGTGGCTGTGAACAGGTTGCTCACCAATGTGTTAATCTGTTCCGCCTTCCGTATAATCTGTAAATAGTTCTCCCTGCTTCCCTCCAACGCTGTTTTCTGTTCCGAACTTCCGCTGGCAGCCCTGCCCGTTTGCGGATAACCCTCTCCTGCCCGCTCTGCCAGTGCCGCCCCCACTTCCGCCGCGGCCTGGATGCTGGCAACCGGCGTCTTGATGTCATGGGAAAGCTTCGCCACCAGCTCCTTTTTGGCGGCATTGGCTTCCGCCTCCGCCCTGCGCGCCTTTTTCAGCTCCGCCCGCATGAGATCGAAGCTCTCCGTAAACGCGCCGAACAGATTGTGCCTGTCCATTTCCAGCGGTATGTCCAGATTCCCTCCCGCAACTCTCCGGGCAAAATCTTTCATCTTTTGAAACGGCCTGATAATCATCCGTTCCAGATAAACGGTAAAACAAATGCAGATGCATGTCTGGACAATCATCAAAAGTCCCAGCCCAAAAGCCGCCGTCCTTCTCCCGGACATCAGTGTTTCTTCCGTATCATTATATACAAGCAGTTTTCCCGCAATGCAGCCGCCGTCATAAATGTCCAGAATCGTGTCCCTGTGGACGACCGCCTGGTTAATGCTCTCGCTCAAGCCGGGCTTCGTACGAAAAAGAACATGGCCCTCCCCGTCAAGCACTGCGTAATCAAGCGCCGTGCTGCTCCGGTGGGTTTCCATGTGCCCCCAGTCCTCCTGTATGGCATGCAGAGCTTCGTTTATCTCCACGGCGTCCTGGCGGGCACTCACACCCCGCAGTGCAAAAAGGAGCAGAACGGCCAGTTCTGCCCCAAGGCATATCGTTAAAATAATCAAAATAAAATGTTTTTTCACCCGCTTTTCCTCCCGCAGAACCGGTAACCGTCTCCCCAGACCGTGAGGATATACTCCGGCCTGCCGGGTTCCCGCTCTATCGCCTCACGCAGCTTGCGTATATGCACGTTCAACGTCCCGTCCCCCGTAAATTTATCCTCCCAGACATTCTCGAACAGCTCCTGCTTGGAAACCACCCGATTCTCGTTTCGAACCAGATATGCCAGCAGCTTAAATTCCAGCGAGGTCAACCGGACAGCCTCGCCGTCCACCAGTACCTGCCTCGCCGGAAAGTACACCGTCAGCCTGCCGTCCTCATACCGTTCCGGGCCGGCTGCCCCCTGCTGTCCTGCCTGAACTTCATCCTGCCGCATCCGGTTCCCACTCTGCCCATAACGCTTCAGCACTGCCTGCACCTTTGCCAGCAGCACGCTCAGGGAAAAAGGCTTCTGCACGTAATCGTCTCCCCCGATGTGCAATGCTACAAGCTTGTCGTCATCGCTTGTCCGGGCAGAGATAAACAGAATGGGTACATCCGTCTTCTCCCGAAGCTCCTTACACAGGGCAAAGCCGCTGCCGTCCCCCAGATTGATATCCAGCAGCAAAAGCTCCGCCGTATTCTCCCGGAAAAAGCGGCGGCACTCCGAGACACTGTAGGCCACAGCCGTCCTGACACCGAACAGGTTGAAATATTCCGCTGTGCTGTCCGCCAGCAGCTTCTCGTCATCTATCATCAGGCAATCATACTTCATAACACAAACCTCCTGCCGCAATTCCGCTCTTTATGCAAAATGACAGCCTCCCAGGCAGTGTTTCACCAGCTCCCCGATCACCTCCGCCATCCGAAAGAACCCCAAATCGTTTGGATGTGTACCATCTACCGTACAGTCATATCTGCGGTCCCCCGCAAACAGCTGAAACCCGTCTATAAAGTACACATTTTCATCCCCCTTCTCCAGCGCCCCCTGGTAAGTCCGGTAAATCACATCACGCCGACGGATATCCTCCTTTTCGGCCAGCCGGATATTCGGCCTGGACACCAGGATAATCGGCGTCCGGGAGTGGGCTTCCCGGTAGCGGCGGTAAACCTGCGGATGCGTCGCCTCCAGATGCCTGCTGTCAGGTGCGTTGTGGTCATAGTCGCAGACAAATACGCTTGCCTCAATCCCTGCAAGATATTCCGCCATCTCCGCCTCTCCCTTTGCGTTGCCGGAGAATCCCATACACACAAAATCCGCATTTATCTCTCTGGCAATTGCGGAGCAGTAATGGTTTCCCGGCCTGGAGACACAGCCGCCCTGGGTAATGGAAGAGCCGTAGTACAGCACCGGGCTGATATCCCGGTACTTCCGCCCATGTCCCACCTGTGCGTTTTCGTCCAGGCCGATGAGCAATTCCCTCACCCCGCTGTAAAGAGGCATATGGATGGTAATCTCCCGCATCCTCGCATCCGGAAACCAGACCACGGACTCAAAGCTTTCCGGATGCTCCACGGGAGGGATGAAGGAACCCTGGTACAAATCCCGCACGCCGTCATAGACATACAAATCCAGCCCATGGGAACCTGTCAGCGGCATATGGGGCATCCAATGCGCATCACGCAGCTGCACCTTCACGGCCGCATAATTGGAATCTGTCCGAAACCGCAGGCGTCCTCCCGCCGTATGGGTACTCAGGTTCATCACGCCCGGACTCACCTTCTCTGCCGTCTCCATGGGCAGGCGCATATACAGGCCGCTTTCCTTTGCCCTGCACAGGCCGTATATGTCAAAAGGCTCCTGAAGTGCATTCCTGTATTTCAGCCCGTTTATGTCCAGCGTTGATTGTACTGCAAGATTGTAGTCTATTTCACCAAGCTTCATCTTTCCGCTTCCTCTCCTGTATGCTTTATCAAAACTCATTCTAAACTAAGCCGATGGGTTTTACAAGAATAAAGTTTGATTACTTGTTTGAGAGAATTGTGAGAAGCCACGCCCACAGATTCTCGGGCTTTTTCCCCCTGGAAAGCTGGCTGGCCGCGGCAAGAAACGTCTCCTGGGCGATGTCCTGGGCTGCCTGGAAGTCCCGCGCCTTTTTCACGGCGGCTGAATACAGTCTGTCAACATATGGGCTTAAATCATATTTTACTTCCATAGAATGCATGTTTTCCACATTACGTCACCTCAAAGCGCTTTTCGGTGAACCGCCTGTACCTGCACTGCAAACGAAAACCATGGATTGCCGGCGCCCGGGATCGTTTCCCAGGCAGGATTTGTTGTGCGGTTCACTCACATAGTCGTTGAAAAGCCGATATGGTTCACTGGTTTTACTTTCTTTTTTCATAAAAAAGAAATCTTCAGTAACGGTACTTCCTCCGCTTCCCGAGCAGGAAACACGTTGTCACCAGCGCCGCCATCAGCTCCGCCGCCACAATGGACATCCAGATGCCGTCAATCCCCCAGACCAGCGGGAAGAGCAGCACGGCTGCCACCTGGAATACCAGCGTCCGCAGAAAGGAAATCAGTGCCGACACCAGCCCGTTCCCCAGGGCCGTAAAAAAGGAGGAGCCAAAAATGGCGATTCCCGCAAAGAGAAACGAAAAAGAGTATATAAAAAATCCTCTTAACGTCAATCCTAAAAGTTCTGCGTCATACCCCACAAAGAGCATGGAAAGCGGCCTGGCCAGCCCCTCCGCCAGGGCAAGCATTCCCACGGAAAAGATGCCGATAAGTACCAGGCTGCGCCTCAGCAGTCCCTGAAGCTCCCCATGGTTCCCGGCACCGTAGTGATATCCTATCACAGGGGCCGCACCCACGGAATAGCCGATAAACGCGGCCAGGAATATCAAATTTACGTACATTAATACACCGTATGCCGCCACTCCGTCCTCCCCCGCATATTTGATCAGCTGCGCATTGTACATCATACTGACAATGGACATGGAAATATTGGACATCAGCTCGGAAGAGCCGTTGGTACAGGCCTTCAGCAGGGCCGCCCCGTCAAACTTTGCCTTCACCAGTCTCAGAAGGCTGCTGTTTTGCCTGCCGAAATAAACCAGCGGGACAATGCCGCCCACCGCCTGGCTGAAGGCGGTAGCGGCTGCGGCGCCGGGAAGCCCCCACCGGAAAGCTCCCACAAACAGGGCATCCAGAACCATGTTTGTCACACCTGACGCCACGGTGACGGCAAGCCCTATCTGGGGCTTCTCCGCCGTTATGAAAAAGCTTTGGAACTCATACTGCAGGATAAACGCCGGGAGGGCAATCAAAATCACCCGTCCATAGATCACGCAATTGTCCAGCATTACGCCCTCAGCCCCCAGCAGCGCCGCCACCGGACGAATAAACAGAATGCCCAACACGGCAATCACCGCCCCGCAGGCCATAGATACATAAACAAAGAAGGAAAACAGCCGCTTCGCCTTCTCGTGGTCTCCTGCCCCCATGGTAATGGCGATAATCGCGCTTCCTCCCGTGCCGAACATAAATCCAACAGCCCCCAGTATCATCAGAAACGGCATGATAAAGTTCACTGCCGCAAAGGGCGTTTTCCCCACAAAATTCGACACGAAAAAGCCGTCCACCACTCCGTAGACGGATGTGAATACCATCATGACGATGGACGGAAACGTAAAGCGCAGCAACCTCCTGTAGTCAAAATGATCTGATAACTGAATCTTCATACTTACCTCCCTGCGTGTTCCGACACGCATACATATTCCTTATATATCTGTAAAATTATCCTGTACATTCCCTTCTCTGCCACCCGCGCGGCCATAGGGCACGGTTCCATCTCCCTGTCATCGTGTGCTTCAATGTCCTGCTGCCTGCACCGCCTACAATTCCTGTATCTTCTCTTTGAAAGCCGTCAGATATTTCCTGGTCAGTTCCAGATACCGCTCCACATCCTCCCTTGGCCAGGACTCCAATATGCCGTTCTCGATTTCAATCAGCTTCACCACCGTACCTTCTGCCAGTACACGCCCCTTATCCGTGAGGCACACCCTCTTTTTCCTGCCTCCCGAGGCTTCCAGATAGATGATTCCATCGCCTTCCAGCTTTCTCAGCGCAGAATTGATGGTCTGCTTGCTGATCCCGGACTGGCTGCAGATTTCGCTGAGCGGGCAGCTGTCACCGTTGTTGCAGATAGCATATAGTACCTGCATTGTGCTGTCCGACATCCCCAGACGCAATGCCGCCTCATGATAAGCGGCATCTGTTTCACTCAGAAGATAGTTAAACCGCCGCATTTCTTTTGTTGTATACCCTTCCATGTTACGCCTCCTTCACATTGCCTTTTCTCCTCTGTGCTTCCCTTCTTCAGATTTCTGTTTTGGCGTACTGACTCCATGCGCTGCTTCTACGCTTCCCTTCTTCGGATTTCTGCCTCCACGCGCTGCCTCTACGAACTTCTGCCTCAAGGCTTCCTTCTTCGGATTTCTGCCGCCTCGCGCTGCTTCTACGGACTTCTGCCTCAAGGCTTCCCTTCTTCGGATTTCTGTTTTCGCATGGCCGTATGCACAGCCCTCCTTCTCTTCTCCGCGTTCTTCTCCGTCCTTCTGGGCTTCTGCCGGTTACGCTGTGGTTTGCCGGCTCCCTCCGGGCTGAATGAGAATCACATGCACAGTAAAAATCCCGCCCATCTCCTAAAATCAAAAAAGTATGAAATCGTACTTATTTGATTCTAGTACGATTTCATACTTAAGTCAAGTACATTTTGGTTCTTTCTAAAGTTAGTTGAAAACAGATGATTTTTCTGGATAAATGTGGTATA
>OFFP01000853.1_pt1 | contig 23253 bp, 19 predicted proteins | sample 1521431 | NCBI WGS metagenome assembly OFFP01 (sample SAMEA3504104, study PRJEB24116) | mouse gut metagenome | biome: mouse gut; feature: mouse-associated habitat; material: faeces | place: Denmark | collected 2011
CTTCCTTCCTTCCTTCCTTCCTTCCTTCCTTCCTTCCTTTTTTTCTTTCTGGATGAGGAAAAATTAACAAATTTTTAGCTTCTTCTTATTATCAAAAATATATCCAAGAAGCCTTCTTTGAGAAAAAAATTACTCGTAAAGGTAAATGGAAACTATTTATTTCCATGTTTCTTTTATTTGCCATTCCGTGTTTAATTGTCCGAAATACGTTGATGACTACGACTTTAGCGATTGTTTATTTAGCCCACGTGATTGGCTTAAGTTGGTATTGGCGTCCTAAAAAAAAGGCACTCGAACTTGATCAAGAATAAGGCGAAACAAGAAATTTGTTTTTTTTAAAAGTCCAGTGAGTGTTTCTATACTTCCTTATCATTCTATGATAAAATAAGCTTAATTGTTGTTATTCACAACACACGGGACGGTTGAAAAAGAACACATAAAATCAAATACCCAGAATGAAGCAAAGTCGAGGCTTCATTTCATCATTAACAGATGTTTTTGATGAGCATTCTTTTTTAGGTGATCAGCACCTCGTTTTGTTGTGTTTAATTTTCTGTCTTAAAATGAAAAAAACTATAAATTGCTACTATTAGTAGCTGAAGGAGAAATGAATCGATGATTTACAAAGTATACTATCAAGAAACAAAAATCAGAAACCCAAAAAGAGAAGACACAAAATCTCTTTACATGGAAGCCGATAGCGATGTAATCGTGCGCCAATTAGTTGAAGAAAATACCCCATACAATATTGAATACGTTCAATTATTAGACGAAAAACATCTTGCTTACGAGCAAGAACATGCGGACTTCACTCTAACGGAGTTTTAACATGAAAGTAAACATAAAAAATAACGAAACTGGCGTTTTTGCAATCGGTGGTTTAGGCGAAATTGGAAAAAACACATATGGGGTACAATTCCAAGATGAAATTATCATTATTGATGCTGGGATCAAATTCCCAGAAGATGATTTACTTGGGATTGACTACGTGATTCCAGATTATAGCTACATCGTTCAAAATTTGCATAAAGTCAAAGCACTCGTTATTACCCACGGTCACGAAGACCATATTGGTGGCGTCCCTTATCTTTTACGTCAAGCGAATATCCCAATCTATGCAGGACCACTAGCCTTGGCTTTAATTACCAACAAACTAGATGAACATGGTTTATTGCGAGAAGCGGAATTACACGAAATTAATGAAGATACGGTGATTCGTTTTAGAAAAACAGCGATTAGCTTTTTCCGGACGACTCACAGTATTCCTGATGCCTTGGGCGTTGTGGTTAAAACGCCTTCTGGTAACATTGTCGCAACAGGTGACTTTAAGTTTGACTTTACACCCGTTGGTGAGCCGGCCAACTTACACAGAATGGCGAAATTAGGTGAAGAAGGCGTCCTTTGTCTTCTTTCAGACAGTACCAATGCTGAAATACCCACCTTTACAAAATCCGAAAAAACAATTGGGACCTCTATTTTAAAAATCTTTGAAAAAATTGATGGTCGGATTATCTTTGCCAGTTTTGCTTCAAACATTTTCCGTTTACAACAAGCTGCTGATGCAGCCGTGAAAACCGGTCGCAAAATTGCTGTTTTTGGTCGTAGCATGGAAAATGCCATTGTCAATGGCGAACGCTTAGGCTACATCAAAGTGCCAAAAGGAACGTTTGTCGATGCGGCGGAACTGAATCAATTGCCAGCAAATGAAACAATGATTTTATGTACTGGCTCTCAAGGAGAACCTATGGCCGCGCTTAGTCGGATTGCTAACGGTACACATCGCCAAATTAGTATTCAACCAGGCGATACGGTTGTTTTCTCAAGTTCACCAATTCCTGGGAATACGACAAGCGTTAACCGTTTAATCAACTTATTATCTGAAGCCGGTGCAGAAGTTATCCACGGAAAAATCAATAATATCCATACTTCTGGTCACGGTGGACAAGAAGAGCAAAAATTAATGCTTCGTTTGATGAAGCCTAAATATTTCATGCCTGTTCATGGTGAATTTAGAATGTTAAAAATCCATGCTTCGCTCGCTCAAGATACAGGGGTTCCTGAAGAAAATTGCTTTATCATGGGCAACGGCGATGTCTTAGCTTTAACGGCTGATAGCGCACGTCCTGCTGGTCACTTCAACGCTAATGACGTGTACGTTGATGGAAATGGTGTCGGTGATATCGGTAATGTTGTTTTACGGGATCGTCGTATCTTATCTGAAGAAGGTTTAGTTTTAGCGGTAGCAACGGTTGATATTAAAAATAAAGAAATTATGGCTGGTCCAGACATTCTTTCCCGTGGTTTTGTCTACATGCGTGAGTCTGGTGATATGATTCATGAAGGCCAACGTCTTTTATTCAATGCTCTACGTGAAGCAATGAAAGATAAAAACTGTACCGAAGCAAAATTAGGCGAAGCCATGACGACCGCTTTACAGCCTTTCTTGTTTGAACAAACAGAACGTCATCCAATGATTCTGCCAATGATTATGACTGCCACAGTTAGTGATCAATAAAGCTCTCATTTAATAGAGAAGAAAAATGGACAAACATTTTTCTTCTCTATTTTTTCTAACAAAAAAACACCTAACGCATGTTAGGTGTTTTTGGATTATTTTTTATTAGTTTTTTTCTACGTTAACTGCTTGAGGGCCACGGTCTGAATCTTCAACATCAAAAGTCACTGCTTGACCTTCTTCTAAAGTTTTGAAACCATCACCTTGGATAGCTGAGAAGTGTACGAATACGTCGCTTCCGTCTTCGCGTGAGATAAACCCAAAACCTTTTTCTGCGTTAAACCATTTTACTGTTCCTTGTTCCATTCTTTTGTTCCTCCTCGTGCATTTGCACATAAATAGTCGTAACTTTGCTCGCTTCCAATAGAATATTTAAAAAAATTTAAAAAGTCTACATAATTCCAAACAAGATTACCCTTTCATTTTACACGTGATAAAATATTTTTGCAAGAATTGTCCTCATTCTGAAGCAAAAAAATTCTCTTCTCTCAAACTAATGTATCCGCTATCACCAACAATAATATGATCCAACAATTGAATCCACATCATTTCGCCACATTCTTCCATTCGTTTGGTAAATTGAATATCTTGTGGAGACGGTGTCGGATTGCCAGATGGATGATTATGAGCTAATAGTATGCGAGCAGAAGAATATTTAACCGCTTCCCGAAAAATTTCGCGTGGATGAGCAATACTTTGATTCAGTGAACCTTTGAAAATCGTTTTCTGTTGGATAATGTCATTCTTGGTATTCAAGTAAATACAAATTAAATGTTCTTGTTGCAGCCCCTTCATCTCTTGGAGTAATCGTTGAGCGACTTGTTGACTGGACGTAACTTTACCAAATTTGATTTGACTACTTTGATAAATTCGACACCCCAATTCAATAGCCGCACGTAATTCAATGGCTTTCACTTGGCCAATGCCTTTAATAGCCATTAACTCGTTCAACGTGGCTTGCTGCAAATAAGAAAGCTGCTTAAACTGTTTTAACAGCGTTGCGGCAACAGTCATCACGTCTGCTTCTTTTGAGCCAGTACGTAACAGAATCGCCAACAACTCTTGATTCGATAATGCTTTTTCTCCTATCGCTAAGAGCCGTTCTCGTGGTAAACAATCACTCGGCATCTCACGAATAAACAGATCCGATACTTGCATAAAAAAACCTCCTTTGCTAGTCATTAATAAACTACGCAAAGGAGTGTTGTTTTTATTATTTTAAATAATGCGGCGCTTGATGTAAACTCTCCAAGACATGTAATGTTTTCTCTTGGATAACTTCAGTTGGTTGCAATAAATCAGGTACCATGATCACTGGAATGCCCGCACTATGAGCCGCACTTACCCCATGAAATGAGTCTTCGAAAATCAAGGTTTTCGGGGCTTCTGTTCCTAAAAGTTGACGAGCTTTTTGAAAAATTTCTGGGTCCGGTTTTGCTCGTTTAACATCCTCTGCTGAAACAATTCCTACAAAACGATCCTGAATCCCAGCATGGCTTAATAACATTTCAATAGCTGGACGGACGTTACTTGAAGCAACTAATCGAGGAATTTTTTGATCATCTAAAAAGTCGAGGAATTCCACCACCCCTGGTTTTAAAGGTACGTTACCAGATCGAAACTCTTGCAGGGTATCATCATAAGAACGGCGGATAAATTCTTCCACTGTGTCATGACCATAGGATGCATAAATACGTCGGTAATTCTCTTGTACTTCTTCATCGGAAATCCCAACATAGTCTAAATAGACTTCTTTACTATATGGTAACCCCATTGCATCTGCTACTTTTTGAGTAGATGTATAGTAAATCAACTCCGTATCAAAAAGCAACCCATCCATATCAAAAATTACGCCATCAAATTTCTTCATCATTTCCTCCTATAGTTAAAAGTAATTCTCTTACTTGAGAAACAAAATATAATGAACCTGTTACTAATAATAAATCATCTGTCGACATTTTTTCTAAAATTTCGCCTAAGCCAAATTGCCATAAAGACACAATTTCTGTTAAATCGTCTTCATATTTTTCCATTTCTGTAAGTGCAATAGCTTTAGGGTAATCAAAGCTAGTTAAGTAAAGATGCGCATTCGGTACTTGCTTTAAGTCCTGAATCATCTCATCCACATCTTTAGTTGCTAAAGCTGAAAATAAAATATGAATCGTGTGTTGTGGAAACTCTTTGCGCAAGTTTTCAACTAAGCGTTTTACTGCATGATCATTGTGGGCACCATCTAAAACAATCAACGGTTCATCACTAAGACGTTCCATTCGAGCTGGCCATTGCGCTTTAGCTAACCCTTGAGTAATGTCTCGTTCTTTAAACGGCAAATGTTGTAGTTGGCAATACTTGTCAAATAATTGAATAGCTACCGCCGCGTTTTCTACTTGGTGACGCCCCAACAAGGGAACTTTAATCTTTGTCAGTTTGCCCATTTCTCCATAGAAATTAAATACTTCCCCCCATTGTGTATCAGGATGTAGATATTCCACTTGATACTCTTTGCCAAAACGAAAAATTGGACTCTGTTTTTCTTGTGCGACTTTTTCAATGACTGCTAGCGCATCAGCACAAATATTGCCTGTTACTACTGGGACTTTTTCTTTAATAATACCCGCTTTTTGATAGGCAATTTCAGCAATTGTTTCACCTAAAATTTCTGTGTGATCCTTCCCAATTGTCGTAATTCCCGTCAATAATGGCTTCACGACATTGGTGCTATCAAGTAATCCACCTAAGCCAACTTCAACAACTGCGATATCCACTTGTTCATTCACGAAATAGTCCAAGGCCATTCCTGTCAATGTTTCGAATTCTGTAATTCCAGCCACTTCAGTGATCTGGTCTAATTCTTTAATGATTGGTTGATACTTTTCCACATAGGTAATCAATTGTTCGTCTGAAATTGGTTGACCATTTATCGCAATTCTTTCATTAAATGATTCAATATAAGGAGAGGTAAAGGTTCCGACTTTCAAGCCCATTTCTTCTAATAGACAGCGTAAATATGTCACGGTTGAGCCTTTACCATTGGTTCCTGCGATATGAATCGTTGGCACTTTGTTTTCTGGATGATCAATTTTTTCTAATAACGCATTAATCCGATCCAAACCAGGTCTTGAACCAAAGGGTAACCGGCTATGAATCCATTCAATGGCTTCTTCTATTGTTAATTGCATCTTGTCCAACTCCTTGTCTTCTTCTACATTATAACTAAGTTAGGTGACTTTTTCACTAATAACCAATTGAAACTTTTTCTTGAAAACTTTTTGCATTTTTCATAATTTTGCGTTATTAGCGGATACATTAATGAACTTATGGTAAACTAACATTCTGGATGGTTCGTTCCAGCCAGCCAATTAAAAACTATTTTTAGAGCGTTCAACACGCTTATTCATGATTTTTTTATAAAGGTGGACTTATTTTGATGAAAAACAAATCGAAGCTTTTATGGTTAGGAAGTTTTTTCTTGCCGTTTTTACTTCTGTTGCTTGTATGGATGACATTACAACTTGCGCCTTTTGGTGACAACAACTTATTAGTTAGTGATTTAGGCACACAATACATGCCTTTCTTGAGTTTTTTAAAACGCTCTTTTCACGAGGGAATAACTACATTTTACTCTTTTTCCAATGAGATTGGTGAGTCGATTGTTCCTTTGGCAGCCTATTACTTACTGAGCCCTTTTAATGTGTTGGCTTTCTTTTTTCCTTATGAACAATTACCTATAGCAATTTTATGGATTATTACCTTAAAACTTGCCTTGATGGGCACTACGATGTTTAGCTATTTAAAATACACCTATCAAAAAGTTGATGGCACCACGTTACTTTTTTCAACGTCCTATAGTTTCTGTGGCTTTGTCACCGTCTATAGCCAAAACTTTATGTGGTTGGATGCACTGATTCTATTCCCGCTTATCTTATTGGGACTCCAACGTTTATGGGATCAACGCAAATGGGGCTTATACAGTATAACCCTGTTTTTAGCGATTGTGACGAATTACTACATGGGTTATATGATTTGTCTCTTTGCTGTTTTGTACAGTATCTATTGGTTCTTTAAAAAGAATACCCAAGCCCATACTATTCGGCAATTTTTTAAACAAAGTCCGTTATTCATCCTCGTTTCTTTTTTAACAGGAACTGCAACTAGTTTTTTATTATTACCTGCAGCAGAAGGGATGCTCTATACAAAAAAAGCAGATTTTGATGTCTCGACGTTCTTTTTAACGCCTAAGTTCAACACTTCGTTCTTCTCGCAATTAGGCTTAGGTTCTATTAATTATGAGTTGCGTTTAGACCATTTACCAACCGTTTTTGCTGGATTATTTGTGACACTCCTCTGTGTTGCCTATTTTCAAACGAAACAAATTGCGTTAAAAGAAAGAATAGCTTCAGCGATTCTTTTATTCATTCTCTTTTTAAGCTTTTGGTTAGAAGCCTTTAATACTGTCTGGCACATGTTTCAAAGCCCAGCTGGGTTCCCTTACCGAAATGTCTTTATCTTTAGCTTTTTATTGATTGTCTTTGCCTATGAAGCTTGGCTTACAAGAGTGACCGTTCCTTGGTCCGCACCTATTATTTTTAGTCTGCTGTTAGTCATTGGCTACGGATCTTTGTATTATGGTCCACAAAAGAATCTCTTAATTTCGATCAATTATTTATGGCTAAGTTTACTTTTTATTTGGTTGATTTTCGTTTGCTTGCGTTTAGCACACAAAAAGGCCTTAAGAAACTATGTAGTCGTGGCTTTATTCTTACTGGTCAGCACAGAATTAACAACGAATTTCTGGATTTCTTTTAAACACATGCCCTTTGGTAGCCAAGCAACATTTGCCCAAGATTACCGAAAACACAGCCAATTAATCGATGAAAAAATGGCCTCAGCACCAGAACTTTATCGCATGAAACAAGTCATTCCTTCCAAAGAAACAGGGTTCCGTGAAATCAATAACGGCTACAACAATCCTTTACTTTATGGCTATGCTGGCGTTTCTAGCTATACTTCGACTTTAACTGCCACTACCCAAGACACATTAAGTGCGCTAGGTTTATATCGAAAAAATGATCGCCGGATTGCTTATGTGGATAATTCACAATTAACCAATTTACTTTTAAATGTGAAATATGACTTTTTACCAATTGAAAAACCTACGAGTGAAAAATTGCTAAAAACAGTTGGTTCCACGAAAATCATGGAAAATGATGAAGCGATCGGTATGGGCTTTTTGGCGCCAACCGCATTAACCAAGTTAAAATTAGCAAAAAATAATCCTTTAGATGCCCAAGAAGAACTCCTGCAAACGCTCGTGCCGACGGATAAACCTTACTTTAAAACAGCTTCGTTGATAAATGAACCTCATCATACCAACGAAACAATTGAAGCAACCTTTAAAGTGAATAGCACTGGTGACTTGCATCTTTATATTCCGAATTTAAAATGGAAAAAAGTTACACAATTGAAGGTAAACCAACAAGTTATTTCGACGCCGATTTATATTGCAACCAATCAACTGTTCAATTTAGGGCATTTTGAAAAAGGAACTACCGTGACCCTGTCACTAACTGCTGAACAAGTGGTTGATTTAACCAATTGGCAACTTCAAACTTTAGACCAAACAGCCTTTAATCGTGCGGTTGACAAATTACGCCAACAAGCTCTTCACGTGAATGCAACTAAAAAAGGCCATTTAAATGGTGCACTGAATGTACCTGGAAATGACACTCAGTTACTGTATACGTCCATTCCTTATGACCAAGATTGGCAAGTCAAATCGTCGCTACAAAAAGAACCCTTAAAAACACAACGCATTCTAGGTGGCTTTTTAGCTGTTGAAGTCCCTGCTGGCAAACAGCAGTTAACCTTTGCCTATCATCCAAGAATGATTTATCTCGGCACTGCCGTCAGCGGAACGATTTTACTGGGAACGGCTGGTTATCTTGGGTTTAAAAAATACCGTCGAAAACGTCAGGAGGCCACTCATGACTAATCAGAAAAAATTTTTAAATGGACTCATTCGGTGGTTACCCCTAGTTGGACTGGTGCTTTTCTTCGGCTTAATTCTATGGGGATATTCCAGAGGAATTTTTCATTCTGTTGCTTCCTTGCAAGCTTTTATTAAACAGTTTGGTAACTATGCGGTTCTGTGTTTCGTTCTTTTACAAATCGTCCAAGTGATTATCCCTATTCTACCTGGAGGAATCTCTTCTGTTGCAGGAATGTTGATGTTTGGCAATTTGCAAGGCCTTTTGTATAGCTATCTTGGATTGATTATTGGTGAGTTTATTGGCTTTTTACTGGTTCGTTACTATGGACGTAGCTTTGTAAAAATAATCCTTTCACCCAATAAATACAAAAAATTTGAAGAGATTTTAGACAAAAATGAACACAATGTCAAAAAGCTCTTAATCTTTACTATGTTAGTCCCCTTCGCTCCAGATGATATTGTTTGTTTAGTGGCGGGAATTACAGATATTTCTTTAAAAGAATTCATGAAAATTGTTCTTTTATTGAAATTCTGGTCTGTGGCTACTTACAGCTACTTAATGTTGTATTTGTTTCAATTATTTGGCAAATTATAACAAAAAGACAACAAAACCAACGTTTGGTTTTGTTGTCTTTTCTTTTTTAGATTGAACGTAATTGGGCAATCCGTTCTTTGACAGCCTCTTGTTTTTCAAGGTAGTCTTTTTCTTTTGCACGTTCTGCTTCCACGACCTCATCTGGTGCGTTTGACACAAAACGTTCATTTGAAAGTTTGCCTTGCACACGTTTGACTTCTTTTGTCCATTTGTCTAATTCTTTTTCTAAGCGAGCAATTTCTTCCTCGATATTAATCAACCCAGCTAATGGTAGGAATAGTTCTGCGCCTGTTAATACAGCGGACATGGCTAATTCTGGCGCTTCTATTTCACGGCTGATGACTAATTCCTCTGGATTACAGAAGCGTTCTAAGTAGCTAGTATTAGCTGTTAAAAATTCTTCTACTTCTGTATCGTTTGTTTTAATTAACAAAGTAATTGGTTTAGAAAGTGGTGTATTCACTTCTGCTCGAATATTCCGAACCGAACGAATAACTTCTTTCAGAACTTCCATTCCTCGAGCTGCTGCTTCATCGTTAAATTCTTCATGAACAACTGGGTACTCTGCCACAACCAATGACTCACCTTGATGCGGAATTTTTTCCCAAATTTCTTCTGTTACAAACGGCATAATTGGATGCAATAAACGTAAGATTTGATCCAATGTGTACACCAAGATGCTCCGTGTTGTTTGTTTAGCTACTTCATTGTCTCCGTAAAGAATTTCTTTACTCATTTCAATATACCAATCACAGAAATCATCCCAGATGAAGTTGTATAATTGGCGACCTGCTTCACCAAATTCAAAACGATCAAATAATTCTGTCACACGGGCGACTGTTTCGTTTAAGCGCGTTAAAATCCAACGATCAGCGACAGTCTTTTCACCACTAAAGTCAATATCTGCAGCAGTCATACCTTCTACATTCATGATAACGAAGCGACTTGCATTCCAGATCTTATTGATAAAGTTCCAAGAAGCATCCATTTTTTCATAACTAAAACGAACATCTTGACCTGGAGCTGAACCATTTGATAAGAACCAACGCAATGCATCTGCGCCATATTTTTCGATGACATCCATTGGATCAATCCCGTTCCCCAATGATTTACTCATTTTGCGTCCTTGCTCATCACGAATTAAGCCGTGAATTAAGACATTTTGGAAGGGACGTTCACCTGTAAACTCTAAGCTTTGGAAAATCATGCGACTTACCCAGAAGAAGATGATGTCATAGCCAGTAACTAATGTGCTTGTTGGGAAGTAACGTTGGTAATCTTCGCTTGCTTCATTCGGCCAACCCATCGTTGAAAATGGCCATAAAGCAGAACTAAACCATGTATCTAAGACGTCACTATCTTGAACCCAGTTTTCACTGTCGGCTGGCTCTTCCATCCCAACATACATCTCGCCCGTTTCTTTGTGATACCAAGCAGGAATTTGGTGGCCCCACCATAATTGTCGCGAAATAACCCAGTCATGTACATTTTCCATCCAACGTAAAAATGTTTGATTGAAGCGTGGTGGATAAAATTCAACAGCGTCTTCTGTTTCTTGATTTTTCATTGCTTTTTCAGCTAATGGTCCCATTTTTACAAACCATTGGGTCGATAAACGAGGTTCCACGACAACGCCTGTTCGTTCTGAATGGCCCACGCTGTGATTCATTGTTTCGATCTTAATTAAGCGACCTAGTTCTTTCAAGTCAGAGACAATCGCTTTACGTGCAGCAAAACGATCCATTCCTTCGTATTTTCCAGCCAGTTCATTCATCGTGCCGTCTTCGTTCATAACATTTACTCGAGGTAAGTCATGACGATTACCGACTTCAAAGTCATTTGGATCATGGGCAGGTGTGATTTTTACAACCCCTGTTCCAAATTCCATATCTACATAGTCATCTGCAATAATTGGAATTTCTTTATCGACTAATGGCAAGACAACTGTCTTACCAATAAGTTCTTGATACCGTTCATCTTCTGGATGGACCGCAATCGCCGTATCTCCCAACATTGTTTCAGGACGCGTTGTCGCAATTTCAACAACGCCAGAACCATCTGATAATGGATAGCTCATGTGGTAAAAAGCTCCTTCAATATCTTTATGGATTACTTCAATATCAGACAATGCTGTTTTCGCTTTTGGATCCCAGTTAATGATATATTCACCACGGTAAATCAAATCTTTCTCGTAAAGAGAGACAAACACTTTACGAACGGCCTCAGATAGCCCTTCATCTAAAGTAAAACGTTCACGGCTGTAATCTAAAGAAAGACCCATTTTTGCCCACTGTTCACGAATGTGAGAAGCATATTCTTCTTTCCATTCCCACACTTGATCAACAAATTTTTCACGACCTAAGTCGTAACGTGAAATTCCTTGTTGTGCTAGTTTCTCTTCTACTTTTGCTTGCGTGGCAATTCCGGCATGGTCCATTCCTGGCAGCCATAACGTATCAAAGCCTTGCATTCTTTTTTGGCGGATAATCATATCTTGTAATGTTGTATCCCAAGCATGCCCTAAGTGTAGTTTCCCTGTTACATTGGGTGGTGGAATAACAATTGAATAGGGCTTCGCTTTTTTGTCGCCACTAGGTTTAAATAAATCTTGATCTAGCCATTTTTGATAACGGCCAGCTTCGATTTCTGTCGGTTGATATTTCGTTGGTAAGTTTTTTTCTTCTGACATTTTTTCCCCTTCTTTCTTAAAATACGCGATTTGGAGCGGTAATTATTTTACAAATGAGTTTTTTAGGCTAAACACTAAAATACGCCCTAAAATACTTTCGTATTTTAGGGCGTAGATTCATCTTATTTACGCGGTACCACCTAAATTGCATTTGAATTGAATTCCTTCAAATGCCACTCATTCGTGAGATAACGTTCACGAAACGAATCGTTCTACTAACGTACTGTGTTCAAACCATTGACTCACAAGCTACCTTCTCACTGGTTGTGTAAAAGTCTTGCACCTGAACGACTTTTTCTCTAAAACGACGCCAATGATACTCCTCTTGTTCGCTGTCTTTGCTTCATTCTACAATGAAGCGCAAGCAAAGTCAATTTGTAATCTAGAGGGATTACACTTTTTTTGCAGATTCTAACGCTTGTTGATAATCGGGTTCCGACGAAACTTCTGAGACGATTTCTTCATAAACTAACGTTCCTTCTGGGTCAATCACAAAAATAGCACGTGCTAAACGGCCCATTTCTGGAATATACAAACCATAAGCTGCACCAAATGAGTCTTCAGTATCATGAAGCATTTCCATTTCGACACCCTCAGCGGCACACCAATTTGCTTGTTCTTCAACTGTGTTATTGGAAATCGTGATAATCTGAACACCGTCTAATTTCGCCGCTTCTTGATTGAAACGTTTCGTTTGCAGTGAACAAACACGTGTGTCGATATCAGGAACCACACTAATTAAAACCGTTTTACCTTTATAATCTGCCAAGTTGATTTCTTGGTTGTTTAAATTTTTCAAAGAAAAGACGGGAGCTTTTGTGCCAACTTTAGGCTGCTCACCTGTCAATTCTAATACGTGCCCTTTTCTTGTAACATTCATTCTGAAATCCTCCTTTTCCACTTTCAATAATAAGTATAGTAGAGGATTTTTATGAAGACAATTTTATTGCTTTGGGCTATTTGCTAGTGAAAAAGTTTCATTAAAATAAATCAGTGTTTGCAGTTCCGTTGTTAAATCAATATATTGCACACTAACGTTAGCTGGCACACTGACACGGTCTGGCGCAAAATTTAAAATCGCAGTCACACCCGCTTGTACAATTTTGTCGATGGCTTTTTGAGCATGGTGACTTGGTACTGTAGAAATGGCTACCGTGACCCCTTCTTGTCGAACGAATGCTTCTAACTCAGACATATCATGAACTAATAATCCATTAATCGTGGTGCCAACTAAAGCCGAATCATTATCAAAAGCACAGACAATATTCAAATTCTCGTTGCGTCTAAAATTATTTTTTAATAATGCCTTGCCTAAATTGCCACAACCAATCAGAGCAATTCTTTTTTCTTCTTGCGTATTTAAAATATTACTGAATACCTCAATTAAATACGGCACATCGTAACCATAACCGCTTCGACCCAGTTCACCAACGTGGGAAAAATCACGCCGAATCGTTGCAGAAGGAATCTGGATCATTTCACTAAACTCTCGTGATTTAATGCGTTTAACACCAGAATCCCCTAACATTTTTAAATAACGTAAATAAACCGGCAAACGTTTTGCCGTTGCTTTAGGCATTTTTTTCTCCATCCTCTGTCCTCCTTGTTACCTACTTCACATATTCAGTTTATCACGGTTCCCCTCTCCGAGCAACTTGTTTGTGAAATAAGTACAAAATAAATACAGTGACGTCTAAGCGACCGTCACTGTATTTATTTCTTATAGGAAATCTGCAAATTCGTCTTCTTGTTTATCTTTCGCTGTTTCTGCTGAAATCTCTGTAATTTTGAGTCCTTCTAAGGCCCGAGCCATTAAACCTTCCAAGTCTAAGCGCGCTTCATACTCTTGCGCTTTATCCAAGCGAGGTCGTGTTTTCGGTTGCGGTGGCGCAAAAATTGTACAACAATCTTCGAAGGGTTGGATGGCTAATTCAAACGTGTCAATTTTTTCGGCAATTTCGATAATTTCTGTCTTATCCATTGAAACAACGGGTCGAATTATCGGTGTTGAGGTAACCTCATTAATTGCTACCATACTTTGAAGTGTTTGCGAAGCCACTTGTCCTAACGATTCACCATTAATAATGACTAAACCTTTCCGCATTTCACGAATTGCATCTGTTAAGCGTAACATTAAACGTCGTGTAATGGTCATTAAGTAGCCTTGGGGAACAACTCGTTTTATTTCTTCTTGAATTTCTGTAAAGGGCACTTCAATAAATTGAATAGTTCCTACATAAGGGACTAATTTTTCAGCTAAATCTTTAGCCTTTTGTAACGCTTGTTCACTTGTATAAGGCGGACTAGCAAAATGGACAGCTTCCACTTCCACGCCACGTTTCATAGCTAAATAACCAGCAACTGGTGAATCAATGCCTCCTGACAACATCAACATACCACGACCACTGGTGCCCACTGGCAATCCACCCGCACCGCGAATCGTTTCATAAGATAAATACGCCGCATCTTTACGAATTTCAATTCTTAAGTTAATATCAGGCTTTTTCATTTGTACTTGAATTTCCGGAATGGCTTCAATAACGGCCCCACCTAATTCTTGATTCAAGCCATTTGAATCAAGTTCAAATGAATGGTCCGAGCGTTTAGCAGTAATTTTAAACGTCTTACCTGGCGTATAAACTTCCCGAACAACCTCTTGAACCATTGCACGAATCGCTGGCATTTCTTTTTCAATACGAATACTTGGCGAAAAATTTTGAATTCCAAACACTTTACTTAGTTTCGGAATCACTTCTTCACTATCTTCCCCATTTAATAAAATATGCATTCTGTCTCGATCTGCATGGATTTTCAATGCTGGAAAATCAGCTAACGCACGTTTCACATTTTGTGCTAACTGCATGATAAACGTTTTACGATTTTTTCCTTTAGTTGATAATTCGCCATAGCGAACCATAATTTCTGTATACTTCACTCAATTAATTCCTCTCTGTTCCTGTATCTTCACAGGTCAATGTCTTTGCAAATTATACATCAAATAAGGGGCGTTTTTCTAGTGCTTAGTCGAAAAAAATAGTTGATTCATAAGTTCATTGTCTTATGAATCAACTATTTGATAACTTTCTCTCTTGCTTATTGCGCATTCAGGATCCACATGAATCCGACAAAAACAAAGAACAAGCCATACATAATTGGCGAAACTTCTTTCCCACGTTTTGCCGCAATCATTGTAATTGGATAGAAGATAAAGCCTAAGGCAATCCCATCTGAAATGCTGTATGTCAATGGCATTCCTAACAAGATTAAGAAGGAAGGAATCGCAATTTCCATCTCGTTCCATTTAATTTTGCTTAAGGATTGTGCCATCAAAACACCAACAATAATCAACGCTGGTGCTGTAACTTGCGAAGTGACAACTGCTAACAAAGGAGAAAATAGCAAACTGAAAATAAATAAAATCCCGGTTGTAATAGCTGTGATTCCTGAACGACCACCCACAGCAATCCCCGCAGATGATTCGACATATGCGCCAACTGGCGATGTCCCTAATAGAGAACCAGCTAACATCGCTGTTGAATCAGCGGCTAAAGCTTTCCCCACACGCGGCATTTTATTGTCCTTCATAAAACCTGCTTGATTGGCTAAGCCCACCAACGTACCAGCCGTATCAAAGAATGTTACTAATAGGAACGTTAAAACCACGACCCACATTTGAATCGTATTGATATCTTTCACATGTCCTAACGCCACTAAAAATGTTGGTTCTAAACTTGGCGCGCTTGAAATAATCTTATCAGGCATTGGAATAACGCCTGTCGCTAAACCAACAATCGTTGAAATCGCCATCCCAATAAAAATACCACCCGGTACTCGACGAACTAACAAAATTGCAGTTACGACTAAGCCGACAATGGTAACCCACGTTGAACCAACATTCAAAGGTCCTAAGCCAACGAGTGTCGCATCATTAGCCACAATTAAGCCACCTTGGCTTAAGCCAAGAAAAGCAATAAACAACCCGATCCCACCTGAAATGGCAAATTTCAAGTCTGCAGGAATTGCATCAATAATTAGCTCGCGTAATTTAAAAATTGTAATTAAAATAAATATCAATGAAGCCACAAAAACGCCCGCTAATGTCGTTTGCCAAGGAATCCCCATACCAACAGAGACTGAATAAGCAAAGAATGCATTAATTCCTAAAGCTGGTGCTGTCGCAATCGGATATTTCGCCAACACACCCATTAAAATACAACCTAAGGCACTCGCTAAAGCGGTGGCAGTAAAAACAGCGCCTTCGTCCATGCCAGAAGCACCAAGTACGGTTGGATTAACGAACAAAATATACGCCATTGAGATAAACGTGGTGAAACCAGCTAACATTTCTCGTTTCATATTCGTATTCAATTGTTCAAGTTCAAAATATGAACTTATTTTTTCTTTCATGTTCCGTCCTCCTAAAATCTAAATATTTTACAATGTTCGTAAAATATTCAATTTATTAATGAAACAACGTGTTTAATCATATAATAAACCAACAAATAAGTAAATATCAAATTCTAAATTCTGTAAAAAACGAACAATCACGATTAAAAAAAGTATTCCTTTCTAGGAATACTTTTTAAATTAAATCGTTTGTGTGGTCGGGCGAACAACCATTTCACTGATTGACATACGATCTGGCGTGTCTATGGCAAAGACCACTGCTTGCGCAATGTCTTCCGCCTTTAAGCCCCAACTTAACTGTTCTAGATGTAACGTTTCAGCTACTACTCGATTAGAAATTGTTTGATAAAGTTCTGTTTGTACAGCACCTGGTGAAATAATCGTTGATTTAATGTTATTCTCTCTTTGTTCTTGTCGCAATCCTTCCATAATTGCTCGAACAGCAAACTTTGTTCCACAGTAGACAGCCGAATCTGGATAAACGACATGTCCTGCCACAGAATCAGTAGCAATAATCTGCCCTGATTTTTGTTCAACCATAATTGGAAGAACTGCCGCAATGCCATTTAAAACACCCATAATATTAATATCTAGCATTTGACGCCATTCTCCTTTTGGTGCTTCAATAAGAGGCGCCGTTGGCATAACTCCTGCATTGTTAAAAAGAACATCAATTCGTCCATATTTTTCCATTGTAAGCTTGATTACACGCTGAACTTCCTCTTCTTTCGTTACATCTGCTTGTTGCACGAGAATCGTTGCTTCAGGAAGTTCTTTTTTTATAGCAATTAAACGTTCTTGTCGACGTGCTGCAATGACTAACTTCGCTCCTTTTCTGGCAAGTAAACGGGCTGTTGCCTCACCGATGCCACTGGAAGCGCCCATGATAACAATAACTTTTTCTGATAATGATTTCATTATATTTCCTCCTTATCTTCCTGAATCCAACGAATAATTTTAGCTGGTGTTCCTGCAACAATAGCGTTAGCTGGCACATCTTTAGTTACAGTCGCATTAGCTGCTACGATAGCATTTTCACCAATCGTAATACCTGGTAAAACAGTGACACCCGCGCCTAACCACGCAAATTTTTTAATGGTAATTGGTGCTAGCAATACGCCTCGCCGTTTCATTGGCAGTTCCGGATGATTGACACTTAAGAGATTAACGCGCGGACCAATTAAAACATTGTCTTCAATTATAATGCCCCCTAAATCAACAAACATAGCTGCCCGATTAATAAAAATATTTTTACCAAAATGTATATTGCGTCCAAAATCTGTATAAAAAGGTAATAAAATCGTAACGGTTTCGTCAATTTTGTCTTGGATAATCGTGGCAAGAAGATTCCTTACTTCATTATGTGTATAGGCTTGTTGATTTAATTCTATTAAATAGCGACTATTTTCCTCTTGAATCTGATGAATAAGTTGAAATAGTGGTTCATCTTTATCAATGCTACCTGTTGCAATTAGTTCTTGGAGATTTTTTGTAAGCATTCCTAATCGCCTCCTTTTGCTAAATTTATCGTAATACGTGACAACTCCTCTGTCTAATACTTATAATAAATAGATAAGTATGCGTTTTAGTTATAGGAGGGAAAGTAATGGAATTACGAGTGATTCACTATTTCTTAGCAGTGGTCCAAGAAAAAACGATTAGTGGCGCAGCCAAACAATTGCATGTATCACAACCAACATTATCTAAGCAATTAAAAGAATTAGAGGAAGAATTAGGCGTGACATTATTTATACGAGGAAATCGACAAATACAATTAACACCTGAAGGAGAATATTTAGCTAAACAAGGGCAAGATATTTTAAGCTTAGCGAATAAAACAGTCACCAACTTGTCGCAAAATGAATTCATTAATGGCGAAATCACGATTGGTGGCGGCGAAACAAAAGCTATGTCTTTTTTAGCGAATGCACTACAACAAATAACAAGCCAGCACTCAGCTGATATTCACCTTCATTTATACAGTGGGAATGCAGATGATGTAATAGAACGGCTAGACAAAGGATTATTAGATTTTGGTTTAATTATTGAGCCTGCACCTAAACAAAAATATAGCTATTTAACATTACCAGTTGTAGATACATGGGGCTTAATTACTGTAAAGGACCATCCCTTAGCCACTAAAAATGTTATTACTGCAGCCGATTTAAAAGAAGAACCTTTATTTATTTCTCGACAAGCACAAGTTCCGAGCCAACTCTCTGATTGGCTCGAAGCAAGTCTAGATCAGTTCCGAATCGTTGGGACCTACAACTTACTTTACAACGCTTCACTGATGGTAGAAGCTGGGCTAGGTAGCGCCCTAAGCATTGATGGTATTCTAGAAACAAAGCAAACAAATTTACGTTTTATCCCGCTATATCCTGCTTTAACAGCCAAAATTAGTTTAATTTGGCGCAAAAATACGGTTCTTTCCACAGCTGCTGCATTATTTTTAGAACAAATAAAAAAAAGTATTCAACGCCCTGAATAATAGGTCGTTGAATACTTTTTTAAATCATCACTGTGATCGTAGCTGCTGCCAAAATCAAAACTAAGCCGATAATCGTTACGGTCATTTCCTTGGCTGTTTTCTTTTGACCTAAGAACCAAATACCTGTCAACGTTGCAAGCACAACTGATGTTTGGGATAGAATAAAGCCAGTTGCCAAGCCGTTCATATCTGGCTGCGCTGAAATTAAATAAGTTAACGCTGCAAAGGCGAAGAAAAAGCCTGAAAAAATTTGTTTGTAAGAAACGGCTTCTATAAATGGGGATATTTCCCCACCCTTAATAGTGACAACCGCTGAGTAAATAACTGCGACAATTACCATGCCTATTGCTTGTGGTAAAAAGGCATGCATGCCATCAATTGCCGTTGCTTGAGGTGCTGCAGAGTACGCCCAATAGCCGATTTCACCAACGGCTAATAGAAGAACTGCTTTTTTCATAATCCCAGCACTCTCAGCGGACTCCGTTTCCGACCAGACCGTCATTTTGGCACCAATCATGATTAACACTAAGGCAAATGCGCCTAACAATTTGGCTGTCGCACCTGGCCAGTTTCCTAAGAAAAAGACACCCCAGAGAGAAGCACCTAAAAGTTGGAACGCGGTCGTTACTGGCATGGCACGTGATGAACCAATCATCGTGAAGCATTTAAACGTAATGATTTGCGCACAGGCCCAACCGACACCAGATAAAATTGAAAAGAATAAATCCATGCCCGCTGGAAAAGCTAAACCATTAATCATTGAAAAAATAGCGGCAAAAATCAATGTTCCTAAACTGGTACCGAGAATTTGATTCACTGGACGACCACCAATTTTGGAAGCGATTGTTGGGAAAAGCCCCCAACCTAGAAGCGGTCCTAAACCGATTAATAATGCAGTCGCATTCATCTCTATTTCCCCTCTCTCGTTTAAAAGACAACGTTACTTTCTAATAAAATATTTGCGTAAGGAGTCATTTCCCCTGTCCGAATAAATGCATGGCAGTTGTTTAATTCTTGTTTCATTTCTGTATGAGGAATAAAACTGATGGGAGTTTCTGGTAAACGAGTTTCAATTGCTGCCAACATGTCAGGATTTTCTGTTTTAATTTCTTCTGCTAAATAAATTCGTTGAACTGCCAATTCCTCAAGGACATTGTTTAAAACTTCCATAAAACTAGGGACGCCATTGGTAACTGCTAAATCAATTTTTTCTGTAGTCCGAGGCACTGGCATGCCTGCATCACCAATACTTAATTTATCAAAATGACCCATTTGTGCGATGACGCGGGAAATATCTGAATTAATAACTTTTGTTTTTTTCATGTCGCTCGCTCCTTTTTATTTGTCTGCCAATTCGTGTTGATAAGGAATCGAAGGTTGGGCTCCAAAACGTTGAACAGTCAACGAAGACGCCTTGTTTCCATAACGAATAGCTTCTTCCAAATTGCTAAAATCTTTTTCTAATATACTACTTAATGCGCCAATAAAAGTATCGCCAGCAGCCGTTGTATCAACCGCTTTCACTTTAAAAGCAGGCACAATACCACTTCGTCCATTGACGTCATAAAAGGCGCCTTTACTACCTACTGTAATAATTACTGCTTCAATCCCTAATTGATGAAGTGCTTCTGCGGCTTTACGCATACTCGCTTCATCTGTGATTTTAATGCCTGTTAAAATTTCGGTTTCTGTTTCATTTGGTACAATCATATCTGTCACGTTTAGTAATTCTTCAGGAACTTGTTCTAACGCAGGTGCGGGATTTAAAATCGTTTTGACGCCTGCTTTTTTAGCAATTTTAAACGCTGCAATCGTACTATCAATCGCACTTTCAAATTGGGCAATCACAAAATCACTTTTTTCAATAATTTCTTGATGTTCCTGGACTTGTTTTGGCGTAAAGGCGTTATTGGCTCCTGCGTAAATCATAATGCTATTTTCACCAGCGTTATCTACCATAATAAAGGCTTGGCCAGTAGCTGTTTTCTCTAAAGTGGTGACCCCAGTTAAATTAATTTCATCTTGACTCATTAAATCAGTCATCATAGCTCCAGCGCCATCATTTCCCACAGCACCAATAAAATATGTTTCTGCGCCTGAACGTTTCGCTGCAACTGCTTGGTTTGCTCCTTTACCACCACCTGCTGTAAAATGTTCAATGGCGTGAATTGTTTCGCCTGGTTTTGGCATTTCTTTGACTCTTAATGTTGTGTCTAAATTGATACTTCCGATAATTGTAACCGCGTTCATTTTCATCCACCTCAATAAAATTTATTTTTTCATTCTAATTAAAACGTTTTAGTAAAACGTTTTAATTCCACAACAAAAATATAGCACACCTTGAAAGCTATTTCAAGGGTGCTGTCGAAAATCGTTCAATCAGTTGGACAGGCAAGGTTTGCTCCTCCCAATCTTTTGCAGGCTGATGGATTCTTTCCAATAATAAAGTCGCCGTAGTTTGCCCCAATTGAAAAACAGGTTGAGCAATTGTTGTTAGCGGCGGCGAAACATACTCGCACATATCAACATTGTCATAACCAATAATACTATAATCCTCAGGAATTTTTTTGCCCGCTTCTGCTAATCCTCGATATAAACCAAAAGCAATTTCATCATTGATAGCAAAAATTCCGGTGCTCTCTGTTTTTAAAATTTCGGGGACAGCTTGGTAGCCGCCAGTTTTTGATAATTCTGTTTCGATCAACTGGACCTTTTCCGTATAAACAGAACAAAAACCTTTTAACCGTTGCTGAATATTGACTGGCGCATGTGGCGGCATTACCACGATGACTTGTTCATGTCGTTGCTCTTGTAAATGCTTTGCTGCTAGTTGCCCACCTCTATAATCGTCTGTCAAAACAGCGTCGCTAAAGCCTTCTGCTTTTTTTTGGTCAAGTACAATAAACGGAATCTTTTTCGCACGTAGCGTTTCATTAATCGTTTGATTGGAAATTTCAGAACTTGCAATCACAAAGCCATCGACACTACGACGAATCAACTCTGTTAAATATTCATGTTCTCTTGTAACATCTTGGTCCGCATTGCATAACATCAGTATAAAATTTTCTTTGTATAAAACACTTTCAATTCCTCGAATCAATTGCGCGAAAAATGGATTGGTAATGTCAGGTACGATTACGCCAATCGTCTTACTTTTTTTCATCACCATACGTTGCGCAAAATAGTCGGGCTGATAGTTTAATCGCTCTTTTGTAGCCAATACTTTTTCGACCGTTTTCCCACTAAACCGTGCCCCATTCCCGTTTAAAATTTGTGAAACGGTAGTAATGGAGACACCTGAGTCATTGGCAACATCTTTAATTGTAACCTTTTTATTTGTCATCCTACTTCTCTCCTTGCCGTGAACGCGCCCATTCACCGGACCTCTTAATCTCATTTAATTTACTACAATCATTTACTTTACGCAACCACAAATAAATACGTACATTCGTTTAAACCGTCCTTTCATCCCTTCAACAAATTTCGTTGTTCTACTTTTAAAATGTTATACTGTAGAAAAAATGATTTACTTTTTGCTGAATGGAGGGCCTTAATTGAAAAAGAAATCGATTGGTTTGTTGTTAGCTAGCGCATATTTATTTCACGCACGTTCTCGTCAAAAATCCTTAAAAGCCTGTCTTTTTGAAGATTCTTTACGTCTTTCCCAAATTGCTCGACTTGAACGAAATCCGAAAGTCACCAAGGCTTTTTATCATTGGCAACGATCATTAAATGAACAAGTAACTTTGCCAAAACATTTACGTCATCTTTTTCCTCTTCAAGAAATGACTCAATTTCCTACGATGTATCGCATGGCAAACTCCGTTATTGCGCCTACCAAGAAAGCTGTACTGTACCTGCATGGTGGGGGCTTTACATTGAATCTCGCCTATAGCCAATTAGACTTTAGTTATAAACTAATTGAAGATCTCTCTTTTGCAACAGATTATTTTATCCCTGTATATCCATTAGCACCAAATAAGTCTTTTGCTGATATTTATAATCATTGCTATGCTGCTTACCAAGAAATTTTACAGCATTATGATCCCGAAGATGTTATTTTATTAGGTGATTCTGCTGGTGGTACATTGGTTTTAAACGTATTGCAGAATTTAGCCATCGATTTCCCTGAACGCTTACCCAAAGCTGCTGTTTTAATTTCTCCTTGGTTAGATGGACATTTAGACATTCCTGTTGCCAAAAGTTATCAAAAAAAGGACAAAATGATTGGCATGAACTATTTACAATTAATTGCCCAAGAGATTGACGACACGGCCAATCACTCCACGCTTTCTTTAAATTGCTTGTCCTTTGATTATCAAAAATTTCCGCCACTTTTTTTCGTGGGCGGCACACATAAAGTTTTTTGCCCTTCCTATCACCAATTTTTAAAACAATTAGGGCCACGACCACAAGATACTTGCCGATTGGTGCCTGGCATGCAACACGTTTTCGCAATGAAACAGTACTTGCCAGAAGGACGACAAGCGCGGAAACAAATTGCACAATTTATCCAAGAACAATGGTAAAAGGCAAATGGGACAGAAGTCGTTTTGACTTCTGTCCC
>OFFP01000859.1_pt1 | contig 23176 bp, 19 predicted proteins | sample 1521431 | NCBI WGS metagenome assembly OFFP01 (sample SAMEA3504104, study PRJEB24116) | mouse gut metagenome | biome: mouse gut; feature: mouse-associated habitat; material: faeces | place: Denmark | collected 2011
AGAGGAGGGTCCCAAGGCTGGGCTATACTGTGGAGAGGAGACATCTTGAGCCATATAGCAAGGTCATATCAATAAAATAATAATGATTACTATTATTATAACATATATATTTTATATTGCAAGTGTTTTATTCCCGCATATGTGTGCGATGAAAGAATTTTCCGAAAAGTTTTAAAAAAAGGTGCAAGGTTTTGTCATGTTCAATCGTATTCTATATAAAATAAAGAATAAACAATGTATGGAAGGAGATAAATTCATGAAAAAAATAATGGCGTTAGGAGCGGCAGGGGTCTTGTCGCTGGCAATGGGGACATCCGTATTTGCCGCGGATTCTTTGGGAAGATTTGCATGTTCTATGATCGGTCATCATATGGGTTTTTTTAATGCGGCGGTCTATGAAGGAGATTACAGTGAAAATTATGCCTTAACAGGAGAAGTTCTGCAATCCGTTGAAAACTGTGTGATCGGGTATCCGGGCGGATGCGCCCTGGCAGACCAGGTTTGTCAGAACAGCGGAGTATGTGTACAGGGATGTCCCGGCGGATATGTGGATGCGAATGGGAATGGGATATGTGATAACTGCGAGGCAGTAGGATATCATGGCAGCTGCGACTATTTTGTAGATGCTGATGGAAATGGTGTATGTGATAACTTGCATAACGGAAATTATTGTGGTAATGTAAATGGAAACGGCGGAGGCTATGGAGCCGGGAATGTAAGCAGCAGCGGAAGCTATGGAAACAGCAGTGGAAGCGGCAACGGCGGAAGTTCCGGAGTCAGCAATAGCGGCAGCAGTTCCGGAGGCGGTTATGGCAATGGTTATGGCGGCGGGAACGGAGGTCATCATGGCGGAGGCCATGGAAGAGGATGCCGCCGTTAGTGTATGATTTTGCCGCAAGGGATTTGGCGTATGTATTAGAACGGCAGAGCAGAAGAGGATGGACAGGGACTGTCGGAAAATGTTCATATTTTCCGGCAGTCCCTTAAGTGTGTTTGTGGGAAAGGGAATGTGAGATGCGAAGCGAAGCAGAGATGAACCGCGCGGTAGATGAATATGCGGATATGATCAAAAGGGTCTGCTTTTATCATCTGAAAAATCAGGCAGATACGGAAGATGTATTTCAGAATGTCTTCTTAAAATATATGTTATATGAAGGGCGTTTCACGGATCAGGAGCATGAAAAGGCATGGCTGCTCCGTGTGGCGATCAATGCCTGTAAGGATTATCTGAAGAGTTTCTTCCGGCGGTCGGTTGTTTCTTTTGAGGCGCTTAGAGAGATGGAAGCCGAAGAGCAGGAGGATCACAGGGAGGTCCTGGCGGCGGTACTGTCTCTGCCGGTCAAGTACAAGGATGTGATCTATCTGCACTATTATGAGGGATACTCGGCGGCGGAGGTCGGGAAGATCCTTGGAAAGAAGGAGAATACGGTCTATTCGTTGCTTTCACGAGGCAGGGGGATGCTCAAAGAGATGTTGGGAGGTGATGGGATTGATGAATAGGATATACGATGCTTTTGAAAATATTAAGGCGGATGAACAGCAGAAAGAGAATACAAAGCAGTTTTTAAGAGAAAATCTGAACGGAAGCATAAGGAGTCGTTCCAGGGGAAGCGCCCGCCCGCATCAGCATATGGCGGCGAGGTATGCGGCGGCAGTCTGCGCGGTGTTGGTTCTGGTGATGGGGGGCGTTGGATTCTCCTTAGTGCGGACGCCGGTTTCTTATGTAAGTATAGATGTCAATCCGTCCATTGAACTGGGGCTGAACCGTTTCGACAGGGTGGTGTCTGTGGAGGCATATAATGCAGAAGGCGAGGCGATCTTAAGCGGCTTGCCTCTGAGATGGAAGAAATATACGGAAGCGATCGAGGCGGTGATCGGCTGTGAGGAGATGGAAGGGTATCTCACAGATACGTCTGAACTTGTCCTTACGGTAGTGGCGGATTCGGCACGCGAAGTGAGGCTGACGGCGGGCGTGAAGGAGTGCACCAGTCATATGGAAGAGGGATACTATAACGAACATGCCGATATCAATATGGCGCCGGAGGCACATGAGAGCGGGCTGTCCTGCGGAAAATATAATGCATATCTCAGGCTTTACCAGTATGACAATTCGATTACGATCGAGGAATGTAAAGAGATGAGCATGGCGCAGATACGGGAAAGGCTCAGGGAATATGAAGGAACCCTTGAGGATACCGGAGAGGGCAAGGACTGCGGGAGCGGTTACGGCGCCGGAGAGGGCTCGTCATCAGGGCAAAGAGGGCATCATCACAGAGGCGGATCGCATGAATAAAGTGACAAAAGATAATGCATTTTACAGGAATTTCTTTTCGATATATGTAGCGCTGGTGCTGCAGAATGTGGTGACGCTGAGCGTCAACCTCGCGGATAATATTATGCTGGGAGCATACGGTGAGACGGCGCTGGCAGGAGTGGCGGCGGTGAACCAGATCCAGTTCGTATATCAGCAATTGATCATGGCGCTGGGTGATGGTCTGGTGATTCTTGGGAGCCAGTACTGGGGGAGAGGCGAGACGGGCTCTCTTAAGAAGATCGCAGTGTCTGCGATGCATGCCGGGTTGGTGACAGGGACGGTGTTGTTCATTCTTGCCAGTGCGCTGCCCTGGAGGTTGGTCGGAGCATTTACGACGGATGGGCATATCATAGGGGAAGGGGTGAAGTATCTCCATGTTATACGGTTTACGTATCCCTTTTTTGCCGTGACACAACTTCTTCTGGCGACGCTTCGGAGTACGGAGACGGTGAAGATCGCGTTCCGGCTGTCGGTGCTTACTTTTTGCGTGAACTGCGGGATTAATTATGTGTTGATCTTCGGGAATTTCGGTGCGCCGCGGTTAGGCGCCAAGGGAGCCGCGATCGGGACGCTGACGGCACGGGTGTTGGAGTGCGGTGTGCTGATCGGTTACATATATCTCGGGACGAAAGAGAATTCCGAGAAATGTAAGAATGGAAAAAATGGGTTTGTAAAGCTGCGGATCAGCCTCAACGATTATCTGCAGTATGACCGGGTGTTGGGGAAGGACTATCTCCGGATCACGGCGCCTATGCTGCTGGTCCAGGGATTATGGGGACTCAATACCGCGCTTCAGACGGTGATACTCGGTCATATGACTGCGGCGGCGATCGCGGCAAACAGTGCGGCTTCGACGTTGTTCTTGATGGTGAAGTCAACTGCGGTGGGGGCGGCTTCGGCAGCGTCGGTTATCATCGGTAAGACTGTGGGAACGGGGGATCATGCGAGGGTGCGGGAGTATTCGGGCAGGCTTCAGAGGATATTTCTTGTAATCGGCGTGCTGTCAGGTATCTTCCTGTTCTTCCTTCGGATCCCGGTGTTGGGGCTGTATGATTTAAAGCCGGAGACGAAGGAGATGGCGAATGCATTTCTTATGATCTTAAGTGTTGTGTGTGTCGGGATGTCTTATCAGATGCCGACCAATAACGGCATTATACGGGGCGGCGGCAATGCGCTGTATGTGGTGAAGATGGATCTGGTGAGTATCTGGCTGATCGTGCTGCCGTTATCATTTGTGATGGCGTTCGTGGTGAAGGCGTCTCCGATCGTGGTGGTATGCTGTCTGAATGCAGATCAGATCTTCAAGTGCATACCGGCATTTCTCATGTCTCATTACGGGAACTGGATCCGGAAGCTGACGAGGGATTAAAGAGCTTTTTCGACGTTCTGATCGGCTTGAAGCGACCCTTGAAAAGAAGGACGGACTGTTATGATCTGAACAGGGGATCATTCGTATAAGCCCACTGGCTTTATAAGGAAAAAACTCTCTTAGTTTTCCGCATCCATACGGAAAAAGTGCGGTTGCGGGAAGCCCCCTTTTGACGGTACATTTATAGTATAAGAGGACCGGTCAAAAAGGATACAAGGAGCTGAGAGAGAAAAGATGAAAGAAAAATTAACGATTAGAGAAAGTTTTAACCTGGGCAGGGGCTGGCACCTGATGATTTTCGCGATCCTTGCCATGTTAGTGACGAATGCGGGCGTCAATGACGGACTCAATATTGCCCTGCCGGCGATCACAGAGGGGTCTGGACTGGATTACGAGCTCTGTCTGAGTATGGGAACGGTGGCTGGGTTCGTAGGCGTGGCGATGATGCTTGTGATCGCAAAGTTCCGCGATCGGTTTGGCGGAAGGAAGTTAAGCGCGGCGCTGTTCATTATCTTCGGGCTTACCTTCTATTTCCTGTTTCTTCGTGCGACGAATATCGTGATGTACGCGCTGGCGCAATGTATCATGGTAAGCTGCGGGCAGGGATGTTTCTATCTGTGCACCGGTCCGATGCAGTCTGACTGGTTTCCGAAAAAGCGCGGAGTGGTAAATGGGATCAGTACGATCGGTGCGAATATAGGAACGGCGGTACTGGCTCCGCTGATGACATTCTTGCTTACGGTGGCAGACTACAGGACGAGCCTTGCGGCGTTCGCGGCGGCGGCGATCCTGCTGGCGGTCTATGAGTATGTGACGCTGCGGGACAACCCGATCGAGGCGGGGATGTACCCGGATAATGTGTCGAAGGAAGTATATGAGGCGGAATATAAGAATCTCTCGGAGCATGACGGATATGTCAGCGACTGGACGATCCCTAAGATGTTAAGGTGTAAGGAAGTATGGCTTGCGTCTGTCGTGCCGGGATTTATCACGTTGGGGCTTCTGGGCATTATTACACAGTTTGTCCCGAGGAATACGTCGCTTGGACTGTCGGACGGTGTTGCCATCTCGGCGATGACGGTGGCGGGGCTTGTAGGGATCGTGGGAAGTTATGCCATTGGTTTTATTGACACGAAGCTTGGGACGAAGAAGGCATGTATGATCTATTGCGGCATCTTTGCAGTTGGGATTCTGTTCAATCTGCTGGCAGAGGTCTGGCTTCCGTTCGTATATGTATCCATCTTCATCGTAGGGTTCTCTCTCGGCGGAAGTACGAATATGTCGCTGTCATTTCCGGCATCCATCTTCGGTGTGCTTGACTATCCGAAGGTGAACGGTGTGATCTTCCCGATCAATTATTGTATCGGGTGTCTGAATTTTGTAGTAAATGCGGTTGTCATGAAGGTAACCGGAAGCCTGACGGGCGCATATGTGGTGTATCTTGTACTGTTCCTTCTGAATATTCTGATCGTTGCGAAGACAGAGGAAGGAAAGTGGGATAAGCTTAAGCATCCGGAGCTGATGAAGTAGGCGGAGAGAAAGTTCGGAGAGAAAGTTCGGATAGCGTATGGATAAAAAGTATAGAAATAAATGAAAAGAAGAGAATGAAAAGAAGGGGTTGCCAGAGAATGGGATTTTCTGGCAGCCTCTTCTTTTGTTATCGGGGATCAGTGCGGAAAAATGCCGTCAACTCATCCCTGGTCTTCAGGAACTTCGTATCATTCGGATTGAAGCCCGGGTAATACAGTTCATTGATCAGCCGGAACACCAGTGTAGCGTCTTCCGGGCGGAGCGCCGCCATGATGACGGTACGGATCTTATAGGAGTTCCGTTTGATCCGATGCTCTAAGGTTGCGACAGAGAGGCAGGTCCTGGCGCTTGGGATGAGGGAATACATCAGGACGATGCTTGGCTGAAAGGCGAAGGTCAGAAGGGATTCGCGCCGCAGGACCGCCGTAAGGTATTCCGGGGAGACGTAGCCGCTTTTGATGAAATCCATAGCAAGCATTTCGATCACTTCAAAATAATCCTCCGTATCGATCCGTTCATGCCAGAAGGCTTCTTCGAATAATTCCCCCAGGGATGGCAGCGAAGAGTGGTACAGGCGGTTCAGCTGTGTCTTTAATATATGTGCGTCCAGATTCTCATAGTCTGCCCGGGTCAGGAAAGGGGACACTAGCAGCGTCTCACAGCCGTGCCGGGAGGTGATCTCTTTGTCGGCGGTGGTGATCACCAGGTCTGTCTCTGAGAAATCAAAGTTATCCTTCATGTATACAGGCAGCAGTGCGGTCAGGTCGATGTAGCTCTTGTATTTGCTGAGCAGCCGCTGCTTTAAGTCCCAGGAGGACGGCAGGTTCAGCTGTGACATGATAACGGTCCGAAGCTTCGGCGCGGTCCGGTTCAGGTAGGCGAGGGCGCCGGAGATACAGAATGACAGGTACAGAAGCTCCGTGTGATCCAGATAAGAGCCGTAGTAATCGAGAGCCAGCGGCTGGATGGAGGAAGCGATCTCGAATTCGATCAGGAACTGAGAGCGCGTCACGTCGTTATGGGTCGGTATGTCGTTGAAATAATGCACCGGAAGATCCAGATAGCGGAGATACTGGAGCAGGATGATATAGAAGTCCTCGTTTCCTGAGAAATCTATATGATAAGTTGCGGCAATTTCTGCGATATAGGTATCCGCAAGCCGGATAATGTCTTCGGAGAAGTACCGGCTGACCGTACGCATATTCAGAAGTCCGGCGTCAAGCCGCTTGCTGCAGGATACGTGCAGATAGATGTCTTCGCGCTCGATGGGAGGAAAGCTTATGGATAATTTCTGTTCCAGGGAATCGAGCAGGGCGTCTGCGGCAAGTACGGCATCGGGATCTTTATAAGTCCTGGTCAGCGGCTCGGTCAGCGGATAGCCTTTGGAGAGCCGGTGATACATGATGACGACCGCCATATCCAGGTTGACCATGTTGACGTCTTCGATCTGGATGGCGTACCGTGTCAGGTGGAGATTGATCTCCCGCATGATCAGATTGACGACATCCTCATCCAGGTACTGATAGTGATAATAGGTATTTCCCCGGGCGTTGTAATTCCAGTTTTCCGAAAAGAGCCGGTTGAGGATGGCGCGGCGTTTCCGCTCGTTTTTCTCGAAATAAATAGCGTTCCGGCTGCGGAAGAACCGTATGTGGGGCTCGGGCAGGATGTATTGCTTACGGAGTGCGCCAAGGTCATGCTCCAGAGTGGTGCGGCTTACGAACATCTCGTCTTCCAGATCGTAGAGGTCAAGGGGTTCGTCATAGAGGCTGAGCTGGAACGCGATATGTCTGACACGCTCGTCCCGAGAGAGAAAGGAACTGCTTGCCTGACTTAACCGTTTCAGAGTATCGGGATCGTCTGCCTCAAGGAGATAGCCGATACTCCGCTTGGAAATGACTCGGATCCCGTAACTTCTCAGGGCGTCATTGATCTCGGTGATATCGTTGCGGATCGTCCGTGAAGAGACATGGAGATGGTTCGCAAGCTCTTCCCCGGTGGTGTAGAGTTTCCGGGACTTCAGATAGTGGAGCAGCTTGCGCTGCCTGAGAGATAACATGAGAGATTCCATCTTGACCTCCTTACATTTGAGAAAAATTTACTATAATGAAAATAATACGAGGGGGAGCGGGAGATGTCAATAGGGAAGCGGTGGTAAAATATTTCCTCTTTAAAGCGGAAAAAGGTTGTTTGATAGGAAGGCGGGGGCTGGTATAGAATAGCCTTAGAAAGCGAAGGAGGTATTCAAAATGAAATACGAAAAGATCAGAAAACAGGTATTAGAGGCTATTTTGGACGCAGTTGACCAGGGATTGATCAAGGGAACATCGGGAAATATTGCGTTAAGAGACGATGAAGAGGATGTAGTGGCGATTACCCCGAGCGGGATACCGTATAAGGGAATGACACTTGAGGATATTGCGATAGTTGATCTGGACGGAAAGTGGCTGGAAGGAAATTATAAGCCGTCCTCTGAAGTGCCGATGCACACGGCGGTGCTCCGCGCAAGACCGGATATCAAGGCTACGGTACATACGCACGCGATGTTCGCGACCATCATGGCAATGGGAGACGACGCAGAGTTAAAGCCGATCACGCCTCCGCAGTGTGAGTTCGTTCCGGTGGGGATCGTACCATTTACCATGCCGGGAAGCGACGAGGTTGCAGACAAGGTTGTGGAAGCTCTTGGAACGGACGGAAGAGCGGTTCTTATCAAAAATCACGGAATGTTCTGCTGCGGCAAGAATATGAAGGCGGCTATGGCGGCTACGGAGTATACGGAAGAGATGGCAGTGACCACTTTATATGCGAAGATTCTTGGTACATACGAGCCGATGCCGGAGGAAGGCGTGCAGAAGATGAAGGAACTGATCGCGGCTGACCAGGCAGTGTAGGAAAGGGGAAGAGAGCAGATGGCAAGTGAATTTTTCGTAAGCAGTAACGTTGTGTTTGGCAGGGACTCCGTGAAGGAGCTGCCGAACATGCTGAAGGAATATGAAGCGAAGAACGTCATGGTAGTCTATGACGCAGGCGTTAAGATGGCGGGAATCGCCGAGAAGGTACTGGCAGAGGTTGAGAAGGCAGGGGTGAAGGTTACGGTCTTTGACGGTGTGATCCCCAATCCGACCAACGAAGTGGTAGAAGAGGCGGCTAAGATCGCCCACGAAGAAGAGATCGATGTGTTTGTCGCAGTAGGAGGCGGAAGCAGCATCGACCTTACGAAGGCAGTCAACATCCTGATGACGAATCCGGGACCGATCGGACAGTACGGCGGGATCGGCATGGTGAAGAAGCCGGTACTTCCGCTGATCGCGATCCCGACCACGGCGGGGACATCCAGTGAGATCACCAATGTGGTGGCGCTGACAGATACGGAGGCGGTGTGCAAATATGTGATCATCGACAATAAGATCGTTGCAAATAAGGTGATCGCCGATCCGGAATTTACGAAGACTATGCCGCCGTCTGTCACAGCGGCGACAGGTATGGACGCCATCACCCATGCGGTGGAGAGTTATATCTCCAATATGGCTACGCCGCTTACGGAATACCATTCTCTGAAAGGGCTCCAGATATTCTATAAGAATCTGCCGAAGGCTGTTGCGGATGGTTCGGATATGGAAGCAAGGGAACAGATGATGCTCGGCTGTATCATCGCAGGCTTTGGATTCTCCAATGCGAATCTGGGACTGGTTCATGGGATCGCCCACACGCTCAGCGCTCATTTCCATCTGGCGCACGGAATGGCAAATGCGACGGTGCTTCCGTATGTAATGGAATACAATGCAGACAGCTGCCCGCAGAAGATGATAGAGCTTGCCCGTGCGATCGACCTTCCAGTATCCGGTAATGTGGACGAGGATAAGCTGCTTCTGGCAAAGGAGCTTCGGAAGCTTACGAAGGAGCTTGGGATCAAGACACTGTCAGAGCAGGGGATCGAAGAGAAGGATCTCGACATGCTGGCGGAGGATGTGCTGAAAGAACCTGTACTGAATTTTAATCCGAAGCAGGGCGTGACGAAGGAAGACGTGCTTGCGATCTTGCACAAGGCGATGTAAGAGCCGGGCTGCACGAGCCAGGCGATGAAGGAGCATATATATGGAAAATAAATGTCAATGTAATAAGGGAAAGAAATTATATCCGCACTTATTCTCACCTCTGAGGCTTGGGAATATACGGATGAAGAACCGGATCATCTGCGCGCCTACAAGTCCGAGCATGATCGATCTGAACGGCCACTTTACGCCGGAGATGATCGCTTATCTGGAAGAGAAGGCAAAGGGCGGTGCGGGAGTCGTTACATACGGGGAAGCTATCGTGCATTCCGTTACCGGAAAGTCCCACAACAAGCAGCTGCAGTTGGATGCCTTCGGCGTGCGGCAAGGGATGACAGAGGCGGCAAGGGCGGTACATAATGCAGGCGCGTATGCCAACATCCAGCTTTCCCACGGCGGAATGTACGGCGGGCTTGCCAGTGTCGGCGGCGATGTGGAGACCTGTTCGGTTGCTTATGGTCCCAGTGATATGACAATGCCGGCGGGCGAGGTAAAGGAGATGCCAAGAGAGCTGATCTATGAGATCATCGAGTCTTACGGGAAAGCGGCGAAGCTGTGCAAGGAGACGGGATTTGACATGGTACAGGTGCACGCGGCGCACGGCTGGCTGTTCTCACAGTTCTTGTCTCCGGTATGGAACCGGCGTACGGATGAGTTCGGCGGTTCTCTTGAAAACCGTGCGAGGTTCTTTACGATGGCAGTGGATGCGGTAAGGAAAGCGGTTGGTCCGTTGTTCCCGATCGAGGCGCGTATCTCCGGAGATGATTTTACGGCAAACGGGTTGGGGCTTGCGGATTGCATCCGTGTGGCGGAGATGATAGATGACAAGGTGGATCTGATCAATGTTTCCTGCGGAAATCATGAAGACCCGGATATGTTCTGCCGGACACATCCGTCCGCATTCTATCCGCGCGGGGTGAATGTATATCTGGCGGCGGAGATCAAGAAGCATGTGAAGACTCCGGTTGCCTGTGTAGGTTCCTTGAATGACCCGGCACAGATGGAAGAGATCCTGGCAAGCGGGCAGGCAGACGCGGTGGAGATTGGGCGTGCAAGCCTTGCCGATCCCTATCTTCCGGCAAAAGCCCTGGCAGGCTGTGCGGATGATATCACGCCGTGTCTTAGGTGTTATGAATGCTTCGGCGCAACCGGAGAACTGGAGATGGTGAAGTGTGCGGTGAACCCGACGATGGGCGAGCAGTTAGCGGCAAAGCTTCCCAAAGAGAAGCCGGAGCGCGTCAAGAGAGTTCTGGTGGCGGGAGGCGGCCCTGCAGGAATGGAAGCTGCCATTACCGCGGCAGGAAGAGGGCATGCGGTAACGATCGTGGAGAAGTCGGGGCGGCTCGGCGGCAATCTGCACCCTGCGGGAGCGGCGTATTTTAAAGAGGATATAAGGAAACTGATCTGCGTGTTAGAGAAGAGAGTAGAGCGCGCAGGTGTGAAGGTGATCCTGAATACGGAGGTCACACCGGATTATGTGAAGGGATTCGCACCGGATGTCCTGTTTGTGGCGATCGGCGCCAATGAGCTTCGCCCTCCGATCAAGGGGATCGAGTCCGAGCATGTAGTCATGGCGATCGACGCAGAGCTTCATCCTGAGAAATTAGGACAGAAGGTTGCGGTTATGGGCGGAGGACTTGTGGGCGCAGAAGGCGCGGTAGGTTTCTGTCATGAGGGCAAAGAGTGTACGGTCATCGAGATGAAGCCGGTGATCGCGGAAGAAGTGAATTCCTTCTACCGCGGAGGGCTTATGCCGGAAGTAGAGAAGTCAGCGAAATGTCTTGTGAATACGAAGGTAAAAGAGATTGTTGCGGAAGGCGTCTTATGTGAACGTGACGGAGAAGAATTCACAGTGGAGGCGGACACGGTGGTCTGTGCGCTGGGGTTCTGGTCTCCGTATGAGAAGGTGGATGAACTTGCGGATCTGGCGGAGGAATCCTATATCATAGGGGACTGCAAGAAGGTAGGAAAGATCTACGATGCGATGAATACGGCATATTATAGTGCATTACGGGTGTGAGAGCGGCGCTTGGCGCGTAGATTCAAGATATAAAAGTCAGGAGGAGATCAGAGATGAAGAAGCAATTAGTTTTGTGTACACAGCTTCCGGAAAAGAGGATGGAAGAGATCCGGGAATATTGTGATGTTACGATTGCCGGTGAATTAAAGCACGGTAAGGGAAATGTTACGGAAGAGATGGTCCGTGAGGAATGTAAGGGGTATGAGATCGTAGTGTTAGGCGACGAGAACGCAGGATCGGATACCCTTGGCGAATGGATCGATTCCGGCATGAAGTTTATCGGCGTGGCGAAGGGAACTCCGGTGACGGTAGATAATGAGACGCTTAAGAAGGCAGAGATTCCGTTGTCCTATACGCCGGGAAGGAACCGTGTGGCGGTAGCGGAATTCAACATCGGATTGATGCTTGCAGTTTCAAGAAAGCTGGCGCTGTCGGCAGCCGGGCTCCAGAAAGGGGAACACTTAGGCGAGCCGATGGAAGATATCTACGACGTGCCGGATGTTAAGAATGTTATCTGGGGTCCTCTGGATGAGAATCATCCTTTTACGGATTATGGGATCGGGTTCGAACTGTATGGAAAGAAGCTTGGAATCGCAGGCTACGGCGCCATCGGACGGGAGGTTGCCGTGAGGGCGAAAGCATTTGGCATGGAGATCCTGGCATATGACCCGTATATGCCTGCGGAGAAGATCGAAGCGGACGGCGCCAGGGCGGTAGATCTCGACACGATGCTTGCCGAAAGCGATATGGTAAGTATTCATCTTCCGGTGGTGGAGTCGACGAAGGGGATCGTGAATAAAGACTGGTTCTCGAAGATGAAACCGACGGCGATCCTGATCAACACGGCGAGGGCGGCGGTCATCGACCAGAAGGACTTTGTAGAAGCGCTTCAGAACGGAACCATCGGAGGAGCGGCGATCGACGTGTACTGGAAGGAGCCGGTTCCGGCAAATCATCCGCTGCTTTCTATGAGAAATGTGGTATGTACGCCGCACATGGCAGGGCTTACCACAGATGTGGATAACTGGTCCGGAGAAATGATGTCGCAGGAAGTGCTGGCGTACTTAAGAGGTGAGGAACGCAAGTATATCTGGAAGAGATAATGTACTAGAAAGTTATAGACTATTTAAGAAGGAGACGTAAGAAAATGGGAAATGAAAGAAATAAGAAGGTAATAGCGGCGGGCCTGCTGGTGATGTCACTTACAATGGCATGTAACAGCGCCCTGGCGCCAATCCTTGCGGAGGTGGGCAAGTTCTTTCCGGATGCAGGCGATTCGGCGATCCAGATCGTACTGACACTCATTAACCTGACAACATTACCGGCGATGATCCTGGAGCCTATGCTGGAGCCAAAGATCACGAAGAGGGATATCGCAGTGATCGGTACGGCGCTTATGCTGCTCGGCGGCTTGATGCCGCAGGTACTCAACAGCCAGCTCTGGATGCTGTATGCGGCAAGTATCGTGATCGGCGTAGGTCTTTCCTTTGTAGTAGTAACAAGCTCTTCTCTGATATCCGATTACTTTACCGGTCTTGACAAGTCCAGAGTCATGGGCTTCCAGTCTATATTTGTAAGTATCGGCGGAACGATCATTGCCAAGGGCTCGGGGATCCTGACGGCAATGGCAGGATGGAAGAGAGGCTATCTGGTATTCCTGATCGCCCTTCCGATCATTATCATCATCCTTTTGACGGTACCGAAGGGCGAGACGACGCCCAAAGCGGAAAAAGGAGAGAAATCAGGCGTCTCAGGAAGCATGGTATACTTTGGAGCGCTCTGCCTGATCACGGGGATCTTCGTTGCAACCTTTAACACGAATATCGCAATGTACATCGACCGCAAGGGGATCGGCGACGCCAGTACGGCAGGAACGGTTGCGTCTATCATGCAGGTGATCGGGATCATCGGAGGCCTTATGCTTGGATTCGTTGTAAAGACCTTCAAACGGTTCACCATCGGAGCTTCGATCCTTGTGATGGCGGCAGGTACGGCTCTGGTAGGCATGACGACAAGTTTCCCGATGATCTGTGCAGGAGCAGTATTGGTAGGGATCGGATTTGCCATCCGAAACCCGGGCGCGGTTACGTTTGGAGCCAATATGGTTCCGGCGGCGCAGGCGTCCCTTGCGATCGCGATCATCTCTGCAACCTATAACGTAGGAAACTTTATCTCCGCATATGTGGTGAATCCGGTGGCAAATATGCTGGGAGAAGATATCGCGAATCGCTTCATCGTGTCTGCGGCAGCGTTGGCGGTAATCGGTATCGTGGCTTGTGTGAAGGCGCCGACGACAGACGCCCAGGCGTTGGATTCACAGAATTAGTAAAAGTCCGGAAATGTGCGCAGATTTTGCACAGAGTTAGGAATTAGATGAGCAAACCGCGCAGATCCATGCAGAGTATAGTGGAAGGATGATGAGATCTACAACTATATTCGGCGGGATCTGCGCGGTTTTTAGCGGATAAGGCGCTTGATATACTCAGGAAAGGCTGTCAAGGAAGGTGATCATATCCGAAAACCACCCCGCCGCCTCCGGACGTATACTGTCTTCGCCGCAAGCTGTAAATTCATTGGCGAGGACAAGCCCATGCAAGCCGTACGGATAAATCTCAAGTTGAAAGAGAACTTGATGAACAGCGAGTTTCTCAGCCAGATGCAGGATCCCCCTTACATCGACCAGTTCGTCCTGAACCGTATGCCACAGGAACATGGGGACGGTATCTGAGTGGACCATTTCCACCGGGCTGAAAGCTTTGATCATTGACTCTGTAGGATCTGCCGTTCCGAACATGGCAAGGTTTGCATTCTTCATAAGGTCTGTCGTTAATTCTTCTAATAACGCCATATCGGCGGGCGGGTATCCGGCGACTGCCGCAAGAGGCTTTAGCAAACTTGCGTCGGTCACATCTAGCTGATCCGACAGCCAGGACTGATTCCAGGCAGAACCATAAGCAGTTGCCAGATGCCCTCCGGCAGAAAATCCGCAGATACTGATCCTTTGCGTGTCAATCCCCCATCTTTCCCCGTTCTTTCTTATATAAAGCATGGCTCTTCCAAGGTCTAACAGCGGCTGAGGCATACAAGTCCTCTCGTCAATTCCCACATGATACCGGAAAACGAATGCGGCGTATCCTTCACAATTATAGCGAAGCGCCACAGGCTCCCCTTCACGTTCTGAGAGAAATAGAAAGGCGCCTCCCGGACACACAATGACAGCCGGAATCTTACGCTCCATCTGGTATTCGCTAGAGGGGGCGGGAATGTACGCCGTAAGCGTTACATCCGGGATATCGTCATTTAATCTTATCGTCTCGTAAATCATCACATTTCCTCCTGATCTGTTGTCTTTTTTGTTGTCTCTTAGCATCTGAGCGGTGCAGGGATCAGCCTTTCACGGCGCCTACCGTCATTCCCTTTATGAATTGGCTCTGCATAGAGAGGAAGAGGATGATGATAGGAATTGCAGACAGGATGATCCCCGCCATGGCGGTCGAATAGTCTTTTGCAAAATCAGAAAACAAAAGCTTTAATGCCAGGGTTACGGTTCTTAGGTTCTCCCGGCTTAACATCAGGCTCGTCAGCATAAATTCGTTCCAGATACTGAAAGCCTGTACGATGATGAGGGTCGCCATAGAAGAGCGCATCAGAGGAAGCACCACTTTGAAGAATGTCTGATAGACGTTGCATCCGTCGATGCGCGCCGCTTCTTCTAATTCGATCGGAATCGTTGACATAAAATTCGTCTGCAGAAATATCCCGAAAGACATCCCCGTAGATATGTATAACAGGATCAGCCCGACCCTCGTGTTGATCAGCCCGAAAGAGTTCCAGATCTGGTAGATCGGAAGCATCAGCGCCTGTGAGGGAACCAGTATGCCTATGATAAAATAGAGAAAACTGATCTTAAATATCTTTCGGGTTCCCCTGGCGATCGCCCAGGCGGTAATGGTGCTTAGAAGCGCCATCACTGTCACGCTGACGGCGGTGTAAAGCAGCGTGTTGAGAAACGCCGTACCCAGATGAAGCTTCTCGACGGCATTCAGGAAATTGTCTAGCTGGAACTTCTCCGGCAATGCCAAAGGGCTGTCCATATACAATTCTGCTTTTGTTTTAAACGCAAAATTGACGATCATAAAAATGGGAAATGCAAAGAACAGCGCCAACAGAGTGACCAGTATCTGTATTGCGAAGGTTTTCTGAGTATACTTTTCTTTTTCGGCGTGTATATGCGAGTTCCATAATCGTTTCATGATAACCGTACCTCCTATATTTTATGAAAATATTTCATGATCTCGTGATAACTGTATTTTCTTTTGTGATAATCCAGTTCCTACAATTGTACTTCCTTCTTTTTAAAGAGCTTCAACTGGAATATTGCGATCAGAAGGAGCAGGATGATCAGGTTTACAGCGATGGCGGAGCCGTAGCCGTATTGTTTGTGTTCGAAGATAGCCGTATACAGGTAATAAATGATGGACGTGGACGCCCTTCCCGGACCGCCTTGGGTGGAAGTCACCAGGATATCATAGGTTTTCAGTGCTCCTGTGGTAAGCCCGATGGTGCAGGTCGTGATAGCCGGCATCAGCAACGGCAGCGTGATACGGAAAAATCGCTGAAGGGAATTCGCTCCGTCTATTCTTGCCGCCTCGTAGTATTCGGTCGGGATCGACTGGAGAGCCGCAAGATAGATCATCATCCAGAGCCCCGACCATTGCCAGACATTTGCGATCGTCAGGCCTGCGATGACCGTATCCGCGCTGCCCAGGAGCTGTACGTTCCAGTCCAGATGCAGCCGTGCGCAGATATCCGGCAGCATCACCGAGTAGATCTTATTCCAGACAAAGCCTGTAACGATGGAACTGAACAGGCAAGGGATGAAAAATAACGCCCGGTAGATCCGGATTCCCTTGATCGCTTTGTCAAGCAATACCGCAAACAGAAGCGCCGCCACATCTGTGATCGCCGCGTTTACGAAGGCAAATACCAACGTGAAGCTCCAGGCGCTTTTGATGCCGGGATCGCGGAAGCTTTCCGTAAAGTTTGAAAAACCTACAAAATGGATATATTTACTGAAACCGTCCCATTCGGTAAAGGAATAATATACACAGAGAAAGATGGGAACCATAATGCCGATCGTAAACAATATCAATGCAGGGATCAGAAGCGTCATATATTGCAGTTCCATTTTGGAGCGCAGGGATTTTTTTCTATGCATTCGTTTCACCTCGTTCATATTTGTAAAAAAAGTTGCTGCAGGACAGCGGTCATATCATTCTGCAGCAACCCATTTTGATTATTCAAATTCTTTAAATCCGCATAAATTTCTTCTGCTGTCGGCGTTTTTCAGCGCGTCCTCCAAAGACATATTTCCATGGAGCCATTCGGACAGATCGCTGGAGCATTCGTCCCAGAAACCAGCCGCAGGCGTCTGGCAGCCGATCAGATTTATGTCGAAGATCTGGCCTTTCTCGGTGTACATATCAATATCCGACTGACTGGGATTCGTGAACGTCACATTCGCGCCTTCTACCAGCGAGCCTTCGGATACGCTGTCACAGATTCCTCCGATCACATCGGATTCTGTCATTAAGGCAAAGATATCGTCTATCAGATCCGAGTATTTTGTGTCTGCTGACTGGAAGAAAGTTATATCCGGTTCAAAGACCAGCTTTGCGTCGCCGTTCTCATTGGGAACGGGGAATAATCCGAATTCAAACGAATCGTCCAGAACCAGGTAATTATTGATACACCAGGAGCCGTCTACCTGCATTGCAGCCTCGCCTTTTACGAATCTGGCGTCGCAGGTGGTCTGGTCTATGGAATATGTGTCTTCCCATGAGTTTTCCATCATGTATTTTACTTTCTCATATCCTCCTTTGAATTCCGGATCTTCTGCATTGCGCTCTCCGTTCTTAAAGTCTTCGCCCCAGGTCGCGCTTGCTTCATACATATTCGGCAATGTATAAAGGCAGGTTGTGTACAGGATATTCTCCATATAATGAGTGGCGAAAGGAGTGATGCCTGCATCGTTCAGTTTCTTGACAACTTCTTCCATCTCGTCCCAGGTGGTCGGAACCTCCAGATGCTGATCTTTAAAGATCTTTTTGTTATAGAATACGCCGCCATATAAGGCAGTACAGCTCATGCCCAGCACTTTGTCTTCAATGGTCACTCCGGGGAGAGCCTGCGCGCTTACTTTTTCCATGTAGGGCTTGTCCGTGAGATCTGCCCATACGTTATATTTTCCATAATTGTTGGCGTCCTGGGATTTGCCGATCACGATATCCGGCATACCGGACTGCATGTACTGCTGCATCTTACCGTTCAGGTCGTTCCAGCTGATCGTCTCCCATTCCAATGTAACATTGGGGAATTTTTCTTTCACGGCTTCGTCGATCACTTCCGGATAGTCTGTTCCGGTAGCCAGTACGCGTAATGTAATCTCTTCTTCTCCCGAAGGATCTGCCGAGGGTTCTGCTGTTTCTTCGCCTTTGCCGCCGCATCCCATAAGAGTACCCATCGTTAGCGTAACAGCCAAAAACATTCCCAATACTCGTTTTGCTTTCATACTTGTTTCCTCCTTTGAAATTTAAGTGATACTATTATTTTAGGCAAAATCGTGTATGAAAGTTAGGAAATTTTTGTCTATCCACTAGTAGGATTTTTACTTTTGCATTGTTCTCTATACTGTGTAGGGCTTATACCCAGATATCTGCGGAACACTTTGTTGAAATACGTATAATCTTCGTATCCTGCTAAAAATGCGATCTCCGTGAGTGACCGCCCATCTGCCTTTATATAATCCATAGCTTTCTCCAGACGCTTTTCCGTGACAAAAGCAACCAGATTCTTTCCGGTCTGTTTCTTGAAACTTCTGGATAAATATGACGGCGTGAGGTAGAATTTTTCCGCCAGGAAGGAGAGCGTGAGATTTTCCGTATAGTGTTCCAGGATATAATCTATTACTTTTGCAATGCTGTCCGATCCCTGAGCGGCGGTGTTGGCATTGCCGTTTTCCTCATGGATCAGGATACCGATGATCTGCCGGAATAGTTCTGCCATTTCTTCGGTATCGGCAATAAAGACTGCCATTTCAATAGAGTCGCACAGGTTGTCGATCTCCCAGATTTCATTCATATCCATTCTTCTGCCATAATAGGAATGGATGATGCCGCGAAACCTGCTGATCATCTGTTTCACTTCCAAAAGCAGCCAGTCTTCCTGCCCGATTCTCCGGATCCCAAGCTTGTCGAACAGAAGATACTCCAACATTGCCTTGTTATTCTGGTCTAAAGCCTGTGTGATCTCACGTTCCATCTCTTCTGAAAGGCAATGCAGCGGATCAGCCTGCTTTTCTGCGGTGTCTGGCGTCATGTATTGATAAGCTTTCTGATATTTTGCGTTACAGATTATTTTTAAGATCATCTCCTTGTATGTTTCCGGAATGTTTTCTCTTCGGTCTATTCTTCCGCTGATACAGATCCGGAACATGCAGGGATGGTTTCCTTCTGTGTAAGATTTCAGTTTCAGGCAGCTCAGTTCTAACCGCTGTGGCTCCTTAGAGGAGAGCAGGATATATTCATCCGACCGGTAGACATTCTCTATCACCCAGATTCCGTCTGCGTCAAGCCGTCTTTTCATCTCTTTCTTTTTGGCATAGCGTCTCTCCCATATGGACTGTCTGCTGTCTTCATCGTTCTTCTTCTCAATCTTCTGGATCACCGCCATATAAACCGGAAAAGGAATCTCTTTTAAGATATCTTTCTGCGTTTCATCCGGATCGAAGGATGTGGATGTTCCTTTTTGACGCACATATGAGCTGACGATAAAGTCCCGCACATAATCCCCGTATATCTCGATCTGTCTTTGCTGCACGGCGTCCCGTCTCTTCTGTTCCTGTCTTTTTTCCATCTCTTTTTCTGCCTTTTCGATCGCAGCCAGAAGATCTGCTTCTTTTACCGGTTTCAGCAGGTAATCAAGCGCGCCGCCTGTCAGCGCTTCTCGGACGAGAGGGAAATCGCTGTAGCCGCTGAGTACTAATACCGGAATATCCGGATATTGCCCTGTCATGTATGAGATTAAAGCCAATCCGTCCATGAACGGCATATTGATATCTGTCAATACGATGGAGACCTCCCCGCCGGCAAGTGTTTCAAGCGCTTCTTCTCCATTTCCGCTTTCCAGGACGGTCACATCCGCTCCGAATACCTGCTCGATCAGACTGCAGATGCTCTTGCGGATCCAATATTCATCTTCTACGACCAGTATATGCTCATGCTTCATCTTTTTCCCCTTCCCGGATCATCGGTATACACACATTTACGCGCATGACGTCAGCAGCCTGAAAGGAAATGCCGTATTTCCCGCCGAACAGCAGATGGATCCGCTCATTGATATTCCAAAGCCCTATGGATGTGTGCGCCCTGGAATCCCTCTTATCATCTGTGTTCAGATAATCCTTTAATTTATCTATATCCGCGCCTGTTCCATTATCGGTCACGCTGATCTGGATGTCTTCGTCCAGGATCTGTGCTTCTACACGGATATATTTCCCGCCTCTTTTATTCTTAAGCCCATGATTCACGGAATTCTCTATGAGCGGCTGTATCGACAGTTTCGGGATCCGGATATCGTACATTTCCTCGGGGATATCATTATAAAAGGCGATCTCGTTCATCGTGCGCTGTTCTACAATGTACAGATAATTTTTGATATGCGTCAGTTCATCCCCGAGAGCTACGAATTTTTTATCTATGTTTCCTGCGATATTATAGCGGAAGATTTCGGACAAGCATTCACACATCCTTTTTACGGTGTCACAGTGCTCGGCTCCCGCAATACCAGCCATGGTATTCAGCGTGTTAAAGAGAAAATGAGGGTTGATCTGTGCCTGAAGAGCATAATATTTGGCGTCGTTTAAGATGATCTTCGATTGATACTCTCTGTAAATGTATTTTTCGATCTCATCCAGCATGTGGTTAAACTGGCCGCCCAGTTTTCCCAGTTCATCACCGTATAGATTGGTAAAGCGGACATGCATATTCCCTTTTTCTACCTGGCGGATCGTCTGCATCATCAATGTCAGCTGCTGTGTCATTTTTTTGGATGTGATGAATAAGACGCTGCCCCAGATCAGCACCAGGATAGAGATCATCCATACGATGTTCCGCAGAAATTCCCGGGAGTTCTTCTCAAGATAGGACACGGACGACAGGGAATGTACGGTATAATCATACCCCGACTCGTAGGATTCCAGGTCATAATAATCCTTCTCCTGTACGTCCTTGTCTTTTTGGTATCTTCGGATCACTTCCGCCGTCTCTTCGTTAAGGCACTCCCAGAGGCTGATGGGATAGCCGTTCATGGTCTCTAACCAGAGATACTGCTCGTCCCGGTATAGATTCCGTTTGATGATATGGTCGATCTCTTTCCGGGATACGTCGCATACCATATAGCCTACCAGACGGCTTCCGCCTTGCTGATACAGACGATAGACATAACGGACGGTTTTATTCCTCGTCTCGGGATTGCTATATCCTAAAATGGACATCTCGGCAGTTTCATTCCCGGAGGCTTTCTTCAGCCGCTGCTCCTCAAGAGTTCCTTCCCCATACAGATCGTAGGGAAAGGAATTCTTCAGGCTGGAGCTCTTTCGATAGCTGCTGACCAGCCTATGGTCATTGTCATAGATGTAGAGGGCATACACGTTGGACATGATCGTGCTTTCTACGACCATATTATGCGCGTATAATTTGTCCTTATAATCAAAGCTTTTCTCTGAAAGCTTCTTCATAAATTCGGGATCTTGATAGACGGATGCCAGCTGCCCCTGGATCTGGCGGCTGAAGTTGTCAATGTCTTCTTTTACATTCTCTACGATCCGGCTCGTCTTCTGCCTCATCTCTTCGCCGAAATAAGATCTGGTAACGTAACGGAAATAAACGATCTGGCAGATCAGGAAACCAAGAAGGATCAGTGTGGTCATGATCAATATGCGCCGTCTCATGCTAAGGTTATGTATATACTGTCTCATGATTGCCTCCATGTATGATGTGCTCATCTCTATCATACATGGAATGCCTGTTTTTGTATATTAAAATTATGATCTTGCGTATGCCAAATATTTCATAAGAAGTGGATATCAACAGTCCATTTGTTCCGCCGGAATTCCCACCGCCATTTCTTCGTCTTTCCATCCGGATCTATGTCTTGTGCCGATACAATGCTTGATACCAACATTTTTATCTCCATGATCTTTTTCCGTTCACACAGACAAGGGAATTGAACATTTATCATACCATAGTATTGTAGAGCGTGTGTTTAACATACTCCCATATATCCAAATGTGTCTCAGCCAAACTTAGTTTTTCAATTTCATTTTTGTCAAAAAATTGAAGTTCTTTGGATTCTTCACTACATATCAGTGAATGGAAGTCTTTGACTTCTACACGATATAAAGCAGTTACTATTCTGACAATGTTCCCGTCTGGATATTCTGCAATTCTATATGGATAAGAAAACACATTCAATAATTGTACACATTGCGTTTCTAAACCGGTTTCCTCTAATATTTCTCTTTGTACGCACTGCTCTAGAGACTCCTGCATTTTCATGCCTCCGCCGATAAATGCCCAACGTTCTGAATCTGTTCTTCTTTCTAATAAAATTTTATTTTCATTTCTTATAATACCTACGGCTCCAATATGTATAGGTTTATTAGGTTTTGGTGCATTCTCTGAATGATAAAATTTGGTTTCCATTATTCTCCTTCCTGTTTGAATAGAATTTTTTTTATCAGAAAAGTATAGCAGAAACCTAGAAAAAAAGGAAATGTTATCCACAAGAAATATCTGAGTACAAAATATTAGTAACATTTTGTACTCAAACGTATCATTTACTGCGGATAAAATTTTTCAATTTCAGCACATTTACCAACACTTTTTAAAAAGCTTATTACTGGCGCGGGTGTGAAAAGTAACGGATATAATGTTATAATAAATCTTTTTTTTGTGGGGATTGACATATTTATAGAGCTTGCGTATAATAATAGTGGTAAGCAGGAAACTGCCTTGAAAAGTAGTCCGCTCCCGGTCATGCGGAAAATAAATAGACCGTGTAAACGTGGTTCGCTTCCGGTCATGCGAATAATAAATAGACCGTGAAAAAGTTTCTAAGCCTCTGCCTCAAAAGGGCAGGGGGCTTAACTTATACAAGGAGAATTGCTGCTTATGGAAATTTTAACCGGAAGCCTGTATTTTGTTTCTGATGATTTTTTGCAAAGATACAAGACCCTTATCTGAAAGTCAATTATGAGGACACAAAGCGTCCGCATTACTTCGCTTTTAGGGATAGTAAAACGAGGTTGTATTGGTTAGTGCCTTGCAGTTCAAAAATAGAAAAATTTGAACGTCTGATACAGAAAAAGCAGGAGCAGCATAAGCCAACAGATACGATTAAGATTGTGAAAGTCTTTGACCGTAAAACGGTGCTTCTGTTTCAAGATATGTTCCCTGTGATTGCAAGGTACATAGACGGTCAGTATATCAAAGGCGGGCAGCCTGTAAGGATTGCAGACCCTAAGCTGATACAGGAATTAGAGAAGAACGCCCGAAAAATAATCAATCTGTTACATAGAGGGGTACGCTTCACACCGACGCAGCCGGACATAATTAAGATTGAGAAAAGCATGTTAGAAGAATTGCAGGAAACAGACGAAAAAATAATATAGTAAAGGTGGAATTTTACATGACAGAGAAAAATAATGAACGCACCGCCCGCCGCTGCCCTGATTGTGTGACAGAAATTCGCAGGGGGAGACTGTCCGAAAACTAATAAGTTGATGAATTAATCTAATAGGTAGATGCATTCGCAAATTAAGCGAGTGA
>OFFP01000866.1_pt1 | contig 23067 bp, 21 predicted proteins | sample 1521431 | NCBI WGS metagenome assembly OFFP01 (sample SAMEA3504104, study PRJEB24116) | mouse gut metagenome | biome: mouse gut; feature: mouse-associated habitat; material: faeces | place: Denmark | collected 2011
CCCGCTGTGGCGACCCCGGAGAGCCTGGAGTACGAGCTGGAATCCGATATGCATCCCCAGGAGCTCGCCGACATGCATAAGCCTGGTTATGACCCCTATGCCGATGATGGAAGCTTTGGTTTCGAAGACGATGAAGAGGAAAAGCGGGATGAACCCGCCGAAGATATCGTCTTTGACACGGATGATTTGATTTGAAAGAAAGGGGTATCTCGTGAATAAGAGCAACAATGATTCTCAAAAAATTGTCTATGCGGGTGTTATTTTCTTCGCGATGCCCGTCATTCTCGCGCTTGTCTGTATTTTCTTCCTCTTTTCCGACTCCGGGAACAACGCCAACCCCGTCGGTCTGAAAAACCCCGAACAGCTGGATGCTCCCCCCGCCATCACGGCGGAGGATTTAGCGGAAGAGTACCAAAACCGCCCGGAAATCACCCCTGAGATGCAGGGTACGATTGACCAGACGGTTTTGAAACTCGCGTCCCTGGGCGAATTTGGGCAGCTGGATAAGTATCTGGCAGAACAGGAGGCTGCTTACAAGAACGCGGAGGGCGATGAAAGCCAGGGGGTGGAGGATTGGCTGGTTAAATCGGCCATGCTCCGGGCAGATGTTGCCACCACAGTTAACCTGAATGAAGCCAACGCCGCAATTTCGTGGATTTCCTACACATCCCCGGAAATCCTGGCCGCCGCGGTCGCTTATACTCCCATCTCGTTGAAGGCGGACGCCTTTATGGACTATTCCTCCGCGATGTTCCCGCTGATTCCCTCTGGGAATGCATCTGCCGTCAACCTTCAGCCGGCCGAGATTGAAGACCCAGCTGAGATGCTGGCCGAAATCAACAACGGCAGCAGCGAGAAGTTCTACGGACTTTCCGCCTACGACATGACGCTTTTCGGCTATCGCTGCCGGTTCTTTGCCATCGCTGATGAAGCGGGGTATTACCGCCCATACAGCCTGGTTGGCATCGATGGGCACCTGGTTGAGCCGGTTACAAAGCAGACCGTCATGGAAATCAAGCGGGCTCTTGACCCGTATAGCGACCTGGACTCTGTGATTTCCATTACGCCGTTCCATGAGGATGAATATAAGGCCATGATGGCCGAACATCCCGATTGGTTCGACGAAAATGGTGCATACATTGTGGACCGGAACGCCATTGGAGATAATACTCCAACTCCGGCAACACCCATCGAGACGGCCCCTGCGGAAGGAGATGCCGCTCCGGTGGAAACACCAGCAGCCTGACAGCCTGGGCCGCCTCCGGGCGGCCCTCTGTTTTCCAATATGTGTCGGGCTGCGAAAACCCAACCCAGAACAAACAAACGCTCTTTTCTTGTTAAACCGAGGCCGGTTCTCCATCCGCCTCACTGGGTTCTCCAAACCTCCGCATCAACTGCTCCAGGATAGAGGCAACAGAGAAGTACGCAAAGAGCAGGGGCTTGATGTCCTGCCCGGTCTCCTTTGCCATCTGGAAACCCGACAGCAGCAGCTGCCCCGTTGTCGCGTTATAAGACAGCTTGGAGCAGGCGTAGGCGGCGTTCAGCGTGTTTATAGTCTCCAGGTCCAAGGAAAAGGGGAGTACCGACACAATCTCCAGCCCACGGGCCTCATGGCTAAAGAACAGATAGGTATTGTTGTCCGCAAAGAGCACGGGCAGGAATGTAAGCATATCCCGGAGATGCTGTACCGGGATGTTGTAGTACCACAGGGAGGCATCCATTTCCTCCAGAATCGGCTGCTGGAGGGGCGCCTTTGATGGAACCAGGCGAAGGGATGGGAACAGGCTGGCAGTCGGCGGGCAGTAGATGGACTCCCTATGACCACGCACCAGCGCCTCCTCAAACGAGATGTGTTCCCGTTCCATCCGGCTATACACGGTTATTCGGGGGATGCGGTAGGCTTTGATAGCCGCCTCCCGGCTTTCGTACTCCACGCCGTTGACAATACACTTTTTCGCCACCGCAGATGTGCGTTTCCCGCCCTTCTGCCGCTCCATAGCCATCTCGATTGCCGCAGAGGGGGAGAGGTGGTGCCGTTTGCGGAAATCATATACCTGGCTAGGGGAAAGCCCCAGGGCGGTCGCCGCCTCATACAGAGAGCTATACTTCACGCCGTCATACTCGCACAGTATCCGGTTCCCGGAATCCTTCGGCTCTCCAAGGAGACTGTGCTTGCTTGCGGCGGAGAACTGGCACTCCCGGACGATTTCCTCCGGCGATTTCCCCAGTTTGCGATAGTGCTGAACTTTTGCGTAGTTCAGTCCATAGTGATTTGCAAATTCTTTAATGGAGCCGAATTCGTGTCCTTCGCATGTAATGGGTTGTGGATTGATGACAGACATAGATGCCCTCCTTCACATTCTTCCTTTGAAAAGTATATCCAGATTGGAGTGCATTATTCGTCGGTTCACGCGAATGTGAAAAAATTGCAAATCGTTATTTGAAAAGCCGCATATCATAAAGAAAGATGGGCGGCATGAACCCACGATGTTGCATAACAATAAGCCCCGTCTTAAATGGCGGCGGCAGTAATCCCCCCCCCGGCGGCGGGGCCCGCCGGTCCATAAATCCCCGCCTTGAAGAGCGGAGGTATCAAAAACTTTAACTGAAAGGAAATGATTGAACGATGAGTAACAGTATTATGGAGAGAGATTTGCAGGCTCTGGAGGTCCTGATGCAGAACGAGACTATCTGCTGGGGCGAGGTTACCCGCCTGGCCCGGGAGGAAGACGGGCAGGGCTATATGGTAACCATGATGCCCGCCATGAGCCAGCACGGCATCAGCGGCGGCGAGCGCGTTGTTATTTACGACAGCGAGGCGGATGCTGACAGCACCCGGCCCCATCTGATGAATCTGGTGGGCCGCAGGATTCCTTTTGTGGTCACTGCCGCCGAAGCCGACAGCGACCGGCTGATTGGTTCCCGCAAGAAGGCCCAGACTGCCCTCAAAGCTGTTATGGTGCAGGACCTGGCAAACGGCCGCATTTACGAGGGCACCGTGACCGGATTTTCCCGCTTTGGCGCTTACATCGAGGTGAACGGCGTGACCGGCCACCTGCGCAACAGCGACTTCTCTTCGGACCACAGCGATGTCCGGGAGTATCTGTCTGTGGGCGACTCCATCGAGGTCAAGTGTAAGGAACTCTCCCAGGAGGGCTACATTTACTGGGAGGTCATGTCCAAGGTCCACCGCACAAAGCCAATCGAGCATGATTTCGAGCCGGATACGGTCGTCCTGGGCCGCGTGGTTCGCATCAACAACTTCGAGCGCGGCGTCGGTGTGTTTGTCAACCTGAAGACCGGCATTGATGCCCTGTGTTCTCTGCCCCGGGAAATCGAGGTGGAGGAAGGCGCCCGCGTTGCGGTGAAGATTGAGTCTGTGACTCCCGGCCGCCAGCCCACCGATACGCCTCGCATCCGTGGCCGCATCGCCCGGGTCTGTTAAGGTATAGCGGCGCCAGCCGTCTGAAACCAGTCAATGGCCAGTTCTCTCTGTCTACAGGCAGGGGAGCTGGCCGTTGACTGGTTTCTTTTTGGCAAATTGAGATTATTTGTTTTGCATAGGATTCAGTAGAAAATCGAAAGGAGGGTGGCGCTCATCTGATGGCTGATGACCACCGATGGCCAACGGCCATCCCGCAGCTGAAGCTAGTAGTATCCGCGCCAGCAAAAGCAGATGATTTTGTTTGGAAATATTTCCAGGAAAGGTCAGCCCAGGGAGCCAAATGAGGAGTCCAGGCTGGTTTATCCAAAACTGTATCAGGGCACCGTCTTGTCGCTGTTGAGGATGGACAATGGGTTCCTCGGACGCGTGAGCTTGAGGAGCTTTTCACCCAGAGAGTTGGATTTAATCCGCGTAAAGGGCATGCTGAGTATGCCAACAGTTGAAATCGGCGAGAAACTAATTGCGCAGGGTGCCGGAGAAAACAACGCCCCGTTCTCCCTGTCTGGCACCGTGTCCGACGCCAACCGAATAAACATCAAGTTGTCCAATCTGGAGCTGATGACGGGGACAAACAAACGGCAGAGTCCGCGTTTCCTGGTGAATCAACCGGCGTTAATTTTTCGGCCGGAACTCGTAAACTCCGAGAAGAAGCCGGAGGCCTGCGAACTGATTGATATCAGCATGACTGGCGCCAGAATTCGTTCGCGCGTGGTATACACGCAGGACCAGGTGCTAAAGCTCCGTGTGGAGTTGTATGAGCGGGCTGGCAAGATTTCATTCCTGTGCCAGGTGATTCGGACCAGCTACAACGAAAACGGGCTCAACGACTATGGATTATTGTTCGAGGAACTTCCTACCGCGAAAAAGAAATACCTGCGGGAGGACCTGGATTGGTTGGCCACGCACTAACAGGATGTCTATCAGACAAAAGCGAAGGACCCGCCAACCGGCGGGTCCTTTTGCTGAGGAGAGAAATCAATTCCTCTCGCAAATATTGATGACATCCCTTTTGAAATACCGGAACGCCTCATCGACACTCCAGTCCTCGTCCGCGCCCTTGCTGACATCAGCAAAAGCGTGGTCAGCGAGGTTTCCAATAAGTTCCTGAACTTCGGGGCGGGGTTCATCCAGCCCCGGATAGCGGTCCCGCATACTGTACAGGACAGAGGTTCGGACGCACTCGTAGTCATAGGTCTCGGATATATCTAGCATCCCTGCCTTGCTGAGCTCACAGCTGCCGACCTCGGCCATTGCGACAATCGTGCCAGGAGCTCTGTCCGCAAGCAGTCGTTTCTGCTCCTTCTGAACGGCGGCTGTCTCATCGGAACAGAAGGGAACCTCTATCTGCGTCTGTCCATTGACTTCGCAGGCCTTAACAACGGCGTACAATTTCATAAAAATTCTCCTCTCAAAAAGTCATCCCAAATGATTCTGCATCCATCCTATGCAAGTTATCCGCATTCCATTCTATTTTCTGAATTGGATGCCGATAACTTGCATACAATGGACAAAACCATTTTGAAAAGGGGGATTTTTATGACAACCCGGGATAAAAATTTGTTTTTTGAGACCTTGGAGCTGCTGCGCAAGGAATTGCAAAAATCCGACGACTTTCGCGGCCAAGATTGGCGAGATGTGGACGATTGGCTCTTCGCGCAGCTCTCCTTCACCAGGGGGGAACTAAGGGAAATCTATCAGGGCAGGGGAGTGATGTGTGATACAACGTCGGCAGTTCCGACGGCCTGCGCTTTCCTGGCCCAGTATCTGGACCGTGAGCTGCGGCTCTGTCGCAACTCCGGTCCTGACAACGAATTCGGTCCCAGCTGCGAGGTCTACGCCATGGTAGAAGGGATGCCGACACTATTCACCAGCCAAAAGCTTCCCATCCTCAGCAAATACATCGGCCAGACGCCCCGCCTGGAAAAGCATACGTGGGCCGGGGACATTTCCCTCTGGTTTGGAGAGGAGAAGGTTTGGGACACCCAAGGCGAAAAGGCAGAGGATGGCTTCTGCCTGGGAATTTCATCAAAGGAGGGGTTGTTTTGAAGGGTCTGCAGCGCACATACGGCAGGGGAGCAGGGGAGAGACAATATTCCCGCATCCCCATGCGAAAATTCAGGCCGCGCCCGTCGCGGCTGTACGATTCGGCCCACGCCCCATATCCACAGTCAGGGGCCTATGCAACAGAGGGAGAGGAGGCGAAGGATAATGGGCCTGACGCTGGAATGCAGAAAAACAAAACGCAGCATTGACTTAGGCTGCGGCGGATTTCTCCGCCTGCGTCGAAAGGTCGCTGAACTGTGCGGGGAGGAAATGCTCACCCATTACCAGCTGATGCTGGACTCCTTGTATCGCCAATTCGACACGCCGGATGAGAAGGAAAAGTTCTGGGAGGCCTACGACGAGGCGGTGGGCCAGCTGGTCACACGTAAGAGGATGAGCCTCAAAGTGGTAAATTTCCTGTACGACTCCGACAGCGAGGGCCGGGCAACCTATGGGACCTGCAAAATTTTGTTGAAAATCATCGGCGACTACGATGATAACATCCTATACGGCTACGCCGCACGCGCTGACTGTGCCCGCTTCCGGGACTTCAAGGCTATTTTGAAGGATTGCGTGCTAACAAAGAGCACTATGGTCTGGTATTAGCATTCTGGGCTGCCTTCGGGTGGCCCAGAATCTTTTTCCGGGCTTCCGCATATTATGCTGGCAAATCCCTTTAGGAAACTTTTCGAGAGGAGCTTCTCATATATGTATCAAATTCTGAAAATGCGTCTTCCCACCAAGGAAGAGTGGAACTTACTGGTAAGCATCACCGGTGGAGATGACCGTATTATCCACTGCGAGGGGGTGTACAGCTGGGGTCAGGATGCATCCACCACCCGAGCCATTGACCGCATCGTTTTCGGGCTGTATTCCGGCTTCACCTGGAGTTGCCATCCCTCCGATAGCTGCGATACCATCATTGGCTTCCGGCCTGTTTTCGAGGTCCCGAATTCCAACGATGCTCCTGGAGAGGTCATTGCGATTGGAACCTTATATATGAACGGATGCCCCATCAAGATTCCCGGAGCCAAAGAGAATATTTGCGCCTATATCCCCGGCGCAAGCGTGGAGCTCCGGGAAGCTCTGGACGACCCCAACTATCAGCTGCGGGCCATCAAGGTAGGCAAAGTGTACATCGCGGACCGGGTTGTGCTCAACCAGATTTCCTGGGATGATTCGCAGGGCATTTGTATGCTCACACCCGAAATCAAAAGTGTCCGTCTGCCTACGACTGCCGAATGGGACCGCCTGGTGGATATCGCAGAAAAAACCCGCACAAACATCCATTTTGAGGATATGTTTTCCTGGTGCGAAACGTCGCCAAATAGCCATGATATGATGGCGATGTGGGAGATTCGCGGGGGCATCTCGCCTCGCGGGAAGGATTACGCTTACGCCGCAAGCCGCCGCCCGAATGTTGGTTTCCGGCCCGTTTTCGAACTCGCCAACCCCAACATCCTGGCAGACGGAGCAGTTGCTATGGCTGGAACCCTGTATGCGGGCGGTTTGCCGGTGAAGGTGCCCGAGAGCCTCGCCGATATTCCTGACTATGTTCCACAGGACAATCTGGAGTTTCGGGAGTCCCTGGGTGACCGCGCCTACCAGATTCAGGGCATCAAGGTTGGCCACGTTTTGATTGCCGACCGTGTGCTGTTGAAGAACATCAGCTGGCACAGCGCAAAAAAAGCCTATGTGTGTAAACCTGGGCAGGACCCTTGCACTTGGGCGGTCCCCATAGAGGCATTCGTCACCGTGGAAGCCAATTCAGTTGGGGAGGCCCTGGCGATTGCTGCTCGAAAGGCGGACCACGTTGGCGCCTCCCTGCGGTGCCAGACGCCGGAGGAATATTTATCCTATCTCAAAAAATAATTCGTACCAAGAAACCGTTCCGGAAGGGACGGTTTCTTCTTTTGGTTTGGCAAAAGGAGCGGGCTAGGTTCGGGGGAATAAAGTACGGGAAGCCCGACACAGAAGGAGTATTCCCCGCACAACATATTTGCACCCGTTGCAAAAATCAATCTTGTGTCGTGCCACAGCTGGCTTTCAGCCACCATCAGCCGCTCTCTTCTTGCCAAAGTAGAATTGCCAAATCGTTCTCTTTTCGTCCGCATAGTATCAACCAAACCCCATCTGGCGCCAAAATTATATTAAAGGAGGCGATTTCGTTGTCTGAAAAGGTCTACGTCACCCGCGAAGAGGGTGAAGCTCTCTCTTTCAACTACGATTTCAAGCAGATTTTCCACCATGAATCCAGCCAGCCCAAAACCCTTCCTGAGTACGTACTCGTGAAGTGGTACATCAAGCAGCCGGAGCAGGCCAAGCAGCTTGCCCTGGAGGTTTTGGACTTCCTGTACAAATTTACCTTCGCAACCCAATCCCAGCTGGAACGAATGCTCCGCATGAAGGGCCTCGACCCGGAAGGGTTCGATGGAATCCTGGATGCACTTCTGGACCAGCGCATGCTGAACTTCTGCTATTTCAGCAAATTTGACCAGGGCGGGGCCCCGCCCGTGGACGCCTTCCGCGTCTATTGTCTGGATTTCGGGGCGATTGCAATCCTGTCCTACTTTTCCTCCTCCGACAGCATCACTTGGTTCACCACGGATGTGATGCGAAGCACGGAGCTTGTGCTGAAATACCTGACTACCACACTGTTCTATCTGAGCCTGGCCGAAACTCGCGGCAGCGCCCTGCGGTACTTTAAGGCCGCTTATGATGTTTCCATCGGACACCGCGACATCCGCTTTTCCGGCTCTTTTGAGATTATGCAGGGCAGCAGCCCGCACCCCTTCATCATCGAGTCTATCCGGGCCTTCGATTTGCCGGTCGGCTGGGAGGACAAGGTGGAGAAAAAGGTCGTGCCCTTCTCTTGCCAGTCTAAGAACTGGGCAAAGTATTTTGCTTCCGAACCTGTCTATCTTTTCTTGGTTGAGGACGAAAAGCAGGCTCTGGAGGCAGCCTCCATCTTCTTCCGGCGTACCGGAAAGGACAACTTCCGCCTCATCACCGACGGCCAGCTCAAGGGTGGCCTGAGCAAGGCGGCGTTCTATAAATATGTCCCTGTTGAGGAAGAGGACCCGTCCAATCCCGGCGCCACCATGGTTGTTCCCAACAAGGTGGGGAAACTGCGGAAAGTTCGCTCTAGCTTACTCTCCGGCGAAGCCGAAAAGCAATAATACACATTCCAGCGGCTCCGGGGCTTCCGGGGCCGTTTTCCTAATTGTCCGCCCCCTTTTTGCATATCATAGAGAATCTAAATCCCTGAAAGGAGGTAATGTGAATGGACGAATTCGGACAGGGCTCCGAGAGCTTTGCCGACGAGGGTCTTGATATTGTCAAAGAAGGTGGTCAACAGGTTGCTCATCAGGCGGAACGAATGGCCAAAAGCGGAATCAGAAAAGCCACCCGGGGCATTCGGAAGGGACTCAAGTCCGCTGCCAAGAAGGTAGCGAAAGCCACCGCAGAAGCCATCAAACAAGCAGCAGCAAAGCTTATCGCTGCTCTAGGGCCCATCGGGATTGTTGTTGTCGCGTTCCTTCTGGTGTTCACCGTCATTTTTGTGTATGTCTACGAGGAACGTGGGTCGGCGCAACGGAACGTACTGGACCCAGATATAGAGAATCCCAGCTACACGGACACGGAAACAGGTATCGTTACGGCACTCGCCCAAACGGAGCCCCAGGCCGTGGTCGATGCCTACTATAAGTTCATGTCCACATCATCCTATGTAAAGACATATGGCGACAAGATGTGGGAGTTTCAGGAGCCGGAGCAGACTGAGGATTTTGCTGGTCTGCGTGACTACAATAAGCTGGAGGAAAACTTCTACCTCTCTGACGACTTTATCCGACAAATGGACGAATTGTTCCACAACAACGAGTTTTTCTACCCAGAGCAGCTCATTAAGCCCGTCTACGGGCAGAAGTTAATTTTGAAAGACGAGTCTGGGGAGGATAAGAAGGACCGAAACGGCAACGTGAAGAAGGTCTATACTTCGCGTCTCCCATACGATACCCCGGACGGGGAGCCGGACGGAACGAATCGAGGTGGCAGAATGCTGGACGATGAGGTCGTCAAAGGCTTTGAGGACATGCTCAGCGACAACAACGGACCCCTGACCGCCCCAGGCGCTAACGAGGAGGGACGGCAGCTGATTGCGATGTCCCAAACTCCAAAAGAAGAGCAGGTCACCGAGGGTGGCGTTACAAAGACCCGCTATAAGCTCCAGGACCGGAATGTCATTATGGGTAACAACAGCCTCGAAACGGAGCCTGGTCTCTGGGATTACGGTTTTGCCTCCGTTCTGGACTACCAGGCGGACCAGAAGTTCAAGTACATCGAATGCACCTACGATTCCGTTGACGTTGACTTTGACTACGAAACCCGCGTGGAGGTTGATACTGATGAGGAGACGGGTGAGCCTATTTACGAGTGGGTCCACAGTCACGGGACAGTTGAACATATGGCTGTCAGCGGTGACCTGACCGCCCTGAAGAACGCTTGTCAGGAATACTGCGATGACCGGGAAGATGAGGATACCCGATGGCATTATCATCTGCCCACAAACTTCGCCGCCATCATCAGTGATGATGCTGTCTGGAACATGACTTCGGAACCAAACTCCGCCATTGAGGCTGTCTATACCGATATCTACCACCGAGACGTAACCAATTCGCATATCGACATGGCTACCACGGAAGCCTGGGATTTTGACATCGACCATCTGAAATTCAATGACAGTACCCTCCAGGCCGACTTTGGAAACAAGGGCGGCGGGTTATTCCCTCTTAAAATCGCGGTCGTGTCCCATGCGGCAACTTTCTCCGGCAACATTGACTACACCATCATTCCTGCCGGAACAGAGGGCTGCCAGAAAATCGAGGTAGATTTGGACCCCAACTCCACAGCGTCGAAAGACCAGCGTGACCCCGTTCAGACCGTTGAGGTTGGCAGCACTGGCTGTGAAGGCGTGACCCTGACTGCCCACCGGACCGGCAAAGCCATCACGGAGATGCCCATGATTACCGAGAAAACCTCCCCCTGGGGGTTTGCCTATCTGGAGGATTACGCCAGAAACTATACAGGCTATGTTCCCGAGGATATTAAACTGGACCTGGACTTCTTCGTTCGGACCGGTCTTGCCGCAAAAGAAGGGGAGCCGGTCAAAGAAGAATACAAACAAAACCTGGAGTTTTTAATGTCTCTGGGCCTGCTTCGGCTCTATACAGGAAATGTGAATCTTGGCGCTATGGGTTCTGTGGATATGGGTTCTCTTGGCAGCGCAGAATCTGATTTGTCTATCCTGGCAAAGCTTATCGCTGCTGAGGCAGGGCCAAATAAGCTGGATGAATTGATGGTTGGCAGCGTTTTTGTAAACCGTGTTGCAAGCTCTCGGTATCCGAACACGTTCTACGAGGTCCTCTCGCAGCCAGGGCAATACGCCTGCTTTACGGACGGGAACTATGCCAAAGCAAACCCGACTGACCGCGAAATCGCCAGCGCAATTCAGGTCCTGACCGGACAGTTCGCTATCCCGGAAAACCTGACTGGTCAGTCCGCCAAGATTCAGGGCAATGTCTATAAGATGGTGGATAATCCTCCCGGGCTGAATGACCACTACTACTGCACAATGGGTTACAGCGAGGCTATCAGCACCGTTGACCGATTTGGCCGGCCAGCGCCATCCGCCGCCCAGCTGGAATCATTGGCCGCGCAGTTGGAAACCTCGTCCTCCGTGGACGCAAGCAACGTGGAAATCTCCACCGGAGGCGGATTCACATACGGCGATGGGGCAGAGGGCGATATTCTGAGCGAGTATACCCTCTACGACATCTCCAGTTTCGACGTCCTGTCGGCAACCAATATGCAGGCGAAGCTGGTTCAGCCAAGCTCCGGTATTATGGCGGCACTGACGAGAATCACAGACTTTTTCGCGGAGGCAATCGACCAGATTCGTACATTCTTCACAGAGGCCATCCCAAGCGTATTCAGCACTCCGCAGAAGGTGACCTGCGTAGACTATGGTTTCCCGTACAACGATTACGACGTCAAAGCTATCGTTTATCACAGCGTCACATTTGCCAACAAGGTCTGGTTCAGCACGGTAGATGCCAAAGGCGATGAGCTGGCGGAAGATGGGCTGATGTTTCTTTTCGTTGGTAAGAACAGCATGCTTGGCTTCGGAAGCCTGACCGGAGGGCAGATGCAGATGGTTCATGGCGTGGGCACCACGGTTGAAGGCATGATTTCCCCGACGCATGCTTACTACACGCCGCTGACCCCATACTCTCCAGCGAATGGATACATGGAGATATCCACTCCCAAGGGAACCAATATTCTGGCGGTTGCCGACGGTGAAATCGTGGATGTCAATGAGGATGCGTCCGGCCCGGCGGGGAAGAGCGTTACGATGACCTGCTCCATCAACGGTGATACCTACGAAATCACCTTTGGATATTTAGAAACGATTGCGACGGCTGCTGGCAGGAATGTCAGCAAGGGCGACCTGGTTGGTACCTCCAGTAACAAGACCTATTTATCGGTCAAGAAAAACGGTTCGTTGGTGGACCCTAACAGCATCTTCTATCAGAGCACTATGGTTTCCGGGCCAAGCTTGGGAGGAAACCTGTACAACGCCGACGGCACCGTCAACGAACAGGCTATCCAGGCACTGAGCAACGAGCTGACAGCCTACGTGAATTCCGGTGGCGGCATCTACCATACCCGTCCCAACAACACCCTCAGTTACAAACAATGTACTTGGTGGGCATGGGGCCGCGGCCTGCAGTATATCCGGGCCCTTGGGCTGCCTCTCTCCACGGAGCAGTACCGGGCAGGCGTTCATGGCAATGGTGGCCAGTACGCCAGTGTAAACGCACAATCTGGCCTGTTCAACTATGGCAATACGCCAAAGCCGAACTCCCTGGTTTGCTATCAAGGGAATCCCGGGCATGTGGCGTATGTGGAGGCTGTAGACTATGTGAATAAGTGCTACTATACGAGCGAGGCCGGCAGCGGCACCAGTTGGTATGGTATCCGGAAACGGCCCTTCGGTTATGTTGGACAGGGGAGCGGCGGAACATATTCACAAGGTATCTTCATTTATCTGGATGAACCAAAACGATAATAAGAGCACCCCTATGGCCACTTGGGCCATAGGGGTGTCTTTTTCACTCGGGCTTGTCAAGGCCGAGCTTCTCCGCGATTTCCTCGGGCGTCATCTTCATTTTTTCTGCCGCCCTAAGAATTTCTTTTATTTTCTCCTTCTTCGTTTTGCGGCGTGGTTTCGGCGTCAGAATCTCCTTCTTCCTGGCTTCCAACCCCTTAATTTTCTCCTGTACGGCAGACACCTTGTCATCAAACACCTTTATGGCATCGTTCCTCTTCTCCTCAATAGCGGCGATTTCATCCTTGTGAGCGGCAATCTTGGCGTCGATGGCTTCGGCTCTCTCCTGCGGGGTACGGCGACGAATTTTCTTCTGTTCTTCCATGGTGTTTTCCTCCTGATGTATCAAAATGTGGTCAGGGATTGCATCGTTTGCAGGGAACATATCCCTGGTCAATTATGTCCTCACGGCTACCAGTATAGACCTTCTTGTTGGATTCTTTCATCTGGTCAACGCTGGAGCAGTTTGGATAATGAAACTTCTTTGTGTTCATATTGAGAATGTAGGTGTTTCCCTGTGGGTCAGGCTCCAGCCCCTGATTTTCACCCGGCGCTGCCGCAGGCGGCTCGGTTTGGGGCGGCGTGGGAGGCGGCAGTGTTTCCTCTTTCGCGGGTTGCGGTGCCGCCTCAGCCAGAGAGCTGTCGCCCGTGGCGTAGTCGATATTGACCCCAGGCTGGACATTGTAGGCAAATACGCAGAAGCACACCCCGTCGCCTTGGTCCTCAACGGAGTACCCCTCCATCAGAATCCCTGTTGCCAGCAGGTTCTCGCCCTCAAAAACCGGCGTCGCATGGTATTCCACATGGTTGCCAGTCTCCTTGATATAGTCTGCCGTCATATTTTCAAACGGGAGCATGCCATCAATATTTAAGTAGCGAGTCCCGGTCACTAAATTGCTGGTGTTCGCATTTTCGGCAGTCAGTTGATAACCAATCAGATGGCATCGGTTGTACAGGTATTTGCCATCCACACAGTCATATTTTACGGTATGCCAACCGCTGGGTTTGACCTGTCCTATGCTGCCGCGTTCCTCTGTTGGCATGAGGTCCTGTCCTATGCAAGCCGCAGCAGCCCCGCAGCGCCCAAGAGAATCCAAGGGGCTGTAAGTTTCATAGGACTTCGAGGAAAGATTAGTGGTATTGAAATAGGGAACATTCTCGTTGAGAACCACATACGCCTGTCCGGAATACGCCGGAACATCCTCAATATTGAATGCCGTGCTGGTTGGTTTTGCAGTCTCCAGCGGGGCATTATCGGACGGCTGATTCTCTTCTTTAGGCTCGGGGGCGAACGGGGGAGAGGATGCCTCTGGTGTTTCGTCCGTGGAAACTAACGCGGCCTGGTCAGCTTGCGGCTGAGGAGCGGTCTGAGGCTCCGGCGAGTCAACCGCTGAATTGCTGCCGCAGCCTGTTAGAAGAGTGACTAGAAGCAGTAAGAAGGCCAGGTGGAATCCAATACGCCTCATATGACATACACCTCCTTGGTTATTTTTTCGTGAGAAGAACCTGCAAAGTCACAAGTTTCGGTTAATTTGTATTCGGGCTCGGCAGGGATATTGAAATGCACATCCGCCGGGTAGGTCCGATTCCATCTGAAAAGGATAATTTCCTTAACTGTGTGCTCCTTCCCGGTTATGGATACGTCTTCTATGAAACAGAAATCATCCTCGCTAGCTCTATCGAGGAAGTCCTCCGTAACGATAATACCAGAATGGTCCCCAAACATTTTGGCGGAGTAGCTGTTCATCCAGAGTGCATGCCCAGACGTCATTTCCAAGATATGCTCCCGGAGAACGCGGTCCTGACTTTGCCGGCGGCGGTTGAACATAACGCCACCCTTATTGTCCACACACACGATTATCTTCATTCGGGGGCCTCTTCTTCTGTCAGCTCAGACAAAATCCAAGCATAGACCCTCTCAACAAGGGCAAGCGCATCATTTACATTCTGGTCTGTAACAACAACCCTATTGGGCTCCTCAAACCTGGCAGCGTAGTATAAATCGTGGACGACATCCAGCATGCTAAACAGCGCCCGATACTGGCTTCCACCACCCTCAAATCCACACATTTCCGCCATGCTCGCCAAACCAATTCTCTGAAGAGCGGCGTCATCTGCGTTCGCTGACGGATAATGCATCTCACGAAGCACATGCCTGAAGAAGTTGTATATAACCAAATGGGCATCAAGGCAATTCTCAAGTGGACAGAGCTGCCCTTGGGTAACTATCTTTTTAAGATGGCACATTTTCTCAAATGCCAAATATCCCGGAGAATTGAGTGCAAATTGAATATCCATACTTACTCCTGATTAAGAATATGGGAACCTTCACTCCCAGCTATGGGAGCTATCAAATACCTTGTTTCTTTCGGCGGATGGACTGGATGGCTTTGTAAACTCCATAACCGCCTCCGCAAAGGACCCCTGCCCCGACAACAGGATTCCCCTTGCTTCGCACATGTACGTCAATGGACTCCTCGGCCCCGTCGACTGTTCGGGCATATACCGTAACGTCACCTTTGGAAACCGCAGTCAACACACCATCTTCGCTGATAACAGCAATACTCTCGTCGCTTGTCGCCCACGTAATATCAGGGTAGGTAGCGTTCGCAGGAGAAACTGTCGCGGTCAATTGGGTGGTTTCTTCCTCTGTCAGGGCGCCATCAAACTCCCCGTCGGTAGTAATTTCAATTTTCTCCACGGGGATTGACTTTACCCGCACTGTAATCTCCGCCTGGACATCCTTCTGGGTGGCTGAAATAGTTACTTCTCCGACGCCCACTGTGGTAAGCATTCCTTCTGGGGAGACTTCAGCGATATTTGCGTCGCTGCTGGTCCAGATTACCTCTGGGTAGGTGGTGTTGGATGGCGAAACAATGGCTTGCAATTGAGCCTCGTCGCCTATTACAACTTCATCCGGCCCCTCAATCTCAATTTTTTCAGCGACGATTTCCTGTACGGATATCTCAACCTGGGCCGACACTCCATTGGAGGCAGCCGCGGTAATGATAGCCGTTCCGGCCGCAACGCCCTGAATTCGGCCATCTTTTACGGTCGCCACGGCATTGTCACTGGAGGTCCAGGTAATTGTTTTGTTATCAACATTTTCCGGCAGGATTTTTGCGGAAATCTGTTTTGATTCACCAATCGGAACCATATTGGCCCCCTCATCTATTCCAGAAAGGGTGACGGACTCCGCTGTAATTTCCTTCACGGTAATCCGAACAGAGCCTGCCTTGCCATTGAAGGAGGTCGCCGTAATAGTGGCTGTTCCATATCCAACTGCCTTGATTGTGCCATTACTGACGCGGGCGACATTTTCATCACTGGACTTCCACGTCACGCTTGTGCTGCAGGAATTGGCAGGAGAAACGGCGGCGGAAACAGAGCATTCTTCTCCATAGCCCAAAGTGGTTTTTCCAGCAGATATGCTGACCCTGGAAGGGAAGACATCTGTGTAGGGACAATAGCCATTGGGGTGAAGATGAGCGGAGTAGCCGTGATGATAATGATAACTGCCCAACCCGCTCGCGTTCCGGTTATCACGATGTCCACCCTGCCCATCTGTACGCCCAGAGTGAGCATAGCCAGCCGGAGAGCAGCAAACCAAAATTACCAATGCGCACAAAATAGACGCAATTTTCTTGAGCTTTCCTCTCATCCTAATCATCCCTCTTTTATTTTTTACAGAATTCAGGCGCAGGGGTTTTTCAGCCATTGCCCCACTGCAGGCTTCTTTGCCGCGAAATATCGCATCTTGAATCTGGAAAGGGGAGTACCATTCACATAATCAAACGACGCCCACTGTATTCCTACCTGCCGAATAACTACCATCACATCCTCTTCCCGCAAGCCATGGGTTTCCTCCGGGACTGGAGGGAAAAAATTCCCCTCACTGCAAATAGAGCACTTGATTTCACGCTCCGGGTCCTCGCCCAACATCTCGTCGATTTTCTGCCAGTCGACAGCGAGGATTTTACCCCCTTTAAGGGCCTCCACAAACTTTTGAATCATTGCGCAAACCTCCGGAATCCAATTTTGTATGATTATACCATGTCCGGCCTGCTTTGTCACCATTCGCGGGCCAAAATTCCAAGTGATGCGGCTAAAATTAAGCTCCCATGCCCGAATTGGACATGGGAGCGTTTTTCGCATTCAGCCTTCGATGGGCCACTCTTCAACATATGCATCAAGGCCCTTACACTGCTGGTTTTCTTTGTCTGCCCTGGCTTCGGCCAGTTCTTTTCCCTCTTGTGTGCCCTCGTATAGGGCAATGAGATGCTCATCCATCACGCAGCCTCCAAAAACGGCCCAAACCTTCTTCGTTCCAGCCTCCTCCTTGGTAAACAGCTTCTGGATTTCCTCGTCGCTCAACTGGCGGGCCTCCTGGTAGGTGGTCTTCGCCGCATCAGGCATGCAACCCAGGATTTTCTGCAGAACTTCCTCCTCGGAGATATCCAGGAAGGAGGGGTTGACAAGCAGACTCTTCTCATGGACAAGCATGCGGGTCAGCACCTGGTACTCCAGGGCCCACTCCGTCGTTTCCTGCGCCGTATCTCCATAGAGAAGGTCGAACTCTCCAAGCAGCTTCACGATGTCCAGATTGGTGAGGCCGGGCAAATAGACAAAGAACAGCGGCTTCTTTCCCTCGTACAGCTCGTATTCCCAAACCCGATACGGCATCCTGGGCCGGTCGTCCTTCGGAGGATTGATTTCGATGTACTTTCCGGCGAAAGCATCCGCCAGAAGAGCCAGGGCATCGGCCTCGATGTTGATGGGCTTGGCATCTCCCCACCAGTGACTCAGTCGGGCAGCGTAGTGTACCTCATTGGGGTCCGTCTCGTGAGAAAGCATGGTCCGAACCTGACCTTCCCGGTAACTATCTTGTTTGATTTGCATATGGAATCTCCTTTCGAGCGTAATACTCCTTCATGGTTGTTGGTTTCATCGTATGCGAAGCCGGAAAATTCAATTCATCTGTGTCGGGCCTCGGGCAGCCAAGGAAAAGCAAACGGACGTTCTTGTTGTCAAATCAAAATCATAGGTTCCCAGTAAACTGCATATCATAACCCAAACTCTTATCGGATTTCAAATAAAGGAAGGTGACCCACTTGATTCCACTCAATAGAATTGATGTCTCGCCTCAGAAGGCGGCGCAATTCAACTCCAAAGGCATTGCCTGCGTGGAGGACCTTGTTTCGTTCTTCCCCAGAAAATATTACAACTTTCTGAAGCAGACAAAAATCATTGACCTGGAAGATGGCGCTATTTGCCGGGTGTCCGGTGAAATTGTCTCCTGTGCCGCCTATGACCGGGTAGAGGTTGTCCTGCGAGACGCCACTGGGCAGATGAAAATCACCTGGTTCGGCGGATGCTACTTTGCCAGCCGGATGACGCCTGGGGCCAAGTTCACATTCTGCGGAAAGGTCTCCTTCTTCCGCGGATGGCCCACGATGGTGCAGCCCATGCTGCATGGGGAGGGAGGAGATAACCTATCCCGCATTTACCCGGTCTACTCCAAAATCAAGGGGATGTCCGCCGATTACCTACAAGAAAAAATCTCCGCTGGTTTGGCCTGCATGGCCATCAATACTCCGTGGTCTGAACAGGATGCGTTTGCCCGGTCCTGCGGCCTGTATGACCGCATTGAGGCCATGCGCCAGATGCATGCTCCAGCCTCTGGGGACGACTACAAGGCCGCTCGGAAGCGCATTGTCTTCGACCAGATTTTTTCCTTTTACAAAGAGCTATACACCCGGCAGGATTCCAGGAGGTTCGCGAGGGGGATGCCCATGACGGCCTCCACGGAAACCAAGCGGTTCATTGAGAGCCTGCCGTTCCCCCTGACGGAAGACCAGTCCAAGGCAGTGGATATTATTATGGCCCGGACAAAAGCAGGGGAGGGGCTCCACGCCCTTGTCACCGGCGACGTGGGCTGCGGCAAGACCGCAGTAGCCATGATTGCCGCTGTACTGGCCTGGGAGAATGGATACCAGTCCATCATCATGGCTCCCACCCTGATTCTGGCCAAGCAGCACTACGAGGAGATTTCCGTCAAGGTGGAACCCTTCGGTATCAAAGTTGCCCTTCTGACAGGAGAAACAAAAGCCAAAGAGCGGAGGGACGTCCTCGCCGGGCTGGCGGACGGTTCTATCCACATCCTTGTGGGAACCCATGCCGTGCTGTCGAAGGAGTTGGACTTCAAGGCTTTGGGAATGACTATCGTGGATGAGGAGCACCGTTTTGGCGCCGGCCAGAAAGAGCTCTTGGAGAAGTTCGATAAAATCGGCGCCCATCATCTCAGCATGACGGCCACGCCCATTCCCCGCAGCTACGCATCAGCTGTCTACGGAACAAGTCTGGAAATCATCCCCATCGAGACCATGCCCGCTGGACGGAAGCCTATCATCACGGAACAGTATCTCAAACGGGAGAAGGTATACGGAAAACTCCTGGAGGAGCTGGCGAAGGGTCATCAGTGCTATATCGTCTGTCCTTTCATTGAGGACTCCGATTCAGAGCAGTTCAAGGATGTTCTGTCGGTCAATACAGTCTTTGGCGAAATCCAGGCGTACTGCATGATGAACGCTCCAGGTGCTGTGGTTGGCTGCATCAGCGGGGACATGAAGAAGAAGGACATTACTCACACGGTAGACCAGTTCGCCGCCGGGAGAATCCATATCCTCGTCTCCACAACCATTGTGGAGGTAGGCGTGAACGTCCCAAACGCCACTGCCATCGCCATCATGAATGCCGAGCGGTTCGGCATGTCGGCCCTGCACCAGCTGCGTGGCCGTGTGGGGAGAAAAGGAGACCAGGGCTACTGTTATCTGGTCTCTGAGAAGATTTCCGACAAACTTCATGCTATGTGCGAACTGCAAAGTGGATTCAAAATCGCGGAGATGGACCTCAAACTCCGCGGCCCGGGGGACATCCTGGGAGAGGACCAAACTGGAAACTCGGCCATTATTGAGACCATACTGAAATGGCCCAAGATGGCGGCATACATCCGGGAATATTTTAGCAAGAAGGCTGCTTAGGCGGTCCACCAAACGGCGTCCCTGTCTCAGGGCGCCGTTCTTTTTGATTTGGCAAGAAGAGAGTGCGTTGTGGGTGAGGGAGGCCCCGGGCGGCCCGCCATAGTTTGGAATATGATTTTTCGATTGCGCATACAATAAAGTCAAACGGAGGCGCCGTGACTCATTCTACCTTTTCAATTAAATTTGGTGGCTCCCTCAGTATGGACAAAACCAAATTTAAGTAAGGAGAGGTATCAACCAGATGAGTATGACCAAGCAGATTTTGCAGCAAATTCCCCCCGGCGTTTCCCCGGAGGCCATCAGCCTCATTGACACGGTTTTGAATCATCGGCCAATGATGAACCTGGAGGCAAGCTCTGCCGCCGTGTTTGAATACCTGGAAAACCGTTTTCAGGATGACGCCCTTGACGCTGAGCTTGAGCGGCTCCACTTGGGGCAAATGAGCGAAATGAAAGCTGCTCTTGCTGTGTATGGAGCCCTTCGCAGCAAATACCCAAGTACAAAGTTCGCCGACGACCAAATCCGGCAGGGTGGCAGCGACGTAACTGACACCGCGCTGTTTGTCATTGACAGCGTGGTTCAAAAATACAAAATCACTGACCGCTTCGATATTATGTCTGCTGTCTGTGACGCTGTGCGCAGTAAGTATGGCGAGGGTGACCGCCTGGAGCTTCACCTGCGCCGGATGCACCTGCTAACCACAAAAGATGTCCTGTACGCCATCGATATATATTCCACCTTAAAGCAGCTTTACCCCGATATCGTTTTCGGCCGGGAACGCGTCCGCGAATCCTGGGCAGACGCTATCTAAACGCCAATTTCACAGGGCGCCAGGGTGTTGCCCGGCGCCCTGTTTTCATTACAATCGAAAGGAGGGGCGCTCCTCCCACGATTAAAATCGTGGGTCCTCGCGCCTAAAATTTGATGAATGGTACTATCAGCCCAAATGCCAATATTTTGGAAAGAATCTTCGGCGGCAGCCACATGAGCAGCGTCCTGGGGCAGGCAGGATGGATTCTGGAGGTCCTTTATGCCCTCTGTTTCATCGCCTCCCTTGTTTGCTTTTTCGTCAGCGTTGCCCGGCTCGCCCGGTCCGCCGACAACCCCGGCATGCGCAGCAAGGCCCTACACGACATTCTGGTCTCCGGCATCTGCTTCACCATCCTGGGGGCTATTGGATTCATCTTTGTTGTCCTGTTGAGCTTTATTTAAGGAGGGGTTGACATGACACTCGAACAATTCAATCAGCAAATCAGCGATGTTCAGAAGGTGGCCGCCTCCAACCCGGAGGAGGCAATTACAAAGAACAAGGCACTCTTTATTGAATTTGCCCAGCAGGATGGCGCCTTCGTTGTTTTGGATGGGGCCCTCCCTCTATCCGCCCCAGCCCAGGATGGAGACCCCAGGCTGTTCCTTCGCGTGTTCAGTCATGAGGAGGCCGCCCAGGTGTTCGTAGAGAAGCGGGGAGGGGGCCAGGTCGCGGCTATTGATGGCGTAGAGCTGATGCAGCTGGCCAAATCCTCTTTCCTTCGGGGAGTGTATGGCTTCCTGCTTAATGACGGATTCGCCTGGGCTATCCTGCCGTTCCCGGATTTCCTCCAGGAATGTTTTCGGGTTGTATTCGGCGCAGAGAACATGTATAACGAGGACTACGTGGCTATTATCCAGCTTATCAACATGGTCCGCCGGAACGATTTCTACAAGCTGAGGACCGCCCAGCCCCCAGATTCTAAAGGCCTCTATATCCTGGACACTGCCGCCCAGGAATCTCCTGAGTTCGCCGGGCATGTCATGGAGGACCTTTCTCCCAATGAGCTGCTGCATACAGCGGATTGTCTAAAGGACTCTGATTTCTGCATTCGGATTGGGAATACTTCCCGTACTATTCCCGCAGAGATGCTGCAGGCGGCCTTGCGGCTGACCCACCTGGGGGAAACCTTTCCGGACGACTTCCACGTGGACTCTATTTCTTTGGACTTCTGTCTGGAGGACTTCGCAACAAAGGAACCACCTGCGAAGGAGTCGAAAAAGCCCAAGAAAGAGAAGCGGGAGAAGAAGGCCAAGCCGCCCCGAGAGAAAAAAGTAAAACAGCCACGGGAAAAGAAGAAGCTCAATCCCAAGGCTGCCCTGACCGTAGTTACTGTCGGGTTCGCCATCCTGGCATTCACCGCCCTCTTTTTCGGTGGCTTTTTCAATAAAAAGACCCCTCTGGAGAGCCTCAAGAATGATATTGACACCCAGTATTACTCCGATGTTGCAAAACACTATGCGGCCTGTAAGGACGATGGAACAGATGGGGAGGCCCAGCAAATTATGCTGGACGACCTGGACGCCAAATTCCAGGCCTATGTTGTCGGCGACTGCACGGCGGAGAACCTGAAAAACATCATCTTTTTCTACGCATCCATCAGCGATATTCAGGGGGAGGCCGAGGCTGTCTATGCCCGGGCCGCCGATGTGGAGCAGTCCAAGAAGGCATACCGGGACGGACTGGATACAAAGAGCGTCTCCAGCCGGCTGGAGTGCTGGAGGAAGGTCTCCATGGATGACCCCGACACATACAGCGCCATGTTGGCAAACCTCTCTGACCACGCTCGGGAATACAAACGCATAATCTTTGTGGAGGCCGCCTCTCTTCCTGAGGCGGATGCTTTGTCCAGACTCATTCTCCTGCAGAGCTTCTACCCAGGTGACCCGGAAATTTCAGCAAAGATTCGGGACATCCAGGCGGGCGTACCAGTTTCTGGCCCCGCTCCGGAGCAGCCCGGTGAAACGGTCGAACCCACGTCGCTTATCTCTATCACAAGTGCGTATGTCCAGACCAACTCCATGTGGGGTGATGATGTGGACCTTTGTATCAACTGGGAGAATATATCCGGCAAGAAAATCGAGGAGGTCGATTTTGAGGTCATTCCGTATGATTCCGGCGGGAACCAGGTGACAACGAAGAAGGCCAATGAAGACGGACAGTATTATAGCCGCTATCTGGCCCGGGATATTGGGCCATTCGATGATGGCTATGTTACCCCAGCAAATCATCGCTGGGAGGATGCCTGGGTCAACAGTTCTATCGCCAGTGTGGCCATCGACAAAGTGTCCATTTTGTTTGTGGGGGAGGAAACTCCTTCCGTTATCACGGATGCCGCCGCAATTGCCGCCCTCTTTGAATAAGAACAGCCGTCGGGGACACTCATCTCCGGCGGCTTTTTGCTGAACTCTATAATTTTTCACAGTGTAGCTCATGTGTTTTTGACAGTTTGTGCAATATGAGTATTTTTTATAAATAGGTACTTGACATTTAATAGTCGATATGCTATATTAAGTACAACAGCAAGAGGGACGAGACATTCAGGACTCGTCACCAGCTGAGA
>OFFP01000868.1_pt1 | contig 23038 bp, 17 predicted proteins | sample 1521431 | NCBI WGS metagenome assembly OFFP01 (sample SAMEA3504104, study PRJEB24116) | mouse gut metagenome | biome: mouse gut; feature: mouse-associated habitat; material: faeces | place: Denmark | collected 2011
GGCGGCTTTTCATGTGTGGAAAAATCAGAACGAGCCGGGCGCGTTCTGATTTATGCCGCCTATGGCACAATTGGTACGGCTGATTCCCGACTGCCGGATATTCCGCTTGCAATTTTGGCTTCCAAAGTGAAAAGCTGGAAAATCCCCCTCTGAAAGAGGGCGCAATTATACACCACTTAGGAAAGTGGTGCATTGCGCCCTGCCGGGAGCGTCCTGCGGACAGCGGATGATTTCCGTAGATTTTCAATCTGCTCCAATCATCACAGGGGACGCTACCCTTCCCCTGCGCTGGCTCCGCCAGCTACCCCTTTGCGGACTTGCCGCCCGGAATTATCTTACACTGCAAGCTGCTCCTGTCCAACAAGTTTTCCGAAATCCAGCTATACTTTTTTGATAGGATAGCGTATAATGAAGCCAGTGAAAAATCGAAATTTGAAAGGAAAAATTGATGAAGACTATTTTTATACACGGTTCGGGCCATAAGTCAACAAGTTGGAATGAAACAATTTCATATATGGAAGACAATAGAGATATCTTGTGTCCAGACTTATCTGCAATTCTTAATGGCAAGGAAGCTTGTTATAAAAATTTATATTCTTCATTCAAAGAATATTGTAATAATAATGACGGACAAATAAACTTGTGCGGCATTTCGTTAGGGGGAATATTAGCATTACATTACACATTGGATTTCCCCGATAAAGTGAAATCACTTGTTTTGATTGGTACTCCCCATAAAATTCCCAGGGTAATATTTGGCATTCAAAATATCATTTTTAGACTTTTACCCAGATCAATGTTTGAAAATATGGCGTTTAATAAAAAAGACACTTTCATTTTGGGAAACTCCATGAGAGCATTGGATTTCAGTGACAGCATTAACAGTATAAAATGTCCTACTCTTTTGATTTGCGGGAAAAAAGATAGCGCCAACATTAAATCTGCGTATTATTTCCACCAAAATATTCAAAATGCAAAATTAGAAATCATCGAAAATACCGGACACGTTGTAAATGAAGAAAATCCTCTACTTTTAGCCCAAATATTAAACAAATATTATAACGAAACAAAATGAAGCCTGCTACATTTATAGAATTGAGAGATAAAAATTCCAGTTTATAGGGGATTTCATCTTTTGGGTGAAATCCCCCTTGACAAATATTCTCTTGTTAATACGGATTAAGAAGTAAGTCAAAACCTCCGGCTCAAGCGGAGGCTTGAGTAGGCCTTGGAAGGACCTGATACTTGCCGATGCTGTTATCTGGGCGGCAACAAATGGCATCGCAGGTGGTTATGGAGATGGGCGATTTGGGCCTAATGACAATATCACCTGTGAGCAGTTGGCCGTCATGCTCTGGCGTTACTCCGGCAGTCCAGCGGCACCTGATAAAGATTTGCAGTTGAATGATAGACGCACTTTTGGCATAGGCAGATTCTGTCTCCGCCGCGCCAAAGTCTGCGTTGAGCTTTGCACTACCTCAAGGAGCAATGGCCCTATCTCCTGCGGTATCTGGAGGATGGACGGCTGGAATTGAGCAACAACCGGGCCGAGCGCCGCATCAAGTCTTTTGTGATAGGCCGCAAGAACTTTCTCTTTGCCAACATTCCGCTGGGCGCCCAGGTCAGTACGGTGATTTACAGCATGATTGAGACGGCCAGGGAAACAGGGCTGGATCACTTCTGCTATCTGACTTGGGCTTTGGAAACCACTCCAACGCTGAATCGTACCGTGGGGGGCTATGCCGCTGCTCCCGGCAAATGCACCTGAGTCTTACCAACTACATAACTTTTATGCGCCGCAGTGCTGATTCGACCCAGCACTGCGGCTCTCTTTTGGGCTGGCTGATTTGACGCTTACTTTATGGCTTCACTTTTGCGGTTCATATAGATTTCGTTTTCCGAAGCCGATACCTTAGCCCAGGCAGAGCAGGAGCAGGGAGGCCCCGGCAGACTGAGCCGGCAGCACGATCGGCGCGGCGCTGATCATCCGCAGGGAAACCCTGTCGCCCTTGTGTAGCGGCGTCAGGATCGTGCCGGAGAAGTGGTTTACAGCCAACTGCGAAGTCATGACGGAGGCTTTATTGATCTCATTGTTGATTACGATTTGAGCAGTGCCCACCAACGGTGTGGAGGGATTGAGGTGGTAGGAAATCTGGAAATATCCGTCTATTTTCGAAATAAACTCGCTGCTGGCTTTATCAAAGTCAATCTTTGTGGAGCGCTGCCCGACATTCGGCAGAGGCACCGTGACGCCTAACAGACCGTCGCGTAATGGATCGGGGAGGACGGTGCCTCCCGTGTAATTTGAGGCAAAGGCGGAGGTGGCTGTGACGTTAGGGCCGGCGGGGCCGGTGGGACCGGTGGGACCCGTGGGGCCATCCATGCCTGGGGAATATCTTCCGGCAGGCCCCGTTGGACCGGTGGGACCGGCAGGACCGGCAACGCCTGTTGCGCCGGCAGGGCCAGTGGGACCGGTGGCGCCTGTCTCTCCTGCTGCTCCTGTCGCGCCGGCGGAACCGGTGGGGCCGGTGGCTCCGGCGGGTCCGGCAGGGCCGGTGGGGCCGGTGAGGCCGGTGGGGCCGGCGGGACCCTGTGCGGGGGTGGTATCCAGCGCGCGCTGCATCTTGGATCTCAGGAGGAGCTGGTTCTGCGTGGTGGTTTCCAGCAGATCCCTGACACTCTCATTGGCGTTCAGCACGTCTTTTACGGTAGCGGCGGGGCCGCTGAGGCCGGGCAGGGTGCCGAGGATATATTGCAGCTTCTCGCCCTCGGCGTTCAGGATATGGCTCATCCCCAACTCCTCCATGGCAATGGAGGAGAGGATCTGATTGACTGCGTCTTCCCGCTTGATGGGCGGGTCAATATTGGGAAAGCTGGGCAGAGACATAAAATAATCCCCTTTCTAAGTGGGTGTACACACCAGGAATGCGCCCCTTCATTACCTCTCTTCCAGCAGGATGATACGCAGAGAAGCGCCCATTCCGCCTGCTAGGGTGACAGTTTGCGCCTTTGGAGAAATTCCGGGGAGGGGGGCCGCGCACAGCTGAAGCTGGAGCGTCTCACCGGCGTTCATAAGATGCACATGCTGATTCTCAAAGCTGGCAGTAGGAACCGCAGGGATAACCTTAGTGGTGTCTCGCGCCATGCCGTCTATGAGCAGCTTGGTGCCTACCTGCGCGGGCTTGGTGAGATTCACGCGGTAGGAGAGCAGATAGACGCCTTTTTTGTTCACCTGGAACATGGTGTTCTCCGGGTTGGCAGTAATATCCGCGGACATGACCTGGGCATCCGGCAGAGGGATCGCAACACCGGAATAGGCCGGCACATTGATGTCAGGCCCTTGGGTGTTGGCGGCGAAGAATGCGGCAGCTGTGGGGTTGGGGCCGGTGGCCCCGGTGGGTCCAGTGGCTCCAGTGGGACCGGTGGCGCCATTGCGGGCCTCGCCTTCCGCGGTGACACCCTGCGGACCTGCAGCCCCGGTGGGTCCGGCCGCGCCCACAGCCCCGGCGGGGCCAGTGGGACCGTCCGCTCCGGTGGCTCCGGCAGCTCCGGCAGGGCCAGTGGGACCGTCCGCTCCGGTGGCCCCGGCAGCTCCGGCAGGGCCGGTGGGACCAGCAGGGCCAGCAGGTCCGGCAGGGCCGGGAACGGTGGGGGCCTTCAAGGCCGCGCCCAGCTTGGAGGACAGCATCATTTGCTGCTCTATGATGCCGGACAGCGTGTCCTTTACGCTCTGGTTGACCCGGAGCACCTCATCCTGCGAGGCCGCCTCATCCAGACCGGGCAGGGTCCCCAGGACGTATTGCAGCTTTTCGCCCTCGGCGTTGAGAATGTGGCTCAAGCTCAACTCCTCGGCGGCGATGGAAGCGATAATTTCGTTAAGACTCCCCTCGCGGCTCAGAGGAGGATCGTTTTTGGGAAATGTGGGCATTGACATAAAGCGTTCCTCCTTAACTCAACCGGACGATTCTCAGGGACGCCCCCACGGGAGCAGGCAGCAGCGCCGTACCAAGCGGATTATTGAAGATCTGCAAGGAAATTTCGTCGTTATCCTCCAGACGCAGCAGGACCTCGTTGGAAAGCCGGCTCAGGGGCAATGTTGCGATCCCCCCCGCAGCGGACGCTTCCCTGGGCTCGCCGTTGACCAGCAGCCTGGCGCCGGCGGTCAGGGCCTTGTCGGTATTGACGACATACCCAACCTGATAGATCCCGCCGGTCTTCACGGTGAACCTGGTGTTATCCGGGCTGATGGTGATGATCTTGCCCTTCACCTGGTCATTCGGCAGAGGCACCAGGCCATTCACAGGGATCGTGGCTGCGCCGGGGTTAATGGCATAAGCAACGTCGATGATAGTGGGGCCGGTGGGGCCTGCAGGACCGGTGGGGCCCATTGCACCGTCCGCGCCGATCAGATCCGGTCCGGCAGGTCCGGCGGGTCCTGTCGCGCCGGTGGGGCCGGTGGGACCCGTGGGACCCTGCATGGGAGAGGCCGTCAGCGCGCCCTGCATCTTCGCTTTCAGGAAGAGCTGATTCTGAACGGCAGTCTCCAGCATACTGCGGACGCTCTCGTTGGCGGCCAGCACATCGCTGACCGTGGCGGGCGGACCGCTGAGACCCGGAATGGTGCCCAGAATATATTGCAGTTTCTCGCCTTCGGCGTTGAGAATGTGGCTCAGTCCCAGCTCTTCCATGGCAATGGAAGAGAGGATCTGATTGACCGCATCCTCCCGCTGGATGGGCGGGTCAATGTTGGGAAAACTTGGCATGGACATAGATCTGTATCTCCTTTCAAGCCTTGGGCGCAGACCATGGCGTACCAGAATGCCGGTGTTGAGCGGAAGTCTCTCCCCGGCGAAGCGCCCACGGCATTTTATGCCCCTTCCAGGCGCCGGGTTCCAGCGTCACGGGCCGGTTTCAGCCGCATAAAATGGAACGGCGGCAGGGTCCCTCCCTGCCGCACAAACCCGGCCCGGTCCTGAGCCGGGCGGCGCTGGAGGGCTGAGCATGGAAGTGACCATTAACGCGGACACACTGATTACGCTTGCGGAACTGCTGACCGCAATAGGCGTGATTGGCGGCGTGATTCTCTGGTGCTTCAAGTTTGTCCAGCGGAGCCGGAGGCAGAACGAGGAGCTGAAAGCGATCCGCAGGGAGCAGACCCTCATCTGCTATGGGCTGCTGGCCTGCCTGCAGGGGCTGAAAGAGCAGGGCTGCAACGGTCCGGTCACGGAGGCCATGAACAGGATCGAGGAACACCTCAATCAGGCCGCCCATGATGAAGAGACATAGATGATGGAAAGGAACGGTCATCATAATGAATAAGATCGATTGGAAACGCAAGCTGAGTTCCCGCAAGCTGTGGGCGGCGGCAGCCGGCATCGTTGCCGGTCTGGCAATGGTGTTCAAGCTGGATGAGAGTACGATCAGTTCCATAGCGGGCGCCGTGTTGTCTGTAGCTTCCGTGGTATCGTACATCATCACCGAGGGCAAGGTGGACGCGGAGAACGTCAGAAAGGCCGCGGGGGATCAGGCGGATTGACCCGAAGGGGCAGAAGCCTTCACAGCCGGCCCGCAAAAGGCGGAGGGCGGAGTCTGCGCCCTCCGCCTTTTGCCCTGGTTGCATATCCGGTGAAACCCTGCTATACTGCGGATAAGACCAGCGGACACAGCGAAGACATACAAAGGAGGAACAGACATGCTCTATTTTCGAAACGACTACGGCACGGGGGCCCATCCGGCGGTGCTGGAAGCCCTGTGCGGGACCAATATGGAGCTGACGCCGGGGTACGGTACGGATCAATACACCCGTCAGGCGGCTGAGACCATTCGGGACCTGTGCGGAGTACCGGACGCCGCCGTCCACTTCCTCATGGGCGGCACCCAGGCAAACAAGACGGCCATCGCCGCGTTCCTGCGGCCCTATGAGGCGGTCCTTGCCGCCGCCAGCGGACACATCTGCGTCCACGAGGCCGGGGCCGTGGAGCAGGACGGCCACGCGGTCCTCCGCCTGCCCGCCCCTGACGGGAAGCTGACGCCGGAACTCCTGCGCTCCGCCATGGCGGGGCCGGTGAACGAGCATACCGTGGTTCCCCGGCTGGCCTACATCTCCAACACCACGGAACTGGGAACGGTCTACACCCGCCCGGAGCTGCTGGCCCTGCGCCGGTGCTGCGATGAGCTGGGGCTGTACCTGTACTGCGACGGCGCGCGGCTGGGCAGCGCCATGGACGCGGGCGGGACGGGCTTCGCGGACTATGGCGCGTGCTGCCACGCCTTTACCATCGGCGGCACCAAGAACGGACTGCTTCTGGGGGAGGCGCTGGTGATCGTTGAGCCCGCCCTCCGGCCCGGCTTCCGCAACTGCATGAAGCAGCAGGGGGCCATGCTGGCCAAGGGGCGGCTGCTGGGGGTGCAGTTCGAGGCCGTCCTCCGGGACGGGCTGTACCTGTCCCTGGCCGCACACGCCAACGCCCAGGCGAAACGGCTCGCCGCCGGTCTGGAACGGCTGGGCGTCCCGCTGCTGGCCCCGGCGGAGAGCAATCAGGTGTTCCCCATCCTGCCGGACGGCGCGGCGGAGGCGCTGGGGCGGAGCGTGGAGTTCGAGGTGGAGCGCGGGATGGACGGGGGGCGCACCTGCATCCGCTTCGTCACCGCCTGGCACACCTCGCCGGAGGACGTGGACGCCCTGCTGGCGCTGATGGAGGACCTGCTGAAATAGGAGACCAGCCGCCGGACAGCCCCGTGGGAACACGGGGCCGTTTTGATAAGAAAATTTTTCCGGCGGCGTGATAAAGCCCCTCCCCCGGGCGTTATATAGACGAGGCCTCAGATCACCGCAAAGGAAGTGACACTATGACCGGCACCCAGCTCTCCGAACTGTTCGCCCGGTATGGGGACGACGTATACCGTTTCGGATACCTGGTCACCATTGGGGCAAAGGACGGCGCGGGACATCCTGTTGACTTCTCCGGCAAAAAATTCACCTTCTCCGTCAGGAAGCTCCTGTGGGGGCAGACGAGAGGACAGCTTGCCGCTCTCCGTCCGGACTGGAGTACGGTCCCCCGCTTCCCTGCCGATACTGCACGCTATATCCTCGGCGGAAGCGGAGAGGGCTTTCAGACCTACAGCGGATGGACCTCCGGCGGCGAAGCGCTGGTCCTTCAGCCCGGCGGATGGGAACTGCAAATCACGGATGGCGTCTCCATCTCCGCCGCCGGGTTTATGGGGGAACAGTTCCATTTGCAGGTCCGGTTCGACGGCGCCGGGCCGGACGACCATGGACAGGTGAACCTTCTGACGCCGGAGGGCGGAGAGGTTCCCTGTCCGGTAAGCCTCTCCTTCCGGGACGGGGACGGAACGAAGTACGATGAGCATGTCTACGACATTTCTTTCGAGGACCTGTCCGGCTGCACCCTCACCGGGGAGTTCACGACCGGCGGATACCTGCTGGACGGAGACTGGAAGGTGACCTTTATGCTGGAGGATTGACGGTGTTTACAAAATCCTGTTGATTTGGCAGGTTTTCCGTGGTATAGTTGGCGCAATTACAACGCCGCCGCCAAGGAGGATCCCGCAATGAATCTTACCACCGCCAGCCGCACCTTCCAGCTGCTGACCCGCATACTGGACGTCCGCACGCCCACCGAGCCCTTCCTGCCCGCGGAAGCGGAAAAGCCCCCGATCCCCCCGGGAAACATCTCCCAGCCCTTCCCACGGGTCACGCCGGAGAGCCAGGGGATATCCTCCCGGCACATCCAGTCCTTTCTGGAGGAGCTGGGCCGGGACCGGGAGCTGTACAGCCAGAGCGTCATGATCCTGCGCAGCGGGCGCGTCGTCTGCGAGGCGGCCTACGGCGCGCAGGACCTGCGGACCGCCAAGTACACCTTTTCCGCCTGCAAGAGCGTGGTGTCTCTGGCCATCGGCCTGCTGGCGGACGACGGTGCGCTGTCCGTCAGGGACCAGGCGGCGGACTTCTTCGAGGAGCCGGGAAGCGCCGCCCTCCACCGCAGGCTCAAGGGCATGACGGTGGAGGACCTGCTCACCATGCGCTCCGGCGTGCCCTTCACCGAGGCGGAGGCCCTGACGGAGACGGACTGGGTCCGCCGCTTCCTGAGCGCCGGGCCCAAAGGGGAGCCGGGGACGGAATTCGCCTACAACAGCCTGAACACCTATATGCTCTCCGCCATTGTCCGCAGGGTCACGGGGAAAAGCCTCTCCGGCTTTCTGCGGGAGCGGCTGTTCACCCCCATGGGCATCACGGACTTCCACTGGGAGACCTGCCCCCGAGGCATCGAAAAGGGCGGGTGGGGCCTGTATATCAAGCCGGAGGACCTTGCCAAGCTGGGCCAGCTTGTGATGGACGGCGGGCTGTGGCAGGGGGAACGCCTCCTGTCCCGGGACTATATCGCCGCCGCCGCCACCGCCCACGCCAAAACGCCGGAGGAGATCGGGGATTTCGACTACGGCTATCAGATCTGGGTGGGCCGCCGGGAGGATACCTTCCTCTTCAACGGAATGCTGGGCCAGAACGTGCTGGGCTTCCGGGACAACGGCATCCTTGTGGTGAGCCACGCCGGGGCGGACACGGATTTCCAGGAGAGCCGGTATTTCGAGATTGTCAGCCGGTACTTCGGCGGACAGTTCCCCGCAGAGCTTCCCGCAGATGAGAACGCACAGGCCGGGCTTGCGGATACGGTGCGGAACCTCTCCGCTTACTCCCGGGAGCCGGAGGCTATGGACGGCAGGGCCCAGTCCTTCCTGAACCGCTCCTTCCGCGCCCAGGAAGGCCCCGCGGCCCCAGCGGGGCTTCTGCCCCTGGCTCTCCAGGCGCTGTATAACTGCTATTCCGCCGGTTTCGACTCCGTGGCGGTCAGCGTGAAAGGCGGCTCCCCGGAGCTGATCTACCGGGAGCGGGACGCCCTGTACCGGCTTCCCGTTGGGCTGGGCCGTCCGGAGGTAACGGAGCTTGCTTTCCGGGGGAACGTTTTCCGGGTGGCCGCTCTGGGCCGGTTCACCCACGATGAGGAGGAGCGGCCCGTCTTCTATATCCAGCTGGATTTTCTGGAGACCCCCTGTGTGCGGATCGTCAAGCTGGTTCTGGACGGGGACCGCCTCCTGCTGCGTCAGACGGAGACGCCGGGGGTGCCCTATGTGACCGGGAAGCTCTGTCAGGCGGCGCAATCACCCCTGTACCGCCCGCTTTTGATGGTGGCTGCGGGGAGCGCGGAGGAGGACTTCCTGCGGTACAAGACCCTGCAAATTTTATCGCCGGAAATCGTCTGCCGGGACGGCGAAGCGTGACCATCTTGCGGCTGTCAATGGCTGTAGAGAGCGGCTCCCTGTTGCGGGGGCCGCTCTTTTTTGTGAAATGCTGTCATTTCCTGTTGACTTTAATTGTTAAAAGTGATAAAGTATCACTCGTGCATACGAGATGCCTGGGAGCCCTCGCGGATGCGTCGGACGCCCGGGCTGTCAATATACAGGTTTTGGAGGAACGACATGGTCATTACGGATTTTCTGGAGCGGAACGCCAGGCTCTACGGGTCGGAGACCGCACTGGTGGAGCTGAGCCCTACGGAGGAGCGGGACCGGGCCGTCACATGGCGGGAGGCCAGCCTCATCGAGAGCGCCCAGCCGGACGCGCCCTACCGCAGGGCTCTGAGCTGGCGGGACTTCGACCGCCGGGCCAACCGCTTCGCCAACCTGCTCCTTAGCCGGGGCATGGAGCGGGGGGCGAAGGTGGGCATCCTCATGATGAACTGCCTGGAGTGGCTGCCGGTGTACTTCGGCATCCTGAAGGCGGGGTGCATCGCGGTACCTATGAACTTCCGCTATTCCGCCGACGAGATCAAATATTGTCTGGAGCTGGCGGATGTGGAGGTCCTGGTCTTCGGCCCGGAGTTCATCGGGCGGATGGACGCCATCCATGACCAGGTGCCTCAGGTGAAGATGATGTTCTTCGTGGGCCGGGACAGGCCCGCCTACGCGGAGGACTGCCTGAAGCTGGTGGGCTTCTGCTCCTCCAGCGCGCCGCCGGTGGCTCTGGAGGAGACGGACCACGCCGCCGTCTATTTCTCCTCCGGCACCACGGGCTTCCCCAAGGCCATCTTACATAACCACCGGGCGCTGGTGTCCTCCTGCGAGACGGAGCAGAAGCACCACGGCCAGACCCGGGAGGACGTGTTCCTGTGCATCCCGCCGCTGTACCACACGGGGGCAAAGATGCACTGGTTCGGCAGTCTGATCTCCGGGAGCCGGGCGGTGTTGCTGCGGGGGGTGAAACCGGAGTGGATCCTCCGGGCGGTCACCGAGGAGAAGTGTACTATTGTGTGGCTTCTGGTGCCTTGGGCCCAGGACCTGCTGGACGCCGTCGATTCCGGAAAGGTGCAGCTGGACAACTACCTGCTGGACCAGTGGCGGCTGATGCACATCGGCGCCCAGCCGGTGCCCCCCAGTCTTATCAGGCGTTGGAAACAGCTTTTTCCCCATCACCAGTACGACACCAACTATGGCCTCAGCGAGTCCATCGGCCCCGGCTGTGTCCACCTGGGCGTGGAGAACATTCACAAGGTTGGAGCCATCGGCGTGCCGGGCTATCACTGGGAAACAAAGATCGTGGACGAGCAGTGGAACGAGGTGCCTCAGGGGGAGATCGGGGAGTTGGCCGTCAAGGGTCCCGGCGTGATGCTGTGCTACTACAAGAATCCGGAGGCCACCGCCGAGATCCTCAAGGACGGGTGGCTCTATACCGGGGACATGGCCCGGATGGACGGGGACGGGTTCATCTTTCTGGTGGACCGTAAGAAGGACGTGGTCATCTCCGGCGGCGAGAACATCTACCCGGTTCAGATCGAGGACTTCCTGCGGAAATTCGATAAAATCAAGGATGTGGCGGTGATCGGCCTGCCGGAGCCCCGTCTGGGAGAGATCGCGGCGGCCATCATCGAGGTCAAGGAGGGCGTGCCCTGCACCGAGGCGGAGATCGACGCGTTCTGCCGGGAGCTGCCCCGGTATAAGCGTCCCCGGAGGATCATCTTCGACAAGGTGCCCCGGAATCCCACCGGAAAGATCGAGAAGCCGGTCCTCCGGGAAAAATACTGCCACGGGAGGCTGGTAGAAGCACAGATCACCCGCTGAAATCGAAAAAGAAAGTAGGTCAAATCTATGGATCTTGCCATCAAAATCACGCTTCTTATCATTTTCTTTGGCGTCATGATCGGTATCGGGCTCTACTGCCGCCGTCACGCCACCGATGTCAGCGGCTTTGTCCTGGGCGGGCGGAGCGTGGGCCCCTGGCTCACCGCTTTCGCCTACGGCACCAGCTACTTTTCCGCCGTGGTCTTCGTGGGCTACGCGGGGCAGTTCGGGTGGAAGTACGGTATTGCCGCCACCTGGGCAGGGCTGGGCAACGCTTTCATCGGCTCTCTGCTGGCCTGGGTGGTCCTTGGCCGCCGGACGAGAGTCATGTCGCAGCATCTGGACAGCGCCACCATGCCGGAATTCTTCGGCAAACGCTTCGGCAGCAATGCCCTGAAGCTGGCGGCGTCCGCCATCATCTTCATTTTCCTCATCCCCTACACCGCGTCCCTGTATAACGGCCTCTCCCGTCTGTTCGGCATGGCCTTTGATATCGACTATTCCATCTGCGTCATCGTCATGGCCATCCTCACCGGCATCTACGTCATCGCCGGGGGCTATATGGCCACCGCCATCAACGATTTCATTCAGGGCATCATCATGCTGGTGGGCATCGCGGCGGTGATTCTGGCGGTGCTGAACAGTCAGGGGGGCTTTCTGGCCTCCCTGGAGAAGCTGGCGCAGGTTCAGGGGGACAGCGCCATCCCCGGCGTGTACGCCTCCTTCTTCGGACCGGACCCGGTGAACCTGCTGGGGGTGGTGATCCTCACCAGCCTGGGCACCTGGGGCCTGCCCCAGATGGTGCAGAAGTTCTACGCCATCAAGAGCGAAGCCGCCATCAGCAAGGGCACCGTTATTTCCACCGCCTTCGCCCTGGTGGTATCGGGCGGATGCTATTTTCTGGGCGGCTTCGGACGGCTGTTCTCGGACCGGATCGACATCGCCGCCAACGGGTATGACTCCGTCATCCCCACCATGCTGTCCGGCCTGCCGGCGATCCTGATCGCTGTGGTGGTGATTCTGGTGCTGTCGGCATCCATGTCCACCCTGTCCTCTCTGGTGCTGGCCTCCAGCTCCACCTTGACATTGGACTTTATTAAGGGTAATATCATTAAAGATATGGATGAAAAGCGGCAGGTCAAATGGATGCGGGGTCTGGTGGTGGTGTTCATCGCCATCTCCGTGGTGCTGGCGCTTATTCAGTACAAATCCAGCGTTACCTTCATCGCGCAGCTCATGGGTGTCAGCTGGGGCGCGCTGGCGGGAGCGTTCCTTGCGCCCTTCCTGTACGGCCTGTACTGGAAGCGGACCACCAAGGCGGCCTGCTGGGTCAGCTTCGTTTTCTCCACCGCGTTCATGCTGGCGGTGATCTCCCCGGTGAAGGGGAGCCTGCCCGCCCTGCTCCAGTCCCCCATCAACGCGGGAGCGTTCTGTATGATCGTCGGGTTGGCCGTCGTACCAGTGGTGAGCCTCTTTACAAAGGCACCCGACAGGAAGCGGCTGGAGGATGTGTTCTCCTGCTACGAGAGGAAGGTCACGGTTACGGTACGGGATTCCATCGGAGAACAGGAGTGAGCTGCGGCCCTGCGGACCGCCTCCGCCGCTCTTCTGAAAGGCAGCTTTTGCCGCCTCGCCGGCGGCGGAGCTTACTTTTCCCGCGAGGGAAAAGTAACAAAAGGCCGCTCAAGGAACTGCGTTCCTTGAGAATCCTCCTTCATTACGGGGGAAATTAATTTACGCAAACGTAGTGCCGGTGTTCTGTCGTTTGAATCCTTCATGTGATGCCGGACTTCTGCGTCTACCCACGCGCTCTTACGTTAATGCTTACTGTGGCACCGCTTCTACAACCAGTCTTCGTCCATCGCCAGGACCTCCGGTAAAACGGGGCAGGCCACAAAATAGCACCCCGCGCACCAGACCTCCGTGCCGTGCCGCGCACGGCAACCAGCACCCTCGTAAGAACTGTGCGCAGAAGCAGGGACCGGCACCGGCCAAGTGTACCGGCGATAGACCGGTAATCCAAAGGTCGTAGCGTAAATAATACCCCCGTAATCAAGGGATTCTTAAACCGCCAGGTTTAAGTGACTTTTTGGGTACTTTTTGTTCATACAAAAAGTACCCGCGGAGTCCGGGGCCGCGCAGGTCCCGGGGTATCAAGGAGAAACAACTCCCCCTGCCGCCCGGAGGGCGGCAAGAACTACCCGATCGTGATATCTTCCCGTGGCAGCGTCACAGGCGGCAAAGCCCTCTTCTCCAACAGGGCAACGGCAAAGGAAATACTCCCTACCCTCCCGCAGTACATAAGGAAAATAATAATAAGCCTGCTCAGAGGAAGAAGATCTCTTGTGATCCCCATGGTCATCCCTGCGGTGCCAATAGCGGAAAAGGTCTCAAACAGGACCTCCGTCAGGGCAAAGGGCTGAATCGCACAGATAGCCACCGCGCCAACGAGAGCCAGCAGAAGGTTTGTATACAAAACCGCTGTGGCCTTCTTCAAAGCATCATCGCCGATGCTTCGGCCAAAGGCGTTGGCGCTCCGCTCCCGGCGGATGCCGGACAGGGCGTGGAGAAGAATCACAAAAACCGTGGTGGTCTTCACGCCTCCGGCGGTGGAGCCGGGACTGCCGCCGATGAACATAAATATGATGGTCAGCAGAAGACTTCCGCTGGTCAGCGCAGCGGTATCTGTGGAGTTGAAGCCCGCCGTGCGGGGGGTCACCGCGTCGAACAGGGCAGAGAGGACCTGCTCCCCCAGGGGGCGGCCCGCCCCCAGATTGTTCCGCTCCAGCAGGAAGAACATCGCCCCGCCGCCCAGGGTCAGGACCATGGTCACCGTGAGGACCACCTTGGTCTGGAGACGGTAACGCCGCCAGTGGTGTCTGTTATGGACCAGATCCTCCCAGACCAGGAAGCCCGTGCCGCCGATGAGGATCAGGGCGCAGATGGTCAGGCTCACCAGCGGGTCCCCGGCGTAGGCCGTGAAGGAGGAATATTCCCCGCTGTAGGGGCCCATGAGGTCGAAGCCAGCGTTGCAGAAGGCGGAAATGCTGTGCCACACGCCGTAGTAGATGCCCCGGCCCCAGCCGAATTGGGGCACGAAGCGGATGGACAGCAATACGGCCCCCAGGCCCTCCGCCAGAAAGGTCCCCAGAAAGACCAGCCGGATGAAGGGCACGAAGCCCCCCAGGCGGTCATAGCTGACGCTGTCCACCACCACCTCCCGCTGGCGCAGGCCCAGACGCTTGCGCAGGAGAAGGAGGAACAGGGTGGCGATGGACATGAAGCCCAGACCGCCGGTCTGGATCAGCAGGATGATGACGGTCTGGCCGAAGGTGGTCCAATAGGTCCCCGTATCCTGGGGGACCAGACCCGTTACGCAGGAGGCGGAGGTGGCTGTAAACAGGGCGTCCAGGAAGGACGCGCCTCCGGGGGCCTGGCTGGACAGGGGCAGCATCAGCAGCGCCGTCCCCAGGCCGATCATGATGAAGAAGCCCAGGGCGATGATCTGCACGCTGGACAGCTTTGCTTTTTTCTGTCGTTTCATATGGTTTCCCGTCGCACTTCCCAAGTCCGCTCAGGGCGGGCTCCTGGGTCAAGCATATCACATTTTTGGTCGATCCGCAACAGACAATGCCGGAGCAAGGGAAAATCAGAGCTTCACAGGGTGGATATGGGCGCACACGGGGTAGTGGTCGGAGAGGTAGACGCCGTCCCGGCAGTCTGTCCATTTTTCCACGCTCTCGCAGGTGAAGCCCCGGGTCAGGATGTAGTCGATGGCACAGGGCGGGTCTCCGCAGCCGTAGCCGTGGTAGGTGACGCCGGTTCCGGCGGTCACGTTCTGATAGGGGGCGGTCCGGAGGGCGGACATCTCGGGGCTGTCGGGCTCCGCGTTCATATCGCCGGTGATGACGGTGGGGGCGTCGGGGAAGAGGCGGCTTTGGGACAGCTTTTGCAGGATCTGGGACAGGCCCTGGGCCCGGGCCTCGGGGAACTCATGATCCAGGTGGGTGTTGATGAGGCGGAAGACGGTTTTATCGGACAGGTCCTCAAACAGGGCCTCGGCGGCGGTACGGGGGCAGATGCTCTGGCGGGGGTAGCGGGACCCCGGCACGTTGGGGGTGTCCGACAGCCAGAAGGTTTCCATCTGGATGAGGTTCAGACGGTCCTTCCGGTAGGCCACCGTCATCTGCTCGTCCTCCAGGGCCTCGCTGCGGCCGCAGCCGATAACGTAGTAGCCCGTCAGTTCCTCCTTCAGCCAGGCGGCCACGTGGGGCAGCACCTCCTGGAAGCAGATCAGGTCCGGCTGCTCCCGGCGGAGCTTTTCCAGGATCAGGGGCTTGCGGAAGCAGAAGTTGTTTTCTCCGTCCTGACCGTAGTCGCAGCGAATGTTGAATGTTACGACCTTCATGTGATAAGTATCCTCCTGAGAACGTCATAGAGAGTATAAGATATCAAAAAACGGAGAGTATCCGCCGGCAGGGCGATACTCTCTGTTTTCTTTCAGGGATAGAACATGGCAGGATTGGGGATGGAAAAGCTGGGGGTGAGGGGCTCCTTGCCGGTATCCTTTTTGACGGGAGCCTTGGGCGTTTCCTGGGGAGGAGCCGGAGTCTCCGGCGGGGGGAGCGCTTCGGTGGGCGCCTCAACAGAAGGTTCAGGCGTTTTTGCAGGTTCCTGTGCCTCCTCCGGTTCGGGCTCGGGTTCGGGGGCGGCCACGATGCCGGTGGGATCGAAGGGCGCAGAGGGAACCTCCGGGGTATCGGGGACCGGGTCAGGGGCCGGGTCCTGTTCGGGGACAGGAGCGGGGTCCGCTTCCGGCTCCTCGGGGAGGTGCATGCCGGGAAGCTCTATGGGCGTATCGGTGCGGCCGTGGGTGGCGAAGTAGGTATAGCCGTAGAAGTGGTCGGGCTGGGGCAGCTCGCCGTAGTAGTAGGCCATCAGCTCCGTCACCGTCACCAGCTGGTAGCCCTGCTCCTGGAGCCAGGGGACCAGCACGCGGACAGCTTCCACGGTGCTTTCGTAGATGCTGTGCATGAGGATGATCTCACCGTCCAGCTCTCCGTAGTTCTGCACGTAGTCGATCACCTTCTGGGCGTCACGGCTGCGCCAGTCCTCGGTGTCCACCGTCCAGGTCACCATGGCCCGGCCTGTGGCGGATTTGACGGTCTTGTTTACCGCGCCGTAAGGGGGGCGGACCAGGGTGGGTGCCGGGGCCCCGGCGGCGGTGAAGGCCTCGTCCGCCGTATCCAGGTCCCGCAGCAGGGTATTCTTCTTCATTTTGCTCAGGTCCTTGTGGGCGTTGGAGTGGCTGCCCACCTCACAGCCCATCTCCGCCATCCGGCCCACGGGCTCAGGGCACGCCAGCACATTCCGCCCTACCTCGAAAAAGGTAGCCAGGGCATGGTACTCCTCCAGAATGTCCAGGATCCGGCCGGAGCAGACTTCATCGGGACCATCGTCAAAGGTGAGGGCCACCATGGGCTTGGAGGGGTCGATGACGCGGACGTAGGGTTCCTCCGGCTGAACGGGAGGCTCTTCCGCCGGAGCGGAGGGCTCCTCCGGTTCCCGGGGCTGGGGAGCGGAGGCCTCCAGGGTCTCGGCCTGTCCGTGGGCCGGATCGGGGGCTGCGGCCCGGCCCACGCAGGCAGTGCAGGACAGCAGCATGAGGAGCGTGAGAAAAAGAGAAAAAAGACGGTTCATTTTATGGACTTCCTTCGACGGTATTTGACAAAATGATTATCCTCCATTTCAGCCGGAAAAGCAAGAGGAAATCGGTTACAATTTGAAAACATTCCGGCATCCTCCGGCGGCAGGGATCCCTTGGATAGATTTTTTGTTTCCGCAGATACTATTCCCGGAAAAACGAATGGAGCGGGAGGCTTTATGAAGCAGCTGACAAAAGACCTTGCGGAAAATCAGAAAAAGCTGGACGAACTGCTGGGCGTGGGGCGGAATTACGACGTCATCAGCCGGGATCTCTACATCGGCGCATGGAAGGGCAGACTCTACGTCATTGACGGATACGGGGACGACGGCGTCATTGAGCGCATCACCTCCTTTCTGCTGGGGGAGGGGGCGGCCCTGGGCAGGGGAGCGTCCGATATGCAGGAGTTCATCAACCGGTGCGTCACCTTCTGCGAGGTGGACTGCGAAAACCAGGTAGACAAGATCCTCACCGGGGCGTTTCTGGGGAAGACCATCCTTCTGCTGGAGGGCTTTGACTACTGCGCCATGATCGACGCGAAGAAATTTCCCGGGCGAAGCGTGGAGGAGCCCAGCGACGGCAAGGTCCTCCGGGGCAGTCACGACGGCTTTACGGAGACGCTGGTGCAGAATACCGCCCTTCTGCGCCGCCGCATCCGGGACCCCCATTTTACACTGGAGAATCACAAGGTGGGAGGGCGCAGCCAGACCGACGTGGTGCTGGCGTATATGGACAACCAGGTGAACCAGGGGGATCTGGAGTCCCTGCGGGCCAAGCTGGACGCCATCGATGTGGGGTCCGTGGCCATGAGTCAGGAGAGCGTGGCCGAGGCTATTGTCAAGCCCCAGTGGTACAACCCCTTCCCCAAGGTCCGCTACACCGAGCGGCCGGACACTGCCACCGCCTGCGTCATGGAGGGCAGCATTGTGATGCTGGTGGACAACTCTCCGTCGGTGATGCTGATGCCCACGTCCCTCTTTGACTTTATGGAGGAGGCCAACGATTATTACTTTCCGCCGCTGGTGGGGACGTATCTCCGGTGGCTGCGGGTGATCGTGATGCTGCTGGCGCTGTTCATCACGCCGGTGTGGTACCTGCTGGTGAAGGACGCCGGGCGGGTGCCGGAGTATCTGACCTTTATCGTCCCGGAGGAGCCGGGGAGCGTGCCGCTGCTGGTGCAGCTGCTGCTGCTGGATTTTGTGGTGGACCTGCTGAAGCTGGCCAGCCTGAATACGCCGGACGCGCTGAGCAACTCGTTTAGTATGCTGGGGGCGCTCATTTTGGGAGATTTCGCGGTGCAGGCCCGGTGGATGGTGCCGGAGGTGCTGGTCTATATGGCCTTTGTGGCCATCGCCAATTTTGCCCAGCCGTCCTTTGAGCTGGGGTATGCGCTGAAGCTGACGCGGATGATGTTTCTGATTCTGGTGGCGCTGTTTGATGTGTGGGGGCTTGTGGGGGGCACCGTCGTGTGGGTCGTCCTGCTGGCGACGACGAAGCCGATTCTCGGCAGGGGGTACCTGTACCCGATCTGCCCCTTTGATGGCAAGGCGCTGGGGCGGCTGTTGATCCGGCAGCCCATCAGCCGGAAGAACAGTTAGAGGATGGGAGCGGCTTTCAAACGCCGTGCGCGAATGGGCCCTGCGGCGTCAAGCCGCCTGTGAATATAGATCTTCGAGGAGCAGACCTTGTCCGTTCTTCACCTGTTTGCTCTTTTTCAGCCATACCGGCCATAGACACCATAAACATCCCGGCTGTCATCATTTGACAGCCGGGATGTTTCATCTTTTTTCCCACCTTGTTCATACTAACCGCGGGAAACAATCTTCACAAAATTTCTATGAGAGGACCGCGATGAGATGAACAAGACCACGCTGCCGGAGGGTAACCTCCTGCAATACGAGAAATCCCCCTACCTCCTCCAGCACGCCGGAGATCCCGTGAACTGGCGGCCCTGGTGCCCCGGCGCGCTGATGGAGGCTCAAAAAGAGGACAAGCCCATCTTCCTCTCCATCGGCTACTCCACCTGCCACTGGTGTCATGTGATGGGAAGGGAATCCTTCCGCGATCCGGAGGTGGCGGCGGTACTGAACCGGGACTTCATTCCTGTCAAGGTGGACCGGGAGGAACGGCCCGACATCGACGGGGTATATATGGCGGCCTGCCAGGCCCTGACCGGCACAGGAGGCTGGCCCCTGACCCTCCTGCTGACCCCGGAACAGGAGCCCTTCTGGGCGGGAACCTATCTGCCGCCCAGAAGCCGGGAGGGACAGCTGGGGCTGCTGGAGCTGCTGGACGAGGCGGGGCGGCTGTGGCACGCCGGCCGGCAGGAGCTGCTGGATCTGGGCCGGGAGGTCACGCGGCACATCTCCCGCAGGCGGGAGCATGGGGACGGCGGCAGACCTTCCGCCGTCCTGCTGGACCGGGCGGCGGAGGAGCTGCTGGAGCGCTTTGATCCGGTACACGGAGGGTTCGGCGGCGCGCCCAAGTTCCCCGTTCCCCATACGCTGCTCTTCCTGCTGGCCTATGGGCAGCAGGCGGGAAACGAGGCGGCCCGGGAGGCGGCGCTGGATACCCTGACCCGGATGGCCCGGGGCGGGCTCTTCGATCAGGTGGGCGGCGGATTCTGCCGGTACAGCACGGACAGAGCATGGAGAGTTCCCCATTTTGAGAAAATGCTCTGCGACAACGCCCTGCTGTCTTACGCCTATCTGGAGGCCTATGCCCAGACCGGAACAGAGTATTACCGGGAGGTGGCCCGGCGCACACTGGACTACGCGCTGGAGGAGCTGAGGCTGCCCGGCGGGGGCTTCGCCTGCGCCCAGGACGCGGACAGCGGCGGTGTGGAGGGGGGATTCTATTATCTCACCCGGGCGGGCGTGGAGGAAGCGCTGGGGGCCGGAGAGGCCGGAGTGTTCTGCCAGAGGCTTTCCATCGGTGAAACAGACAGCGTCCCTCAGCTGCTGGAGGACTCCGGTTACGCCTCCTTCTGGACGGAGCATGGAGCGGCCTGCCGCAGGTTGGCCGGCTTCCGCCGCCGGAGGGGGAGCCTCCACCGGGACGACAAGGTCCTTACCAGCTGGAATGCCATGATGATCGCCGCCCTGGCCAAGGCGGCACGGGTACTGGGAGAGGAGAAATATCTGCGGGCTGCACAGTCCGCCCGGCTGTTCCTGAAAACCCGGCTTACCGCTGGAGACGGCCGCCTCCGGCTGCGGTGGCGGGACCGGGAGAGCGCCGTGGAGGGGCAGCTGGATGACTACGCTTTCTACTGCTGGGCGCTGGTGGAGCTGTATGAGACCGGGTTTTCCACCTCCTGCCTGCGGGAAGCGGCGGGATTGGCGAAGCAGATGGAGGCGCTGTTCTGGGATGAAGCCGGAGGCGGTTTTTACCGCACCGCCGCAGAGGGGGAGCGGCTGATCGTGCGGCAGAAGGACGCCTTTGACAGCGGCACGCCCTCCGGCGGCGCGGCTGCGGGTCTGGCACTGGTCCGGCTGGCCCGGCTCACCGGAGGGGAGGACTTTCAGGAGCTGGCGGACAGGCAGCTCAGCTGGCTGGCCGGAGAGGCGGGGCGGCAGCCCGAGGCCTGCTGTGCCGCCCTGCTGGCCATGACGGAAGCCCTTTACCCCAGACGGGAGCTGGTGTGTGCATCCGCGCAGGGTGTTCCGGCCTGGCTGGCGGAGACCGGGGAGCGGGAACGGCTGGCCGTTCTGGCAAAGACGCCGGAAAACAGCCGGGCTCTGGACAGGCTGGCACCCCGGGTAGCGGAATACCCCCTTCCCGCCAGTGGGGAGATGCTGTATCTGTGCCGGGAGGGGGCCTGTGCGCCGCCGGTGGGTTCGCGGGAGGAACTGGAGCGGCTGTTCCGGGAGACGCGGGAACCGGTTCTGCAATAGACGCCTGCGGGGCATTTCTCCGTCCCACCCTGACGGGAAAGACGGGGAAATGCCGCAGGCATGCGGAAAATGTCGTTATGTTAACAAACGGAGGGTGCGGCATTGGGGGAAAACTAGGGTTTCAACGTTTTCCACAGGCTGTTGATAAATGGGCGGACACGCTGGGAAAAGAGGAAAAGCAGGTGTGGAAAACTCTGTGGAAAATGTTTATAACTGTTTGTACTTGGAATTATTGAATTACTTATGTTAATCGAACATGGCAGAGGCGGCAGGCAGACGCATATGGGAAAAAGACGTATTTTCTGGGTTTTTCCCGGGATAAGGCGGTTTTTGAGACAGAAAGGTCAACGCTGCCCCTGCAGCTTTTGCCGCAGGAGGGCGGCTGGAGGGGAAATCCGGCGTATTTTTGCAGGTTTACCTGCAAAAATACAATTTGTAATCGAACGGACAGGCGAAAGGCGGAGATTGATACCACGTTGTATCAATCTCCGCCTTTATACAATCGGTTTATTATTTTTTGCCGCCTTTGAGGGCCTTCATGCGCTTTTCGTGGTCCAGAATGCGCTTGCGGATGCGCAGGCTCTTGGGGGTGACCTCCAGCAGCTCGTCATCCGCCAGGAACTCCAGGCACTGCTCCAGGCTCAATATCCGGTGGGGCACCAAGCGCAGGGCCTCATCGCTGCCGCTGGCCCGCATGTTGGTCAGCTGCTTCTTCTTGCAGACGTTGACGGTGATGTCCTCCTGCTTGGGGCTCACGCCCACCACCATACCGGCGTAGACGGGGACGCCCGCGCCGATGAACAGCGCGCCCCGCTCCTGGGCGTTGAAGAGGCCGTAGGTGATGGACTCGCCGGTCTCAAAGGCGATGAGGCTGCCGGTGTTCCGGCGGCTCAGGTCGCCCTTGTAGGGGGCGTAGCTGTCGAAGACGGAGGCCATGATGCCCTCCCCCCGTGTGTCGGTGAGGAACTCGTTGCGGTAGCCGAATAGGCCCCGGGCGGGAACCAGGAACTCCAGCTTCATCCGTTCGCCCACGGGGGTCATCTCCACCAGGTCGCCCTTCCGGGAGCCCATCTTCTCGATGACCGCGCCCACGCTGTCGGAGGGGACATCGGCCACCAGGCGCTCGATGGGCTCGCAGCGGACACCGTCGATCTCCTGGTAAAGCACACGGGGCGGGGATACCTGGAACTCGTAGCCCTCCCGGCGCATGGTCTCGATGAGGATGGACAGGTGCATCTCGCCCCGGCCGGCTACGTTGAAAGCATCCATGGCGCCCTCGATCTCCGTGATCCGGAGGGACACATCCTTCAGGGTCTCCCGGAAGAGGCGGTCCCGGATCTGGCGGGAGGTGACGAACTTGCCCTCCCGGCCGCAGAAGGGGGAATCGTTGATGGAGAAGGTCATCTCCATGGTGGGGGCGGAAATCTTCACAAAGGGCAGAGGCTCAGGGGCGGCGGCGGCGCAGATGGTATCGCCGATGGTGATGTCCCCGATGCCGCTCATGGCAATGATGTTGCCGGCGGAGGACTCGGTGACGGTCTTCTTGCCTAGGCCGTCGAACTCGTAGATGCTGACGGCCTTGGCCTTCTTGGGGGCGGCGCCGGCGTCGTGGTAGTTGCACACCACGATCTCCTGGTTCTGCTTGATGGTTCCCCGCTCAATGCGGCCCACGGCGATGCGGCCCACGAACTCGTTATAGTCGATGGAGCTGACCAGCATCTGAAAGGGCTGGTCCACGTTGGCCTCGGGGGCGGGAATATAGTTGAGGATGGTCTCGAAGAGGGGCTTCAGGTCCGTGCCCAGGTCCTCGGGATGGTAGGAGCAGATGCCCTGCCGGGCGGAGCAGAAGAGCATGGGGCTGTCCAGCTGCTCGTCGGTGGCGTCCAGGTCGATGAGCAGGTCCCCGCACTCGTTGATGACCTCGTAGATCCGCTGGTCGGGGCGGTCGATCTTGTTGACCACCACGATGACCCGGTGGCCCAGCTCCAGGGCCTTGGAGAGGACAAAGCGGGTCTGGGGCATGGGACCCTCGGCGGCGTCCACCAGAAGGATGACGCCGTTGACCATTTTGAGGATGCGCTCCACCTCGCCGCCGAAGTCGGCGTGGCCCGGAGTGTCCACGATATTGATCTTGGTATCGCCGTACTGGATGGCGGTATTCTTGGCCAGGATGGTGATGCCGCGCTCACGCTCAAGGTCGCCGGAGTCCATGACCCGGTCCACCACCTCCTGATTCTCGCGGTAGACGCCGCCCTGCTTCAGCATCTCGTCCACCAGGGTGGTCTTGCCGTGGTCTACGTGGGCGATG
>OFFP01000872.1_pt1 | contig 23001 bp, 17 predicted proteins | sample 1521431 | NCBI WGS metagenome assembly OFFP01 (sample SAMEA3504104, study PRJEB24116) | mouse gut metagenome | biome: mouse gut; feature: mouse-associated habitat; material: faeces | place: Denmark | collected 2011
GACCTATGGGGCCTCAGGGTGATGCCGGGCCTCAAGGGCCTATGGGACCCCAAGGCGACGTCGGGCCCCAAGGGCCCGCCGGGCCTGGAGTTTTGCCCGCTTATTTTAATGCAGTCATGCAAGGCGGGTTCCAGACCATTCCTCCGGAGGGAGAAATCAATTTCCTGCTTGCATTTCAATCCGGAGATTTTTCATTTGTTCCAAATACTCCGGAAATTATCGTAAACACAGGCGGTATCTACCGGATAGACTATTCCCTGCTGCTCCGTCCTGCCACCCAAGCGTTGAATGTGGCTTATGCCGTAGCGATTAACGGACTGGAAAACCCATTGTCATTCTTTGGGACTTACTCCGACGGGCTTGTGACTGCGGAACGCACAGAGTTAACCGGCATGTTCATCACTTCGATTGCCGCCGGGTCAATCGTCACGCTGCGCAATAAGTCATCCACTGAAGACTACCTTGCCGGAACAGGGATTGACAACCAGGCTGTCAATCACGCATCCATCCTATTACAGAGGATTGCCTAAATAAAGCAAAGGGGCGTCGGAAAATCTTGTGAAAACCTCATTTCCGACAACCCCTTTCTCTTCTTTTGTATTCAAACATGCCAGTACAGACGTTGACCTTACCCAAATATCAGATGCATATTGGTATGTCTGTTCAAAGAATTCCTCTCCTTTTCAATATAATCCCAAGTCTTTTGATACGTCCCCTGAGACATAATCTTTCAGAGTAATATCGCCATGCACAACCACAAACTGCACCTCATTACTAGAAAAGTACTCTTTCATAACAGAGCCAAGCGCAGCTTCATCACTTGTCCCTTCCACTATAAATGCAACTACTTTCTTTTCACTCATGCCGTGTCGCCCTACCAGCCTTTCTAAATGCACGCGCGATTCTCAAACTATCTGTTTCCTCATAAATCACTTCATCCTGGCCTCCAAGCGTAAGACCTCTAATATAAGTATCCCTGAGATTGTTTGACGGTTTTATATTTTTCATCCGGATGTATCTTCTATCTGGATTTGCCGTAGAAAACATAATACTATCTTTGTCCAGCATCTCCAAAGCCCGTAGATTATGGGATGTAAATATTAACCCGCCATCTTTCTGGCTACCATTAAATCCATTTTATTCAATAGATTGGCTTCTATAACCTCATCCAGCCTCTTTTTCGGGGCAAACACATTCTCCCTATCCGATCGTTGATAATCCATAAATACGGTCTTATTGCTTCTGGAACCATCTCTATTTACCGCACAGCTTAACGTTTCACGGACAATCTCTGCCTCCTTGCCGTTTTTCTGTATAACAATCTTATAACTTGTTTCATACGTAACTTTTTCTGAAAAAATATTGAAATCAGCCATAACCTCTGCCTGACTGCCATTCACATCGATGTAATCTGCAATTTCCGTATCCAGCGTATTGCCTGTCATGATTCTCTGTAAATAGTACAGCGTGTCAATCACTGTGGTTTTCCCGGAACCATTCTGGCCATACAATCCCAGCACCTCCGCCTCCTTATAGGACAACTGCTTTTTGCATGTATATGGCATAATAATCTGTCCATTTCTAACATTTTTAATATTAGAAATCTTTAAAGAAGATAATCTTACAATACTCTCCATAGTCCCAATCCTCCATGGACTTCATTTTAACACAGGCAACATCCTATTTCAATTATTTTTCCTATATTTGCATTTTTTATTCCTTTTCGCAAAAAACTATATTTCTCGTTTCACCACATAACGGTCATGAGGCATATCCGCCCCCCGGTAGTGTTTCGTCCACCTATCTGCCGCAGCCATGCCATTTCTGACGGCAACATTCTGAGAAGCTGTATTCGTATCCCTGATGATTGAGCAGACCTCTTTCGCATCCAGTTTCTCAAACGCATATTTTTTACAGGCTCTTGCAGCTTCTATGGCATAGCCGTTATGCCAGTACAGACGTTGGAAGAGATATCCGATTTCAAGCACTTCCGTTTCTTTCCATGGCTGCATCGTAAGCCCGCATTGCCCAATCATCTCATTCGTTTCCTTCAAAATGACTGCCCATAGGCCGAATCCCCATTTTTGATAACGCGCAATCTGCCGGTCCAGCCACTCCTGAACTTCCGCATCGCTAAATGCACCTTCGTAGGCATACATCGCTTTTTCGTCTTGTAAAATTTTGCACAAAGAGCCGAAATCATTCTGGTTCATTTCTCTTAAATACAATCTCTCTGTTTCAAGTATCATCTTCATTTACCGCCCTGTCTCACATTTTGCAACAGCCCCTTAACAATTCAATTTCAAGACTGATAGGACGCATACACAAGATTTCGATTAATATGGCTAGTCCTTACCAGCCCGCATATCCATGGTTTCTCGTTTACAAGTGCCTTATTCTCATCAAGGGTTTGATCCAGCGCATCCATGAACTTCTCCATAAACGGCTCGTATGTCTTATGAAGCATATCCGCTAATTTACTGCTGATATCTGCGCTCTCTATCTTCCTTTGCTCAGCAACTCTCTGATTTGCAAAAAATGACCCTAACTCGGAATCGCTCTTCGACGTACTCCATACCATGTCCGGTCGTTTCAACTGCCCGGTAAGCGATTTTGCATAGACTCCGGCAAAAGATAAATCCTTTATATCATATAACGCCTGCTCATTGGATTCCTGTTTTCCGAATCCCTGCCCTTCCTTGGATGCCAAGAAGCTTTCCCTCAGCCGTGCCGCCATATATGCATCGTCCTGTTTCAGCCATTGATCCGAGGAGCCGTCTAATTGGATATAATCAGTTTGCGCCAGATGCTCTTCATAAGCAGCGGCTTTCTTATCTATCATTGCCAAAACACTGTTTTTCATCTCTTCCGAAACGCCCGTCTGTCCCAGGCCCTCATAAAACTTCCCTATCGTGTCTCCATAGGAATCCGCCATTCGCTCTTTTTCTTTGGAGTAAATTTCCTCCAGCTTTTGCATTTCCTGCTTTTGCTCGTCGCCAGTGTATTGTTTCTCAATCCTGTCCTTCAAAACTGCATATCTTGAAGCGAGAAAATCCGCTTTTGTTTCAAGGCGTTCAATATTGTCAAACCCAACGTTCATCTGCACAAAATCCGATTCTACGCCGCTCCAGTCTATCTCGTCGCCTAATCCCTTTTCATTTAATTCCTGACGAAAACGCTCCAATTCAGCTTCACTTACCTGGCTTGCCAGACAAATTCCTGCCGGTTTTGAGGAATCCCATACAAATTTATCGCCTTCAATACGTCCATTGATACGAAACTGTTTCATATACTGATCCAATAAAGCGTCTTTTTCCGTGTACGAAGTGCGTTCCGATGGGGGGATAATTTCATACGTGCGCAGTCTTTCGTCCGGGACCACATAGGTGTATTCAACAGGCTCGATTACGCGCATACTATTTCCGTTCGGTCTATATATGCCAGATTCACATTTGTTTTGTGCAGTACCGGAACTTATCATCACGGAATCCCGGCGAGTGAACGACTGATTCCATTTCAAAAATGTGGAATTCTGATTCCTTCCTGAATGGTTTAAACCTATCCGGTTCAAGTAGCTATTGCTTCCCATTTTCCCAATATACATTCAATCACCTCCCTCCTATAATTTTTATATTTGACTTTCCTTCAAGTTTCTTAATTATTATATGCACCATATTATAAAAAATTTGATACTTTTTCAGAACAGCGCTATTCCCATTTACTTTATAACACACTTTAGGCTGATTTTCTACACATAGGCTTAATCTCCAATTTTCTGACCTTAATTTCTTTCCAAAAGATTCCAGCACAAAACAAGCCCTATTCCCCCAATACCTGACATAACAGACGCATGATAATATTCCCATACAGGCACCTGTTCCAACTCCAGTAACCATTTTTTTGCTTTCAGGCTCTCTTCTCTCAATTCTTTCCTGCCAAGCGCTCTTGCACATATCTCCAAAATCATATATTTTCCTGCAATCCCATGGCAAATACAACTATCGCCCTCATTTCTCCACCTCATCAGGCATGCAAATCCTCTTTCTATATCTCGGCGGACATCTTCATCTTCCCTGAAATCATCCAATTTCAACAGACTAATACGCGACAACAAAATTCCGCTCCCGCCGTGGCACCATGAATCAGATTTACTGCCCTTCATTTTCTGCCTACGTATATCCTCCCATGCGCCGCACTCTTCTGAAAACAAAGAATTCTCATAGTTCAGCAACCTTACAATCCTGTCTATATACGTCTTATTACCAGTATTCCTTAACAACTGTCCATATGCCAGTATTCCTCCACTGTTCCCATGCGCCATGCCCGAAAGCGGTAACTTCTCCGATGCACACAGCCATCCGCAGATTTTTTCTGACTCAGTCCGCTCATCCCACAATATCTCCCCCCCTGCTTCGACCGCAAAAGAAAGATACTGTTCTTCACCTGTCAACCGAAACAGTTGAAGCAACACAACAATCCATCCGCTGTTTCCTGAAATCAAATCATAACGGCTATCCTGTCTACAAATTTTCTGAACAATCCCTGCATGTTTCCTTGCATACTGCAAAAAAACTTTCTTACCGGTTATTCGATATAAGATAATATAAGCAAATACTATTGAGCCTTCTCCTTCAAACATTCCTGTTCCGCATAAGGTATTTTTTCCCTTCTCCTTCGTGTACCCATCCGTGTAATGGAACATCTCCTCTATCAGATCCCGATACACCCTTTCATACTCCCCGGTTCTACATACTGCTAACACAGATGCAAACAAGACCGCCATTCCCGGAACTCCATCATACAGATTCATTCCTGCCTGTTCTATTCTAAAGTCCTTACCAGAAAATTTCAGACATGTCCACATATATTTTCCATCACACTTCGGCTGGATATCTAATATATGCCTTATAATTCTAAGCAGCACATTCTTTTCAGCTTCACAATCATTATCTCTTTTTACAAAATCTGTGGATATGTATCGGTTCTCATCTCCATACGGGAGTCCGCATTCCGCTGATAATCGAATCAACATCTGCTGTCTTTTCAAATCTGTAAATGATAACATGTCCACCTTTTTTTGAAAATCTTCGTACGCGCTTTGCACAAAAAAGCTTCCATACTTTGCTCCATGCCCGTCTTTTAGATACGTACTTTTCCCATTAAAATGATAAACAGGTATTTCCATATCCATCATTGCTTCTATCTCATAGGCAAATACTCTTCTATACTGTTTATCTTCCGTTTTCTTCTTTTTCAGTACATGAAGCAAAAGAATTCTATTTATTGTATCTTTCATAAAATACGGCGAAAAGGACGTCTCCAGATACATACTATACTGCTGCGTATGGCGAAATAAATATCTGCTTTTCTCCCTATATAGCGGTTCAAAGAGCATGTTTATTGCTTCTCTCTCACCCAGCGCCGTACGATAGGCGTCCTCAAAACCGATACAAATCTCCTCCGCCATCCATCTTCCGTTACAAAGCAAAATATTGTCCTGTGCGGAAACTTCTCTTTGCCTGTAATCCAGCTTGATATTAGATGTTTTCGGATTGGAAATAACAGGCAGCCCAATAGGCGTATTCCCCCAGCAAGACACTGGCAGCATTCCTGTTTCCATAACAGAATCTTTCCCTGCTCCTGGCATTGTTTCTAAATCTATAAGCTCTGGGTATTCGCCGTCCGCAATTATATTTTCCCTGTGCAGATCTGACGTGCCTGAAAGATAGCAGATAAATAGCTGGATTCCCAATCTGTAAAAATATCTCTTTATCTCTTCTTCACGTACACAAGGCTTCTGCTCAATATATGCGTCTATTCCACATTCTCTATTAGAAAGGATTTCTCGCTCCCTGCTGCTTAATTTTAGCTTCCCGCAAAACCAGCCATATATATTCTGGTATATACGATCTTTCTGTAAGCTCCGCGATTTATATATAACCCATCTTTCATTGTCCAACAATATTTTTGCCGCTGTTTCGCCTCGTGTATGGGAATCTGAGAGTCCCATTTTGATATCATTTATCTGTATGCTGCTATTCTTTTCCTTCAACATCTTACAGATACGCTGTATTTCGGCAAGAATTTGACTAATCCGTAACAAAAGGAGGCGCAACATTTCTGGATAGTTTCTGCACAGCATCTTTATATAGGAAGGTCGTTTTAGGAAATGCTCTTCATAGCTTTCATATTCTTCTCGTTCGTTTTTTCCGGATAATTTCTTTTCTTCCCTACATTTCCCAATGTCTTCAATAAGACATCTTACCGGAATATTTGCAATCCCTGCCAGTATGTTGTCTGAAATTACTCTCTTACGTTCTTCATCTATTACCAGTAGTCTTCTTAATTCTCCATTCCCTGCATACTCTAGCGCCACCTGAATAAAGAAACGGTAGAAATTTTCAAAATTCATTTCTGGTATTTTTCCGCCGTAATAGTTATGCGTACGCTCATATATTTGATATAAATGGATATCACGCCTTTCCCAAAGTATCTCCTTCAAACGTTCACATTCTGTAAAGTCAATCTCACTGTATATTTCTTCACCCAATATCCTCTTCCACATATCTATATATTCTACCTTGCCACAAAATATCAAAAAGAACTATCTGTTCAATCCTAACAGCATAGCAGTGTTAAATAGCCGCCCTCTCCACTTGTTATAAGATTGTCCATACTTTCCCCTTGTTCCAACTTTTCTGCCTGCTCAAGCTCATACAAAACTGCTTCCAATTTTTCTTCTTGCATCATTTACTATACCTCTGCTAAAATAATCTATATTACAGCTTCTTTTTTCCTACTTTCCTTAGCATGCTTACTTCAACTTCAAACCAATTCTCATTACAGACATAACGGAACTCACCACCGACCATTTTTACAATTTCCCGTACATTCTCCATCCCCCAACCGTGCAGGAGTCGGTCTTTTTTGGTCGTCCTTAGTCTTCCTATCCCATTTTCATTTAATTTTTTCACACAGGAATTTCCAATTTTCATAAGAAACATTTCATTTACATTTTTTATAAAAAGATGTATTCGGCGTTCCGTTGCTCCACACTCCATTGCAGCTTCTATGGAATTATCCAATAAATTACCTAAAATGATCATAAAGTCCTCCCCTTTTACAGGTAAGCTATAAATCTCTATATCTGCCAAAAACTGAATTTCATACTGCCTCATCTGTTGGATTTTATAATCTAAAATAAGATCTATTTCTGCAAACCCCGTCCATGTATGTCTTTGCAAGATTTTTACTTCGTTTAAATGCTCTTCAACACATTCCTGTGCGCATACATAATTCTCCTCTTCCAAACATCCCTGTAGATATATCAATGTATGCTTCAAATCATGAAGCCTTTTGGCATCCTCTCTGCAATACTTTGTAATAATTTTATTCTCCTTTGCAAGCTGTTCATGCCGCAACGCCATATTTATTTGTTCTGTTTTACTATATACATACAATACGTATACCAAAAACATTATTAATGTTACAACGACAGTCATTATACCCGTTATAATATCCTCTGGAACAAATCGTACAATTCCCAGAAATAGCATAGTACGAAGTAGTTCCATTATAACAATTTCTATCACCAAAAGGAAATTCCTTCTTTGTATACTTTTCGTCATTTGCTTCATTAAAAAAGTTAATTGTTCCAAATACCTGTAATACAGAAAGCATATCACACAAACCAAAAGAACACATAATATCGTTTCCGACCATACACGTCCCCCCTGCACATTTACATATTCCACATTCTTCTCAAGCCAAACACCTCTGATAATCATCAATGGAACTTTTGGCAATGAGTAAATAATATCATACCCCCAATTCCACAATAAGGCGATTTGAAATTCACAGCGTAAGAAAATCTTCATTAAAAATGCATTCAAAATGCCGTTTATAAAAATTTGAATCGTCGGTATAAACCCATGGCAAGAGTCCCATGCCTGGGCTGCCGCCAGGACAACCATCACCCCTCCTCCAAGCCACAGAACGCCTTTCCCGTTCCACCTCTTCTCCGGAAATATGCGATAAAATATGAGTACGCCCAAAATAATCTTGCAAAAGCTGATTGCTATATAGACAGCCTGAATCATCTCTTTATACTCCAATACTCTTTAACCCTATTCTTCACATTCCTTAGCTGGGGCTGGCTTACCGGTAGGAACGCCCCGTCCCTCATCTTCACCTGATGGTCTCTTAGCGACATAATATGCTTTAGACTGGCGACATAACTTCTGTCGATTTTTACAAAATTGGCTGGATTCAACTGCTCATATGCTTCATTCATCGTCATGCGGACCTTGCTTTCGCCTCCCTTATGTACGATGCGTATATATTTCTTTTCTTTGATTATATACAGGATATGATCCTCCGGTATCTTTTCCAGATTCGAGCCGTTCATCACAATAAAATATCTTTTTTCCTTCAATTTCATCTCATTTGTCAGGACAGTATATGCTTCCGGCAGTTTTTCCTCCATCATAATCTTAGGTATGTACCGAAACGCATTCACCTCATAAGCCGCCACTGCATATTCTACATAATTCGTAATAAAAATGAGAACTGCATCCGGCTGACACAGCTTTACCTTGCTTCCGACTTCCAATCCACTTGTCCCCGGAAGCTCCATGTCCAGCAAAATAATATCACAATCCCGTTCCTTCATCTCATTTAAGAATTCTTCTGTATCCGTATGGCATCTCAGCTCGTACTCCTCATCCACATGCTCAAAATGCCTCCTCGAAATATCTTTAATAGCTTCAATACAACATATATCATCATCTAATACCACGATTTCAACCATATCATATATCCCTCATTTATAACACATAAGTATCCCCAAGGGCACACCGTGATGCATGCCCCTGACGGGGCGGGTGGACTACTCCCAATAGAGTATAACATATCATCCGCCGCTTTCAAACATCTGACCCCGAACTCTTAAATTTTGACCTCAAATTAATATTTCTTACACAAAAGGGAGACATCCGCTCTCCAAAGCTTCTGTCTCCCATCTCATCAGCCTTACGCTTTACCCGCAGGAAATCTCATACGTCCCTGCCTCCAAATCAACCACAACTTCCGTCCCGTCAGCAAAAACAGTCTTCTGCTTCTTATAACCATCATCCAAGAATTCATGCCGCACCATCTCGCAGTAAGCCACCTTCTCCTGAAGTTCTGCCACCGTCCGATACCTGGAAACCGCCCGCTCCAATTCTTCCCCGTCAAGCTCACAGTCCAGATACGCCGCCCCGCCGTTCAGCAGCGCATACAGCATATAATCCTCCTCCGGCTTGTCCGAATCCAGAAACCATGGCAGCACGATACAGTCATGATAGACCAGATTAAACAACGGCACAGGCACGCCAAGCTTTGCCCCGTCCTTTTCCAGCATAAACGTATACGGGCCATAATGCGCCGTAACAAGGCTTGGAACAGCCCAGTCCACAGCCTCCTCAGAACTGGGCAGGATATTATTGGCATTTAGGAAATCAAAGCAATTCTTCCGGAACTCAATACATTCCTTTCTGGTCATCCTATGCCACGGGTGCGCACATTCGTCCGCCTCATTACATGTAAACACATCCAGATACGTCCCCTCAAGATGGATTCCCTGCCTGAACAGCTCCATAAAGTTCCGCCTGAGGTAGAGAGGCGACTGGCTGGCGCAGATATAGGTCTGCCACCCTCCGGCCCACCGGGAAAACTCCGGCTTCTTCCCCTCCGGCGATACCATGGAAAACTCCGGGTCGTAGGTCTTGGCGTCAAAATAATAATCCCGGTACTGGTCATGGATTGCAAAAATATAGCCCATCTCTTCCATACTGTCAGAAAGGAACTTCATCCCCTTCCATCCTCCTGCCGCTTCACACGCAGGAAGATAGTCCGGATGCTGGTTATCGTACCCGGGATTCCCCCACCCGTCCAGGTGCAGGTACACCTTGTCAAGCCCTGCTTCTTTTAATTTGCGCATCTGGGCTTCCCGCTGCGCAAATGTGACCAGAGAATCATTCTTCTGTGGATTTTCCTTATCATAATAGTACGAATCCTTTGAAATATGCTCCTTGATCCCAGTATGTACCACCGCCGAACCGATAAACTTATCCACCAGCGGATTCCTCGCCGCCTTCTCTTTCAGCGTCACAAGGAGCGCCTTCTCTTTCGCATACTCCCGGTACACCTTACACAAATCGTTATAATCCCCATCCTTGAGGAAACGGTACTTCATCGTCCGCTTATATGCCAGCTTCCCAAGGCTTGGCAGCCACCGCACCGACACATGGCAGTAATCCCCTCCTGCCGGGTGGCTGACCTGATACCCTGCATCCCAAGGGTCGCAGACAATCCCGATATACGCTGACTCGGGGCGCACCTGTCCGAACCATGGCATAAACGCACCCGCGCTGCACATCTGTCCGTCAAATACCATCTTATCCACCGCATACGGCCAGTCGTTGGGTATCAGTAGTCCCTGACGGTTATTCACCACCGTATACCACCTGGAGTCTTTCTTTGCAAATTCCATCTGCCCCGGCCAGAAAAACTCGCCCACCAGCGCATCCGTCTCTTTCAGGGGCGTCAGCTCAAAAAAGATATCCTGCGTGGCATACTCCACCCAAACCACCGTCTGGAAGCAAAATTCATCCAGCCCCTCACAGTTGCCAAAGCCAGTGAACACCGTCCGGATTCCAACCCCGACCCCTGTTTTCCAGACAAAATGTTCTTTCTTTTCTGCATTTTCAAAATAAACCTTCTCATCACGGAAATAGAAACAGGGACGGTACTCCTCTGCCGTCTTCCACAGCTTTCCATTGCTGATAATGCTGATTGCAAGGGTGTCCTTATCAAAACACAGCTCCGTATTCTGATAGTATACTTTCATATCATTCATCTTCATTTCCTTTCCTCATCCACACACACTTTTCCCAGAAAACTCTTACGTTTCCCCTTCTGTATATCATACCAATATCTCGGATATTTGAGAAGATCTTACCCATCATCCTTTCACTCCAGTATGGGCAACCCCTTCAATAAATTGTTTTTGGAACAAGAAAAACATTACAATCACGGGAATCACCGCCATGACCGCCCCCGACATTTGCATCGGGTAGTTTGTGGTAAACTGCCCCTGTAACGTGGCAAGCGCAGGGGCAAGGATCATCTGATCCGGCGAAGTATTGGCAATCATGGGCCACATAAAACTGTTCCATGCAGATTTTCCGGTAAAAATAACCACCGCGACGATTCCCGGCTTAATCAACGGAAGCATAATCTGGGAATATATGCGGAAAAACCCACACCCGTCCACAATCGCCGCTTCTTCCAGCTCCTTGGGCAGCGACATAAAAAACTGCCTCAGCAAAAATACCGTAAACGCACTGCACAAGTTCTGTATAAATAACGCCGGAAGGGAATCCAGCACCCCTAGCTTCTGCATAATCAAATACTGGGGCATAATAAAAATCTGGGACGGAACCATCAGCACCGACAGCAGGATAATAAAGATAAAATTCTTCCCCCGGAACCTTAACCTTGCAAAAGAGTACGCAGCCATGGAGCAGAACAAAATCTGTCCCAACACCGTAACCACCGTTACAAATATAGTGTTAAAATAAACTCTGGCAAAAGGCAGCGCTTCCAACACGCCCCGATACCCTTCTGTGTTCAGAGACTCCGGCAGTATGGTGGGCGGAATCCGCATGGTTTCCCCAATCCCTTTAAACGATGTGAAAATCATCCACAGGAATGGAAAGACCGTCAAAAGCGTACCAATCAACAGTATCAAATGTACAAAAAAATAACTTTTAGATTTACGTTTCTTCATCGCTTCCCTCTCCTACTCATAGTGAACCCATTTCTTCTGCATCCCAAACTGCACGGCTGTCACAAGCATGACAATCAAGAATACAATACTTGAGATTGCCGCCGCATACCCCTTTGCGCCATAATCGAACGCATTTCGGTAGAACATCATCACAAGGGTCTGGGACGCCGAAAATGCCGGGCTGTCTTTCGGAATCATCATGAATATGGTGTCAAATATCTGGAAACTGCTGATGATTGACGTAATGACCACGAAAAATATGGTGGGCGTCAGAATCGGTATCGTAATCTTGAAAAAACACGCCGCCGGGCCTGCGCCGTCAATGACCGCCGCTTCATAGTAGGATGTGGAAATCCCCTGCATACCTGCAAGCAGAATAATCATATTGTACCCGACCGACATCCATATTTCCACAATCAATACCATAATCAGCGCATACTTAGGGTCTGACAGCCAGTTTATCCCTTCTATGCCGAATACTTTTAACACAGAATTCAAGACGCCGTATTCCCCGTTATAAATCCATTTCCACACCAGCGATATCGCTACCGACATGGTGACTGCGGGCAAAAAGTATAACGTCCGGTAGATCGACTTTCCCCTTATCTTCGTGTTCAGCAGAGAAGCCACTAACAGGGAGAGGGCCACCACTGCCGGTACAATGACCAATGCAGATTTCAGCGAATTTGCCAACGCGGTAAGAAACTCTTTATCTTCCAAAAGCCTGACATAATTGTCTGCTCCGCAGAAGGAGGCGACATTAAACTGATTGACGTCATTGAATCCAAACCAGATGTTCTGTAAAAACGGGAAAATGTAGAACACACTTAACCCGATGACCACCGGCATGATAAAAAGATACCCTACAAGCTCTTCCTTACGCTGTCTTTTTCCCATTTTCGTTTTTTTCATAACATCCCCTCTATTCATTGTTCATACGGTCATAGATTTCCTGCGCTTCTTCCTGCAATTCCTTGCTCACCTCTTCAAGCGTCCTCTCCCCGGTAAATGCTTCCGTATATTTCTTCACTTCCAAATCCCGGATTTCTGACATAGACTTACAATAAGGCATGGGGACGGCTTCATCGATGTGGTTGGTAAAAGCCGCTAAGTTCCACTCCGGAATCGTATCGGAAAAATATTTCTGCGCGTCTGTCCTTGCGGAAATAACGGACCCCATCTCCCCTTGAATCTTCATCGCCTCTTCGCCTCCCAGCCACAGCACAAAGTCTGTCGCCGCGTCTAACTGTTTCGATTTTTTGTAAACGGCATACCCAAGGCCGCCGGCCATATTCGGTTCTTTCCCGTTATAGGAAGGATACTCTACAAGGTCAATCTTGCCCTTAATCTCTTCATTGCTTGCGAACTGGGTCGTCATATAGGAACCGCCCATAAACATGGCAAGGCGTCCCGCCTCAAACCTTGTGGCAGCAGAAGAATCCGTCAAATCTGCAATGGAAGGGGAATATCCTTTTTCAATCAAGTCTATCCAACACTGTACGCCTTCCATGGTCTCCGGCATCGTGTAGGTAGGGGCTGTCTTGTCCTCGTTGATAATATTTCCGCCTGCGGCAAAAATCGTTGAAGAATAATTCTCGAAGTCAACCGGAGAACCAATGGCATACACGCCCTCTCCCATGTTACCTTTCAGCTTTTCTGAAGCCGCAAGCATATCGTCCCAGGTCCAGTCATCCGACGGGTAATCCACGCCTGCCTCATCAAACAAATCTTTGTTGTACCACAGCGCTGCCGTCCCCGTGTCTTTCGGGATTGCATATAACTTGCCGCCAATGGTGTAGGCGCTTGTCATTGCCTTTGCATAATTCTCATACAGCCCAATATCAGATTTGTCCGCCGCCTCGGTCAGGTCTGCAAGGATTCCCCCCTCCTGGTACACCTCTGCGTGAAGCGTGTTCAGCCAGAAAATATCCGGGGCAGTGCCGCCTGTCGCGCTTGCTTCCAGCTTCGTCCAGTAATCCTTCCACGGAGTCAGCTGGATCTCCACTGAAACATCTGGGTTCTCTTTCGTGTAAGCCTCAATCATGGCTTCCAGCGTGGGTTTCTGATTGGTATCCCAGATTCCTACCGCCAGCTTCACCTTTCCGCCTCCCTCGCTTCCTTCTTTTTCTGCGCATCCGGCGCTAACCCCCATTGCCAATGCCGCCGCAAGCCCCGCTGCCGCCAGTTTCTTCATTCTCTGTCTCATGATTTTCCTCCTTATTCTGAATCAATTTCTTGTTAAGTTAATGATAAGAAGAAAATCCATTGTTCTCAATCTCAAATATTTTACATTCTTTTCCTTTTTTTACATCTTTATCTTTTTCAACAAGAAAAGACTGCCTAAGAGCCAGATTTTTATGCAATATACATCCATCCTTTCCAAAGAAGCAGAAAATATATTGTAAAAAAACATCTTCTTATGACAGTCTATATACAAATTATATAATTCAAGCCGCTCTATTTTAACTCTTCACTCTACATACGGAGCAATCACTGATTGTTTCGAGACCATGCATTCACCTCTTCAATCAATTCCTCACCGCCCAGTTCCATCCATTTTCGCCGGTACTCGTCAAACTGCTCAATCGGCAATTCTCCCATTACCATTTTCGTGAACGTTTCCTCTGTCATTTTATCTAATATATCCTTCCTGGCATTCATCACATCCGTCGGCAGTCCATAATATCTGTTCAACTCATACTTTCCTTCCCGCACCAGATTCCTTACAGTCGCCCACGCCCCGTCTTCATCCACCCTTGCAAGGAAGATTCCCCACTCATTATCCGGAGAATAACTTCCCCCGCCTTCCTTCCACCGGTAGTAATCCTCACAATCTTCCCAGTAAGACAGCAAACGGTTGCTGACGTCCGGCGGCGATACCAGGTCTCCGGCGTCAATCCGCCCGTGAAATGCTTCGTACATCTCATCAATGTCATACGGGTCAAAATAATGCGCCGCAGTCCATTCCCAAATAAACCCGTTCTCTGCCCGTGCCTCCTTGGGATAATCCGTCTCCAACTCCACGAATAAATTAAAAAGATCCATCACTGCTTCCGGGTTTTCACAATTTCTGTTGATAACCCAATATTTCTCAATCGAAACCGTATCCATAACTGCCCCCTTGGTTCCCTTTGCCACTGGGATGGGGGCGGTAATCCATCTGCTGTCCTGATTTTTCGCAATCTCTCTTCCAATGAGCGAATCAAACTCCCAAAAGGGCGCAATCACAATCCCAAGACGCTCCTCTAACACCTCCTGCCTGAGTTTGTTGTAATCACACAGCGGAAATTCTTCGTCTAAGATCCCTTCTTCATAAAACCGGTTGAGCACAGCCAGCCCTTCCTTCGTCTTTTCGCTTATTTCCCCTGGAAACAACTCCCCGTCCTGCTCAATCCATGCTCCCGGATAAGAGCCGGACATATGCAAAAGTCCGGACATACTGCCCACGCTCCGCCCAAGCGCTTTGTGGGTCAGGAAGATTCCCTGAGACGCGCCGGTTTTCTCCTGAAAGGCTTTCGCCACTTTCTCAAACTCGTCAATCGTCTCCGGCACGCCAAGCCCCAGCTCATAAAGCCAGTCCTTCCGTATCATCATGATATTGACCTGCCGTTTGGTATCCCAATACTGAGGCAGCGCCATAATCTCCCCATTCTCGTTCGTCACCGCTTCCAATACCTGTGGATTTCTGTAAATCCACTCTTTTAACGTCTCGCCGGCTCCCTCAAGCACTTCGTTCCACGGCATAATCTGATTGCCTTCCACCATCCTGCGGTAGGCAGTTCCTTCCCTTACCGCCATAAAATCAGGCATGTTCCCGGTCGCAACCGCCACATTTAATTTCTGCCTGTACTGTTCCTCCGCCGCGCTCCAAAGCCACTCTATCTCTATGTTCAGCCGCTCCTTTGCCGTGCGGTTAAAGCTGTTATTTTCCGGCGTCGTACCTTCCGGTATTTCTTCATCGATCGCCCCGTATTCCAAGACGCTCGTCAGCCTGACAGGTTCTTCCTGATCCTCGCCGTCATTTTTAAAAATGCATCCGGATACCGCCAAAGCGCCTAGCAAAAAAACGGAAATTATCTTTTTCTTTTTCATCATACCATACCATTCTTTACTTCTTGCCGGACGTCTGGTTCCGGTATTCTGTAGGCGTCATTCCCATATGTTTCTTTAAAAATACCGTAAAATATCCGGAAGATTTAAACCCCAGCATTTCCGAGATATCCTCTATTTTCTCGTTGCTGTTCTTCAATAATTCTTTCGCCTTTATCACTTTCGCTTCCGCTATAAACTGAGAGATATTCTTCCCTGTATTGATCTTATAAAATCTTGACAAATACGACGGATTGAAATATACCAGCTCTGCCAGAACGTCTAACGATATGTCTTCCGTAATGTGGTTCATCACATAGGTTTCGATTTTATGAATGATTAACGCGTCCTCTGTGGCGGCAGTTTCACATCTGCCTTCCATATATTTCAGGAATTCCATGACAAATTTGTGGACTTCACTGACGCTGGTCATGTATTTTAAATGATAATAATTCTTCCGGAGTTCTTCCGGTATCTCTGAATATTTTACATAATCCTCGATGTAAGAAGCAATGACGCCGACGCTTTTGTAGTACTCCCGGGCATCCGACAGGCTCCTCTCATGGTTGTTCTTCACGTTCGAGTAAAGCCCTTCAAACCCTTCCCGTATTTCTTTGAATTTCTGTTCCATCAAAAGCCAGTCCAGAGAAATCTCATTCTTCTTTTTATAACCTTCATGTCCCTGTTTTTTCTCCATGAGTTCTTCCAGCTTAACTAAAATCGGATTATTCTCCGACCAGTTTACTTCCAGAAAGGCATGGAATAACTTGATTTCCTCTTTAATTTCATAAAATGCCAATTCCTTCTCTGAATAGATGAACGACACTTTCTGATTATCCAAACCATACAAAATGTTCTGGATGCTTTTCAATATATTCCGGAAGCTTGGAGACTCCTCTTCTTTCTTCTGTGCCAGTATCAGATAGGAGCCGCCATGCAGCAGGAACACAATATATACATGATAAAAATATCGGTATTCTTCTTTCACTTTCAAGAAATACTGTGTCAGTTCTCTTTCCGTGACACTCCGCCCGTCTGTCGGCTTTAACAGACGTCCAACCCCGCACTTTACCGGCAATCTGAGGTTTAAGCCTTCTTCTTCGCAGATTTTAGCAAGCGCCTTTACCGTCTCTGCATCTTCCGGGTTTCTCAGGTATTCTGCCCAGAGCTTCTCTTTCCTGCTGTTTTCATAATCTTCCATGAGTTTTTGCATCTTCTTGGAAATCAATTTGTTTCTCTGCTCCGTTTCGATTTGAAGCAGGTTTTTCCTGATTATGTCAACCAGTTTTTCCTCATCGCTTTTCAGGACGTACTGACCCCCGAATTCATTTACCGATTTGTAAATGTAATCGAATTCGTTATATCCTGTCAGGAATACAATCTTGCAGTCTTTCCAATATTTCAGCACTTCTTCTGCAAATTGGAAGCCATTTTGTACCGGCATCTCGATATCGCTGCAAAGGATGTCGAGTTTGATCTGTTTCGCGATTTTTATCCCTTCCTTCACCGTGGAGGCAGTGTAGGCTTGCAGTTCCAGATTCTCCCTGTTTACCGTCTCTGCAAGTCCGCTTACAATCCCGGGTTCATCATCAATAAACAAGATATTATGCATGGCCTTTTTCCCTCCCGCTTTTTCTGACCGTCAAAACCATCTTCACGCCGCCAAGACTGCTGCGTCCTGCATGGATTTTATTTTCCGGATCCACAAATTGCAGCCGTTTTTCCAGGTTCCCAAGCCCTGTAATGTGGACGTCCTCTTTTTTCAGGGCGTCCTGAATACGGCAAAGGACGTCTTCCCCCATCTGATAGCCGCTGTCTTCTATGGTAATTGTGACTGTGGTATCGTTTTCCTCAGCGCAGATGATAAGTTTCCCTTCTTTTTCTACGTGTTCAAACACATATTTGTATGCATTTTCTACGATGGGCTGTAGGATGAGACGCGGCACTTCCACGGTATCTCCTGCCTGGGGCAGATCTTGGACCTCTATGGATACCCGGCCTTCAAACCGTATTTTCTGGATGATAAGGTAGTTCTTCATATGCTCGTATTCTTCCCTAAGGGACACCATTTCTTTTCCGGTCCGCGTGACGTAGCTGTAATATTTTGAAAGGGCATGGCTTAATTTTTCTACCTTTTCCACATCATAGGATTTACACAGGTTCGATATATTTGCAAAACAGTTGTACAGAAAATGGGGTTTAATCTGTTCCTGCAGATGGTCGAGTTCCATCTGCTTCATGATGATTTCCTGTTCGTAGCGACGTCTTGTGTAATATTCCAGATATTCTTTCATCTTATTGAATTCCGCCGTTACATAGTTGAATTCTTCCAACCCCTGATGTACCGCCGGTTCCCCGCCCTTTTCTTCTTTGGCTTGCTCCATAAAACGGACGATATTATTTAACGGGCGGTGGATTGCTTTATTGAGGTAACGGGAAAATGCCGCTGCTGTGATGGCAAGGAACAGGATGGAAATACCGCCTAAGACGTACAGGTATTTTCTTAACGACATGATTTCAGGCGGGATATAATAGGTGACTTCGATTGGGTATAATTCGCTTTGGACAGATATGGGATAGTAGTCTTGTGCATTTTCCAGCTCAGACAATTCCTGGCCGTCTATTGTGACTTGCATCCTCATATTATCGTCTATTTTCTGATCTAACAGCTTTTGAAGCTCGCTGCTGTTCAGGCAGGCGTAGCCTTCCATATATTTCTTCTCGTTCTGCATTCCCAGGCGCAGGTAGATTTCCCCGCTCCTGACTTCTAATACGTCGCCGAAGAGCTTCCTGCCCGGTATGGACTGATTTTCAAACCATGTCCCTACGTCAATCCATGTCTCGTACTCCGGGATGTAGATGCCCAAGTCTTTGATATAGCCATACTGGTTTGCCAGAACGGACAGTTCGCTTTTTACTTTTAGCTTTAAGTTTACTTCTTCGTAGGTGGTAAGCGAACCTTTTCTTCCACGCAGGACTTGTACGTTTTCTCCGTACATGGCAAGGGTCAGAGTATCTTTCAGCTGCAGGATCCTCTGGTTCAGGGCATCCATGGAGACTTCTGCGTTCTCCCGGTATTTCTCTTCAAAACGGTTCTCCAACAGGACGATTCCACGGTCTACGAAAAACAGGATAGCTGTGACGAGCAGGATATGGTAGAGCAGGTAACAGAAGGTGAGCTTGTATGCTAATTTTAGTTTGTCTGGTTTCATTCGGATCTCCATGAAAATAATCAAAAACAGGGGATACAGATATCAGGGAACCGCAGGAAGGTATCCTGCGGTTCCCTGGCTTCTTAATGGAGCAGCTGCAGCACGAGTTCGGGACGTTTGCTGGCTTGGGCAATGATGCTCTGCTGGGGCTGGCTTAGAATGTCGTTCTTGATTTTTTCCATCATAAGGCCAGCCATGTCCGCATCCCGGATGCGGCTCTCTGCATCTTGTAAGTTGGTGGTCGTATGGGTCAGCGCCTGGTATGCGTGTTCCAGACGGTTGTAGTCTGCCCCCATAACCGCCCTGCTGTCAGCGATGCTGTCGTGGGCGCAGTCGATCTTTTTAAGCAGCCCAAGGGGATGCTGGTCTTTATCCGTGAGATCCACCAGCTTTGGCGGGTTCAGCCGAAGCTGCGTCAGGGACAGGAAGGGCAGGTGGATGGGAATCATCTCAGGCTCCGGATTATGCCCTGCATAAATCATGACCTCACAGTGCCGGAAATCCAATAACTCGCCTTCGGGAGGCTCCGGCGGGGCGATCTCTTCCTTTGTTACCGTGTAGGTGAAGTTTGTAAACACGCCGCTTTCCACAGAGCCGATGTATTCCTGCCCGGTCGTATTGTCGTAGACGATGCCCAGACGTTTGTCCCGGATGACCAAGGAGGTGGAAGGGTCTCCCACTTCCATGTCCGTATAATGGTTCAGGCTGGGCTTTACCTGATCTACAATACTCTTCACGATCTGATCCCCACTTGTGACCTTGGACAACTCTACCGGGATGTTGTGGATGGTACGGGTCACATTCTGTCCGTTAATAGTCACATTGTGGGTGAAGGACGGAGGCGCGCTGCCGTCGTTCTGCCAGCAAAAGTACACATTGATATATTCCCCTTCGCAGGTTGCGCAATTAACCCGGAATCCCTTGCCCAACAGGGTATCCAGATTGTTGGTGTTGATTGAGGAGAAGTCCAGCACCTTCTGCTCATGGCCGACGATGGTGCCGCCGGAAAACTGCACGGGGCCGTCCTTCACAATCCCTGACACGCCCTCCGCGCCGTCGGAAACCAATACTTGATAGGAACCACATTGACGCCGCCACTCTATGGTTAAGGATGCAGGCGTCTTGCTTTCATCTACACGGACTTCACAATCGTTCCCAAACGAGCCTTTTGCCTGAATAGCCGTTTCCATGACGGCAGCCAGATCCGTGAAGCTTTTGCATCCGGAAATGTCGATATCGTAGTAATCTGAACGAAGGTCAGTTCCGTCGGTAAATTCCCACCGATACATGCTGCCGCCATTTCCGTTGCTGATTCCAAAACCTGTGCCGATGAGTTTTGAAGCGTCAAAGGGCTTCTCTAAAGTAAAGGGAACGGACACTTCCTGACTGAAATACACCCTGCTGCCCGACAGCACGGCAGTGCTGGGCGGTATCGCAGCTTTGACCTCAACGACGCACCCCTGTATATTAAAACGAGGGGCAGATGTATTGGGGTTCGACGAGAAAATCAACTCATTTCCCTGCTCCTTTACGGAACCGCCGCGGTAATTCTTAATCATCTTCACCACCTCGGCGCGGATCTCAGCCGGGCTCTTTCCGCTTATATCATGGGTATTTGTATAATAGTCTCCCGTGCTGAACATGGTTGTGCCATCCGTTTTTATCGGGGTAGCCGGATTCTTACTGTCATAAAAAACATGATTATAAGAACCCAACTGGAAGGAGAACGGCACCTTGAAGGAACTTACATCGGGAATCTTTACGGTGAATGTGCCGCCTACCTCTGCGGAAGGAGGGGTGGAACTTGTGGTGAAAGCCAGAGAGTTCGTCTTCCAAGACGGCTTGGTCGTATCCTCTTGCTTGCTCTGGGTGGATTCCGATATGTACGCATTACACTGCGTACCGGAAGAAGCGGAAGCCGGAAGGCTGGTGCTGATCTCCAGATTGGGAGACGTATACTTTATCGTCGTGTTCGCACTGTCAAGAGGAGGGGTGGTTCTAAGCTTACTCATTACAGTATTGATGAAAAACTCTTTGGTAATCGTACCTGTGGTCTGCGTAAAAATATCGGCGTAAGAAATACTGGCGCTGGATGGATTCGCTCCTGATATATAGATATTCAGCGAATTCCTCCTTAAATTTGCAACGTCAATCGGATCTTTCACATTGGACATATTGTAGGAAAGGGACAACTCCTTTCCATACACCGGCTGGTTGTTTGCAATTCCGCTGCCGTCCACTTCGTTAATCGTTTCCTTTCCCTCCGGGTTTTGCACCGTCCAACCATTTTTATATGTTCCGTCTCCTTTATCCGCCCAGTAGTGAGTAGTGGTTCCATTGGCTTCAACAGGATAAGAATAATCGTTCAGACTCCCTGTCAATGTAACCGTATGCGCGGCTTCATCTACCTCTACCTTCTGGATATCGGAAAATTTAGCAAGCTGCTCCATCGCCTCCCTGACTGTCTGGATACCCTTGAGTGAAATGACAGACGGATTACCGGAACTGTTTTGGTCTCTGTCTGCCCGGAACGTATACGTTGTGCTGCCAATCTTAATGGATTTCTTGTCCAGCATTATCGCATAGTTCATCCCTATTCCGTCCTCCAGCTGGAATGTGACGGTAGCAGGCTTTGCCGGGACAGGCGGGTCAAAATCTTCATTTTTTACAAAATCCATCTCGCCCCACAACTGCTGATCCGCAGCTTTGTTGAACTCTTCCACGTAGAGATAAACGGGATCGTTGGAATCAGTAGGGATGCTTTGGAAGAGCGGAATGGTATTATACCTGCTAGATGACGTGATGTGTTCAATCTCGCCAAAAAGCTGGTTGATCTCCTCGCTCATGTAGCGGCGTTCCCGGTCGCTGTAGGTGCCGTTACTTGCCTGCAGGCAGAGTTCTCTTGCGCGGCGCAGCATCCCGCCTACCTCCTCCAGCGCGCCGTCCGCGGTCTGCGCGATATCGATTCCTTCGGAAACATTGAGTTCACATCGTTCCAACTCGGTAATCTGGGCGCGCATTTTTTCTGATACGGCAAGGCCAGCCGCATCATCCGCAGCCTGCCGTATCCGGAAACCTGAGGAGAGCTTTTGCAGATTCTTTGCAATTGCGTTGTCTGTATTCTTCTTTTCACGCAGCGCATACAAAGCCGGTATGTTGGTTTGGATTATCATATTGATTTATCCTACCTTTCTGCCTTACCATGATTTGTAAGAAACCGTATGAAAATACTACGGAATCCGGAACCGCCATATATCGGCAGTTCCGATGTCTACGACATCCATCCGCAGCTGCTTGGAACTATTTAGTTAATTATACTACAAAAAAATCCAATTTAAAAGATGTCATTGACAATTCATGCCTATATTTTCATGCCTGAAAATACCTCAAAGCAAGATGTCCCTAGTAAACGCGATTGCCTTCGTTCCATATACGCACGGCTATTATAAAGTAACCGAAAGAGTGGGCGAGGCTTTTAAAGACGGTCTGACACGAAAAAAATAATATTGACATACCGCCACAAGACCTCTAACCACATTTCACTCCCGGCATTAAAAATAACTTTTCCTATGGTGTTTTGCGAAAGATAGCAATAGCTATTTTTTATTATCATTCTCTAACTCGATTACATCCAAAATATCACAATTCAGGGCTTCGCAGATACGAACCAGCCTGAATTTTTTAACAGTCACGCCATCAAAATTTCCTTTTATACTGATATTAAGCAGATTATACAGCACAATGCAGCTTTTGATGATTTGTTTATTTGATGAGAAATTAGCAAATCGGCGGGAGGTATCCTAATTGAATCGCCTTGGTTACAGCTTCGACAGAGGAGGAAACATCAAGTTTTTCAAATATATGCTGTAA
>OFFP01000876.1_pt1 | contig 22875 bp, 19 predicted proteins | sample 1521431 | NCBI WGS metagenome assembly OFFP01 (sample SAMEA3504104, study PRJEB24116) | mouse gut metagenome | biome: mouse gut; feature: mouse-associated habitat; material: faeces | place: Denmark | collected 2011
GATGCGTCAAAAATTCTTCAAAAAAGAGGTTGTTTCTATATTTTTTTTGCTGTTTTTACAATCTGGACAGCTATTTTCCACCCTTTTCCCGCTTTATACCGCCGATGAATTTCCGGAACAGACTCTTGTTCTGGCGGGAATTCGTCGATGTTGTCTTAACAGCATGCAATTCGGCATTCTTATCGCAAGCAGACGCTTCTGCTATGCATGCATCCGAATCAGCGGGATCTGGCGTGACAGATTCAACCGGTTCATTTTCTGCTTCGGCAGTCACAACTTCTTCTATAGATGATTCTGCGGATTCTTCCGCAACGTTAAGAACCTCATCTGTATTTTCTACCGTCTCGGGTTCCGAAACCGCAGTCTCAGCCGGGGAAACCGAAGCTTCAAAAATCACAGATTCGGAGGCTATATGATCTTCTGTCTCAGCATTATTTATCGCAACCTCTACCTTTATATCGTCTGTATCTATGGAATCAATAACACTTGATCCAGGATTTCTTGCAACTTCGTTCTGACATGTATTCTCTTCTATGGCATATATATTTTCCGGATGCGCCAGATATTCTTCCGCTTCACGCTGCGCTTTCTCAAAGATCTGGTTGACTCTCTTCGCCACCTCCGTAAGAGAACCGATATTCTCCAGATTGATCCGCTTATCGGTATATAATGCTTTTAACTCTTCTCTGAGGCTGTGGATCGCGGCATCGCTCTGATTCAGGTCTTGTTTTAACTTCTCGATCAATGCATCCTTATCGTTCAATGCGGTCTTCAAATTCTCATTATGCGCGTGTAATCCTTCCAGATGTTCCGTCTGTCTGTCAAGCTCTTCCTGGAGCCTGACTTCTTCGTTACTCTGCGTCAATAGTATCTGGATCAGATCCAGGGATCTGAGTTTCCGAAATTCTTTCTCTGTCATGTGATAAAACCCCTTTTATATAAACTGTTATACCATTCTCTGATTATAGATGCATTCTATATTGCCGTGCCCAGGAAACCGTGTATGGTATACCCGTCTCTATTATACCTCATAATATGCATTATGAGGTAAACACAAGGGAAAGAGGCTTAGCATGACTGTAAAGGAATTACAAAGGCTGCGGAGGCAGGAACTACTCCAACTGCTGGTGGAACAAGGAAGGGCGATCGCCAACTTAAAAGACGAGCAGGAAGAGAAGGAACGCGAAAGGCTGCAGTTTGAAGACAGTAATGAGCGCCTTGGGAAAAAGGTGGAAGAAAAAGATATCCTGATCGGGCGTCTGCAGGGACGGCTTACGAAGAAGGAAGAGCAGATTGGTGAACTTAAGCGTGAAAAGGAGATATGGTGTACCGACAGGCAGGCACATCTGGAACAGTCGGACTCCATAGCGGACGCGGTATTACGGCTAAACAGATTTTGCGAAATGGCGCAGCAGGCGGCAGACCAATATCTGTATAACATCAGGCAGAGATGTATGGGGCAGGAAGGAAGAAGAGCCCTTGAGCCTGTAGATATAGGAGGGTCTGGGAAGTAATGGAACAGAAGGATATGCAGAATATAAATCCGTCAGGGGAGAAAGAAGCGCAGAACGCTTCGGAAGCGGGCGCCGCAGAGGCGGTAGAGGCGCAGAATATTTCGGGAGCGGACGCAGCAAAGGTGCAGAACGCTTCGGAAGCAGGTACCGCAGAGGTGCAGAGTATTTCGGGAGCGGACGCTGCAGAAACGATGAATGCTCCGGCGACGGGCGCTGAAGGTTCGGAAGCAGGATCAGGAGTAAGTGTAACAGAACCGGAGAAGAGATCGGGTGTGAATGTGATTGAGGAAAAGAAGACACCGGATACAGATGTGAGATTAGCGGGCTCAAATAGAGAGGGAGTCAAGGGTTCTCCAAGCGTGGGGGCGGTCGAACTTCCTAGCCTGGAACTTCTGGAAGCAGAGCTTAAGAAGGAGCAGTACAAGAGAAGCTACAGGCGGGTGCTGAAGAGCACGGCATTTTCCCTGATGGTAGTAGCGGCAGTTGCAGTACTGATCGCGGTCCTGTTGCTCCCGGTGCTGCAGATCAGCGGAACGTCCATGACGGATACGCTTCAGAACGAAGATATCGTGGTGGCGGTGAACAGTTCGAAATTCAAGACTGGCGACGTCGTCGCGTTCTACTATAACAACAACATCCTGATCAAACGCGTGATCGCAAGCTCAGGGGACTGGGTCGACATCGACGAGGACGGCAACGTATACGTGAATGAAGTAAAGCTAGATGAGCCATACGTCAAGGAACTGGCGCTCGGGGAGTGCGACATCGACCTGCCGTACCAGGTGCCGGATAAGAAATGCTTCGTGATGGGAGACCACCGTGCGACAAGTATAGACAGCCGGAGTACAGCGGTGGGATGTGTAAGCGACGATGCGGTTGTAGGGAAGATCTTATTCCGTGTCTGGCCATTGTCAGAGATCGGGTTTGTAAAGTAATGGATGCAGAAATATTCAGGAGGGAGGCTGCAGGATGGAATCTTCAATTTTAAAGCAGATTGCAAGATTTTTGCAAGAACAGAAAAAGCAGAAGCGGTGGCTGGTGGTGTTCCTGTGCCTGGCGATCATCGTCGGGTTTGGGACGGTCACTGCGTTAAAGATGAGGGGGCAGGCGATGACGCACAAGGAGAAGCGGGTCATCTGCCAATTGGCTGTACACCAGCATGCGGACGAATGTTATGACGAGAACAAGGAGAACCTGATCTGCGGGTATGCGGATTATGTGGTTCATGTACATAACGAGGATTGCTATGACTGGAACGGGAACCTGACCTGTCATCTGCCGGAGGTGGAGAAGCACGAACACAGCGAAGAGTGCTACACCGAAGAGGCGACCCTGATCTGCGGACTGGAAGAGACAGCCGGACACCAGCATGGAGCGGAGTGTTATACCACCCAACAGGGCGGCATGGTCTGCCAGGTTCCGGAGCACACACATGCGGCAGAGTGCTATGACGAGACCGGCGCAGTGATCTGCGGACTGGAAGAGCATATACATGAAGATGCATGTTATGAGTGGACGGATGTATTGATTTGTCAGTTGGCGGAAGGCGCGGACGGACATACGCATACGGAAGCATGTTATGAAGTAAAAGAAATCCTTTCCTGTGGGAAACTGGAACTCCATACACATACGGATGAGTGTTATGAGAAGATCAATGAGGAAGAAGAACTCAGCGAGACGAATAGAAGACTGGTTTGTACGATCCCGGTATTGGAAGAACATGTCCATACAGAGGATGCAGGATGTCTTGAGACTGTAGAAGTGACTGCGAATGGTGAATTGGTAGAAGAAGGAACTACAGAGGGTGAGACTGAGGAAGAGATCTTCACGACTGACCTGGATGGGGAAGATGCAGAAGGTGAAGGCGAAGAAGCAGAAGAAAGCGAAGAATTAAACGAGTCGGATGAAGCCGACACAGATAATGAAGAAGAGGATGCAAAACAAAAGAAATATGATGAAACCAAGACCTGCGAGGGTGACGGATATGTAGTAACAGCTTCCTATAATAAAGATGCCAATATTCCAGAAGAAGCAGAGTTTATTGTTAAACAGATCACGGAAGAAAGTGATGCAAAAAGATATAAGGAACATGAAGCAGAATTCAAGAAGAGTGTGAAGAACGAAGATTCTACCATGAGTGCATTGTTTGAAATCGGCTTCTATGTAGACGGCGAGGAAATAGCGCCGGAAAGTCCTGTGGAGATCACGATTCAGCTTGTAGATAAGAATGGCCTGCCGGAGGGCGTTCCGATTAAAGTAGTACATTTCGGTGATGAGAAGACAGAAGTTCTTGATGGAAGTGAAGCAGAGAGCGGAAGCATGTCATTCAAGACGGATAGTTTTTCACCCTTTGCAGTAGGATTTGATAATGAAGTGGCGGATGCAATGAAAACATCCGTCCATATTTCGGAATCTACGACATATGAAGATAACGTTTTTAAAGCAATTTTTCATATCGAAGGAGATATAAAAGTTGCGAAAGACGAAGTGGATGATGAAGGAAAAATCGAAGATATGTTTCCGGAAGAAGAAACAAGCGAGGGAGAAACAAGCGAAGAAGAAGGTGTGGTTGACGAGCCAGGAACGGAAGAGGGAGCCGAATCAGAAAATGTAGAGGAAAGTGATGGAATAGAAATAGAAGAAGATGGAGTCGGAGAAGAAGGAACGGAGGACGCGGGCGATTCAGAGGACGCGGTGGATGGAAGCGCATCGGATGAAGGCAGTAATCGGAAGCTGAAGTTTGAAGTAGAGGTTTTGGGTGAAGAAAGTGACAAATATTCCACAGCGATTGATTATGTAGAGCAGTCAGATGAAAAAGGCGAATTGCTTCGGCTTCAGGTGGTATCCTGTTCCTTGGAATATGACGGAGTTGAGGTAGATATATCGGACTGTAAAGTTACAACGGAAATTATGCCTGCAGATTCTCTGAATGAACAGGTTAAGGAATCCATACCGGAAACAGTAAAGCAGATACTTGGAGAAGATAAAGCGGCTGAGATTGGCGAAGAAGCGATAGGAAAAAAGACAGGAATCATGCTAAAGGCTATGAAAGTAAATGATACAGAGATAAATACTCTTGGGGACACTTACTTGAATCAGTATGAGACCGAAAAGCCGATTGAGGGCAATATTGATGCTCATAATGAGAAGATTGCCATGGCTGCATTGGCTGAGTCTCAAGCACGGTTTACCGTACAATATTATGCATATGCACAGATTTTGGAAGACAAACAAACGTCTGAATCTGAAGCAATTACGATCATCAATACATGTAAAGAAGATGGTAAACTGGGAGCAGCAGAATTACCGAATAATAATAAAGTATTTAATCGGAAAAATATGTATGTTAAATCCACCGGGAATTCGAAGACATATTCATTTACAAATGCGGAGGGTAAGAAGGATCAGGTAACATGGCCGGTATATGAGCCTGTATATAAGGATAGAGCAAGTACAGATTCGCTGACAAAACTTTATACTGCAGACAGGTATGAATTTAGGGAAGTTGCCAGTGGTTTGGATCACATTAATAAATTTGCAAAAGCAGGTTTGAACTTTGATCTTTATGAAGTTTGGGTATTGCAAGATTCGAAAAAGGCAGAAAATCAGGGAAAGGTTAATAGCACGAATAAAGAAGACTGGGAAGTATACAGTGGGGATCAAGTGAAAAATCTCAGTTTTACCAATAGCACAGACATGTCTGGCGGAAATGTAATACTAATCACAGATGATACGGTGATTCGTTTGGTAGGCAAAAGTAATACCGAGGAGAAGGATTATCCTACGAGATTTTTTGATTATGACATAACAAATGGAGCGTCAGGAACAGGAAAGCCAAATGTTAACCGTCAAGGAATTAATAGTAGCTCTAATTACTCTTCTAATACTAAACCATTATATGGATTTGGAAACAACAACTCTGGAGACACAGGTTTGAAAGACGATATGCTTGATGGACATTTTATTAATCAGGCAGTTCAACCGGGAGGTCAACCTGCGAAGACAATCCTGGAGAAGTGTGCTTATGGATTAGTAACAGGTTCATTATCAGCAGACGGGTATCCGCAAATCAGGGCGGGAGCGCCGGATTTGTTCAATCCACAAGCAAAACTAACAGGAAAAACAGAAATCCCAGGACGTTCGCTTACCTTTGAACGTGACGGAGATACGTATACATTGAAGGCTGTAGCTGGAAGTGGAAGTCATGCGATGGATTTGAATCAGTTTCAAAAAGGTGATGGGGCGTATAAGACTGATATTGGTGGCGGGAAAAAGGATCAGATATGGACGAATCAATTCTGGCCGATGGATAATGCCGATACATTTGGCGCCAGTGGTCATGACCCCAGATTTGGAACGCATGCTCAATATAAATCTATGGGATTAATAAATGCAGATGATGGGCAGGAGCATAATAGTTTCTTCGGCATGAATTTTGAGGTTGATTTTGAATTAACAGATGATTATGTAGGGCCATTAAATTATTATTTCTTTGGTGATGATGATATGTGGGTATTCTTGGAGTATCCGGATGGAACGACGAAGCTGATCTGTGATATCGGCGGTGTTCACCAGGCGGCGGGAGAATACGTTGATTTGTGGAATTATATTCAGATGCCGACAGATGAGGATGCGGCGAACAAAACTGATACGGATGAAGAACGGACTCAATCATATAAACTGAAATTCTTTTATACAGAACGAGGCGCGTCAGGTTCTACCTGTTGGATGCAGTTTACATTACCTTCTGTAAATGCAGTTCCTGTAATTGATTATACTGGAAATGTTAAGAGTACCTTGACAGTGAAAAAAGAAATAAGCGGGGAAGTGCCGGAAGAGATTCTGAATCAGAAATTTAAGTTCACGATTACATTCGAAGGCAAGGCTGAGAATATTGCTTACAATACTTATCCATATGAAATAAAGAATGAGGATGGATTGATTGCAAAGAAAGGCGATATTCGTTCTGGCGGCATATTTGAATTGAGTCATAATCAGACGATTGAAGTGTTTAATCTTCCTGATGAGACAAAGTATACCATCACAGAGGCAAAGTATGCGGGTTATGAGCCGGAGTTGGGAGAGAAAAGTGAAGGCGTGATTTTGAAAGACGAAACAGTGGAAGGCAATATAGATTGGGATAGAGAAGATGCATTTGACTTTATCAATCAAACAGTCGAATATGAACTTCCTGAAACCGGCGGTTATGGTCCGATCATATATACAATGGCAGGCGTCTTAGCCATACTGTCAGGCGCAGGCTTTATGTATAGAAAAAAAGTTAGGGAAAGGAGGGTGTAAGTTTCCTCCGGGAACTAACAAACTAAGGATTTGATGAATTAATAAGCGTCAGATCCAGACCACTAAAATGCAATAAAATAATAAGAAAAGGAGAATGAGATTATGAAAAGAATCAAGAAATTAGCAGCTCTTATGGTAGCGGCAATGATGGCATTAGCTATGAGTATCACAGCTTTTGCACAGACAGAAGCGCTTGTTCCGGCAGATTCGGATAACGCTACAATTACGATTAACAATGCGGCAAAGGGTGAGACTTACAGCATTTATAAACTCTTTGATGCAACTGTTAATGGGGATAAGATTGCTTATCAGTGTACAGGTGACATTCCAGCAGGATTAGAAGCTTTCTTTTCAAAAGATAGCTCTAACAATGTAATTCCAGCGGACTCTATTTGTGAGAAAGACGAAAAGGGGAAGATTACGGGAACTAAAATGACAGATGGGTTAAAGGCAGCACTTGAAGATTGGGCAAAAACTGCTGAACTGACGAGTACTGCAGTTAGTGATGGGTCTGCGCTTTCATTTACAGGACTTCCTTATGGTTATTACGTGATGACTACAACCCATATAGATCAGGAAAGTGCTAAAGCAGCAATCACTGTTACATCTACTCAGCCAGGCGTTACTATTAATGACAAAAACGTAAATGAACCAGGTGTTCAGAAAGAAGTTGAAAAAGAGAGCTATTCTATTGGTGATACTGTAAAATACACAGCAACTTTCAACACTACAAACTATATGGATGAAAACGGAACGCCTCGGCAGGTTGTAGAGTATCTGATTAGCGATACATTGCCTGAATTCCTGTCTGGTGTTAAAGTAACCAGTATTACAATTGATGGAAATGAATATAAGGTTAATGATGCAGTACCGCAGTTTGAAGACAAAAAGATTACAATTCCATGGGCAACAGGAAGTGCAGGTAACTACACTAGTCTTTACAAACAGGGCGCTAAGATAGTAATGGAATATGAAGCAGTTCTTACATCAGTAACAAACATTAATAAAGATGATATAAATGAGGTTTCTATCCTACCTTATGTTGATCGCGGTAATGACAACCCAGAGCCATGGGAAAAACCTTGGACAGATCAAGCTAAGATCATAACTTATGCAGCAGCAATTAAGAAGGTAGATGAGAAGGGAAATGCTCTTGCTGGAGCTACATTCACTATTAAGGGCCTTGTGGTAGAAGCAGTAACAGGAGAAAAAGGCGTTTATAAAGTTGTTTCTTATAATCCGGCAGAAAATGCTGCTGAAAGTGCAGAACTGTCTACAGATGAAAATGGAAAGCTGTATATCGTTGGTCTTGCTGAAGACGTAAACCTTACAGTAACTGAGTTTAAGGCACCGAATGGTTATAACAAGCTGACAGAATCAGTAGAACTTACACCACAGGTTCTTTCTGAAGAAATCTTTGAGACTTCTGGTACAAAATATTATGATGCATACGGTAACCTTGTAAAAGAGGAAGCTTCATCTACAACATCGAAGACGGTTGAAAAGAACCTTTCCGATTTGGATGAAAATGCTCTTGAAATCGTAAACAACAAGGGTACACTCCTTCCATCTACCGGTGGTATCGGTACAACAATCTTCTACATCGTTGGTGCAGTCCTTGTAATCGGTGCAGGTGTGATCTTAGTTGCTAAGAAACGCATGAGCAAAGAAGTTTAGAAGTTTAATACTTATCATACCCCAAGGGACAGTTTATCTGTCCCGGGGGTTTTGCCGCACAGGCTGACACCTTCCCGTGGTGTGCGGTGAGCAACGGATGACAGGTCATCCGGCAGACGTCGGCAGGTGACAGAAGTTCACCTTGATAAATTCGAAGCCCATCGAATAGAATGGGGGATATTTATGAATGAAGAGACGCATATAAACAAAGAAATACATGCAAATGAAGAAGCGTCGTCAGAACAGAAAAAAGGAAAACGCCAGAAAAAAGCAAAGAAGAAAAAAGGCTCGTCTATATCAACAATTATTCTGGTTGTTATCATGTTGGCGGGCGTAGCGGTGTTTGCTTATCCCTCAGTCAGTGACTGGTGGAATTCCTTGCATGCGACCCAGGCGATTGCAGGCTATGTGGAAGCAGTAGAGAGCATGACCAAGGAGGAAAAGGAAGCGATATTTGCGGAAGCAAGAAAATTCAATGAAGCACTTCCAAACGGCACGCATTTCCAACTTTCGGATGAGGAATACGCACAGTATGAGAGTATCCTGGATGTCACAGGAACCGGGATCATGGGATACGTTCAGATTAAATCGATCGGAGTGAACCTTCCGGTTTATCACGGAGTGGAAGAGGGGATCTTACAGATCGCAGTAGGCCACATCCCTGGTTCTTCGTTCCCTGTTGGAGGCGAACGTACCCATGCAGTCCTGTCCGGTCACCGGGGGCTTCCCAGTGCGAAGTTATTTTCGGATCTAGATAAGCTGGGAGAGGGGGATACTTTCACGATCACCGTACTGGATGAGACGATTACATATATGGTAGACCAGATCCGGATCGTCTTACCGGAAGAGACGGATGAGTTGGCGATCGTAGACGGTGAAGATTACTGTACGCTGACGACCTGCACTCCTTATGGCGTCAATTCCCACCGTATCCTGATGCGGGGACACCGGATCGCAAACCTGGACGCTGCGGCGACACCGGCGGAGGCAGTCAGGATCCCGACCTATATCGTTATCCCGGCAGTAGGGATCCCGATCTTGTTTATTATATTGGTAGGCATGTTGATCCATTACCGCAGACGGCCGAACAGGACGGCACAGGCGATGTTGGATGAACTTAAGAAATAATGATCCTCAGAGGAATATGAGGTAAGAAGGAGGAGAGGTTTATGGAAATAAAATGGAGGCGCCGGCAGACATGGTTTGCGCGCCGACTGACCGGGTCGCTCTTGGTATTTGCATTGACAGCAGGGCTGGTGGCGGTGACGCCGGGATTAAATGGTGCGGCGAAGGCAGTCAATCTGGAAGAGGATTGTTCCCTCAGGGTTGCGCCGGTGGATCCCGGTAATAATAACCAGGAGATGGTAGCAGACCTTGCGGGTGCGGCGATCACGGTCGACCTGTATAAGGTTGCGGATGCACAGCCTGTCAGCGGATATGATACGTACACTTATAAATTCTTGGATGAATATAAGGACCTGGAAAGTATTTACAAAGGGGATCCGAATAACGCGGAATGGAAGAAGATGGCGCAGGAGGCAGCTTCTTATGTGAAGAAGAGCCAGGAAGCGGAGGCTCCGGAAGGAACCGCTCAACCGGTAATGAGTGGAGCTATCAGCAATGGATATGCAGAGCTTGGCGGGTTAAAGTGCGGGCTCTATCTCCTGATCGCCAGAGGGACAGATATCGAAGATTACTGGACGACGGTGAATCAGCAGGGAGACGTGGAAGAAGAGGATGCAGAAGCAGCAGAGAGTATAGCGACGATTGCACGTTCCAACAAATATGTATACACTTATTCCCCGGAAATGATCTCTTTGCCGGGCAAGGAAGGGAATACGACGGCAGGGAACGGCGAGTGGCTCTATAACATGACGGCTTCCCTGAAACCGGAGCAGAGCGTCCGTTATGGCTCCCTGGAGATCGTCAAGACGCTGTTAAGCTATGAGACCAAAGATCCGGCGACTTTTGTATTCCGGGTGACAGGAGTGTTGGGCGAAGAGACGGTGTTTGACGATATGGTATCCCTGACTTTCACACCGGAAGATATCGCCGGGCAGAAGAGCGTCATCTTAGAGGACCGGATCCCGGTAGGAACGGTTGTCACGGTGACAGAGGAATATTCCGGGGGAGTTTATGGTCAGATCTCGGTTACACCAGATCCGGTGACCATAGAAGCAAATAATATCGTATCTGTTCCATTTACGAATGATTATAACGAGACGGACCGCGGAGGCGGGTCAGTGACCAATAGTTTTAACCAGTCCGAGACCGGATGGCGTCTGCAGCAGATCTATGACGACGGCAGGGTTGAAGAGCAGGGGAACGAGTAAGGAGGGCGAAGCGGATGAAGAAGAAACAGATTTTTCTGGGATTTCTGGCAGCGGGGCTTGTTATGTCGAGTTCCGTGGGCAGCGCCTGGGCTTATTTTACCACCTATGTAGAGGCGAGAGGCGGAGAGGTCATTTCCCTGGGAGATGAGACGTCCGTTACGGAGGAATTTTCACAATGGACGAAGCATATCCGGATCACCAGTGATGCGGATTCCAAGCCGGTGTATGTCCGGGCGAAGGCGTTCTGCAGCGCGTATGAAATCCAGTATATTGATCCGAATGCGGCGGATTCCGATTCGGAGAAATGGACGCCAGGAGCGGATGACTACTATTATTACAGCGGCATCGTAGAGGGCGGCGGTGAGACGACGGAGCTTTTGGTACACATTAAGGATGTGCCGAGTGAGGAAGTAGACCAGAAGGACTTTAACGTGGTCATCATCTATGAGACTACGCCAGTCCAGTACGATGAGAACGGCAAGCCTCTTCCGGCATCGGAGATCGACTGGAATGATAAGCTGGATATTACGAGAGTGGAAGGGGGCGTTGAATGATGAAACGTTTTAACAGATTCGTGAAATCCCCCAAGACCACCGTGGTTGCATTCGGGATGGCGGTAGCACTGCTTCTGTTCTCGTCCATAGGCGGGACACGGGCGGCGCTGACGTATTTCTCCGAGACGTATGCGTCCAGAGTGCAGATGTCCAACATCGGCGTGACCCTGCAGGAGAAGGGGCAGCATGACGAGGATTTCAAGGCGGTATCCAAGCGCGATTACAACGATGCCTCCAACGGCACCTGGAGCGAGAATACGGGCGCACTGTTGGAAGGGATGCTGGCGAAGGGTGAGGATCTGAAGCTTGGCAAGAAATATAAGGAAGAGCTGAGAGTGCAGAATACGGGCGACATCAATCAGTATGTCCGCGTGAGCATTTACAAATACTGGGTAGACGGCAAGGTAGAGAAGGGACAGGAGCCGGTGAAATTCCCGAACCTGGATCCGAGCCTGATCGAACTGAACCTGGTGAATATCGCCGGGCAGGAGGGCGGCAGCGGCAGGTGGCTGTTGGATGAAGAGGCGTCTACGAAGGAACGTACGGTCCTTTATTATTCCGAGGTGTTGGAGGCAGAGGAACCGACGGATCCATTTACGGATACGGTGAAGATCAATGACAATATCGCCAGCAAGGTAACGCAGACAGTTACCAAGAAGGATGGGTATACGACGATCAAGACGACTTATGACTATGACGGAGTTGGTTTCTGCGTGGAAGCGAAAGTAGACGCGGTTCAGGACCATAATGCCGAGGACGCGATCTGGAGCGCCTGGGGCAGGAGAGTCACGGTTGAGAATGAAACGCTGAGTCTGGATTAAGGAGGGAGAGAGCATGAGGAAAAAGATATGGAAATTACTGCTGGCTGTAAGCCTGCTTGCTTCGATGACCATGACTGCCTATGCCGAGACTTCCTATGGCAAATCAGACTGGTCGGTTAGGTTCACCAATGATAAGAAGATGGTCAGCACATTCAAGACTTCCGACCTGAACGATGCGATCTATGGGATCCAGCCGGGGGACAATGTGATCATCACGCTGGAGCTGAAGAATGAGAATAATACGGCTACAGACTGGTACATGACCAACGAGGTCCTGTATTCCCTGGAAGACAGAAGCGCCAATTCGGCGACCGGAGGCGGCGCTTATACCTATAAACTGGCGTATACGGCGCCTGACGGCACGGTGACTTCGCTTTTTGACAGCGACACGGTCGGAGGCGAAGGCGCAAGCGGGGCAGGGGAAGGTTTGCATCAGGCGACAGACGCGTTGAGCGATTACTTCTTCCTGGATACCCTTAAGAAAGGGCAGAGCGGCAAGATCACACTGGAGGTTGCCCTGGACGGTGATACACAGGGGAATGATTACCAGAATACTCTGGCGGACCTGCAGATGAATTTTGCAGTGGAGCTGAACACGGCGGGCACAGATACACCGAATACGAATCCGGGCACACGTGGGAATATCGTCAGAACCGGTGATGAGATGACCCTGACGCCTTTCATCATCGTGGCATGTGTGACAGGGACTTTGTTGCTGCTGTTCGCGTTCTATGCCCAGAGAGAGCGGGAGAAAGAACGCAGGAAGGCGAGAGGGGGCGCGGTCAAGTATGAAGATCAGTAAGATATACAGTAAGGTGTTGGTTTTATTGCTTGCACTCTGTGTCACAGGTTCCATAGATCTGACTGCACGTGCAGCGTCGTCGGATGAAAAGGAGACTTATACCGTACGGTTGTTCTCAGGAGCCCACAGTACGCTTATCAATGGCAGCGAGATGATGAGTTACGAGGTGGCATATGACAGCCCGCTGCCTTTTAGTACGAGAGATGTGGTACAGCTGGGAGCCGAAAGCAAATACTATGTGAAAGACATCCGTGAGAGTGGTAAGGATAACGCGGAAACGTTGGAAGAAGGCTATAGAGTGAGAGAAGACAGGGACTATGTGGTGACATATGGAGTCCTTGGTAATTCAGTATCATACACGGTACAGTTCCAGACAGAAGACGGAACAGACCTTGCTCCGCCGGAGACCTATTATGGAAATATAGGCGACCGCCCGGTAGTAGCGTTCCTGTACATCGACGGGTATCTCCCGCAGGCATATAACCTGACGGGGACCCTGCAGAGCGACCCGGCAGCGAACGTATTCACTTTCGTCTATACGCCGATCAGTGAAGAAGCAGCTGCAGCCGGAGCAGAAGCCGGTGCCGCCGCGGGAGGCACTACGACGACACCGCCGGCAGCCGGAGCAGGTGCGGGAGCCGGCGCCGGAGATGCAGCCGCAGCGGATGCAGCAGCCGAAGCAGAAGGCGTGGAGCCGCCGGAAGACCTGGTGGAGATCGGGGATGAGGAGACACCCCTGGCGAACCCGGAAGGAGACGAAGGGGATAACTTAAGGAGCCTCGAAGATGAGAGGACGCCCCTTAGCAGCGGGGATTTTGCAACCGTATTGTGGAACCTCCCGGCAGCGGGGAAGGTGGGGATCTTATCCTTACTGATCCTTGCCGGGGCAGGAGGCGGTTATGTATACGCCCGTAAGAAAGGGAAGATAGGACATGCGAAATAAGACGTTGCCGTCCGGGCAGCGGAAGGCAAAGGGAGGGAAGCTGGTTCCCGCCCTTTGCAATGTTGTTGGGACATTTATCCTGCTGAGTGTGATCGGGACCTGCCTGCCGGTGACTGTGCCGCAGTTCATGGGCTACGAGGTGTATAACGTGGTCAGCGGGAGCATGGAGCCGGAGATCCCGGTGGGGAGCGTGGTGTATGTGAAGGGCGTGGAGCCGGAAACCGTAGAGGAGGACGACATCATCGCGTTCCAGAGCGAGGATTCCATCATCACCCACCGTGTTGTGAGGAATAAGTCGGTAGAAGGGGCGTTCACCACCAAAGGAGACGCCAATGAGAAGGAAGACATGAACGACGTGCCTTACGGGGCGTTGGTCGGGAAGGTGGAAGCGCATTACCCGCTGCTTGGCGGGATGCTGGTGCTGTATACCAGTAACGTAGGAAAGATTTATGCAGTGTGCTTTGCCGCCTGCGGGGCGATGCTGAACCTGCTTGCCGGGCGGCTCAGGGAACGCAGGGCTTTCCAGGAGCAGCAGGTGAAGGTGGGAGAAAAGCAGGAGCGTTAAAGCCGGCATGCCAAAGGATGAAAAATAGGAACGTGAAAAGCCAGAGCGCTGAAAGCCGGCGCGTTAAGCGGCAGGAAGGCGTGCGGCAGTAAGAAAGAAGCAGGACGGGGATGCGTATGAGTTGGAGAAGTGTAGGGACAGGAAGCAAGGAGACGGGAAGCGCGTGCACGGCACAGGAGAGGGAACGGGAGAGAGGGCTGTTCATCATGGACGGGGCTTTCGCCGGGCGGCAGGGTTATGCCGGGGACTCGGAGATGCTGGTCAGCATCCGGTCATATGAGGAAGGCGTCCCGCAGGGATCCTTCCTGAGTTTTGAATATAACCAGAGATATGAATTCCAGGGGCTGGACCAGATGCTTCTAAAGATGGAAGACATCATGGACGCGGTGTCTGTGCCGCAGCCTGCTTTTGAACACAAGTCTTTCTATGGGGAGCCATACAGGATCCAGGAGGCGGAGCCGGGACAGAGGGTGTCCGGAACGAGGCGCCGCCCGGAGGACCTGCCCAGGCTTTCACAGGGAAAGGCTTCTTTCGCTTTAAGGTTCCGTTACCGGCAGCATGGGAGCCTGCAGGGGGAATTCATTGCGGCGGCAGAGCCGGAAGGCACGGAACGCAAGGTTGCCTTCCGAAGTGCTTTGGAGCTGATGCGGTTGATACATGAATACCTGGCACGGTCAGCATACTAGAGTTGCCCGATGCATAACAGCGGGGCAGAAATGGAGAAAATAATACTTACGGAATGGGATGATGCAAGTATGAAAGGTATGAAAAAGAAGGTATTTCGGGTGGTGTTTGCACTGCTGCTGATCGTGTTCATCGGATCCGTCGGGGGGATCCTGTTCATACTCAAGCAGTACAAAGACAATGATAAGCTATACGCCCAGGCGGCAGAGGATTATACGGAACCGGGGACCGGGGAGGCTGCGCCGATCGTGGTGGATTTCGAAGCGCTGAAGGCGGTCAATGAGGACGTGGTGGGATGGATCTACTGTGAAGGGACTGTGATCAATTACCCGGTGGTGCAGGGGGAGGACAACGACCTCTACCTCCACCATTCCTATGACAAGGCTTACAGCGTGTCGGGATCGATCTTCGTGGACAGCGGGAACCGTAAGGGGTTCGTGGATTCCAACACGATCATCTATGGGCACCATATGAAGAACGGCTCCATGTTTGCCTCGCTGTCGAAGTGGTCGGACCAGCAGTATTATGAGGAACATCCGGTCATGTGGCTTCTGACGCCGGAGAGGGACTATAAGGTGGAGCTGTTCAGCGGGTATACGACATCGGCATATGCGGAGACATATACCATGTTCCCGGAGCCGGGCGCGGAGGTGGACGCGTACCTTGAGCGGGCGGCAGGGCAGTCGGATTTCCAGCCGGCAGAAGGGATCGGGCTTGACGGGGAGGCGCACTATGTGCTGCTGTCAACCTGTGCCTATGTGTTTGACAATGCCAGGTCTGTGCTGCACGGGAAGCTCGTGCCGGTAGACAGTGCGGGAGGCGTGCCGTTATCGGCAGAAGGCAGCGCGGGAGAGAAGAATAACCCGTGACTGTACAGGAAGCGTGTCGTTACCGATAAGGGGAATGGAGAAGAGGGAGAACAGGGGGAGATCAGAGGGAGAGATAGTGGAAGAAGTAGACTGGCGGATAAGACAGAATGAGAAGGAAGAGAGTAACCATGGAAAGTAACGAGGAAAACCATATCTTATATGTGCAGATGTTCGGGAACTTTTCCCTCACCTGGAACGGGAAGCCTGTGATCGGGGCGTCGAAGTCCAGCGAGACCCAGTTCGCCTACCTGATGCAGCAGCTGCTGCACAACAGGGAGAGCGGCGTGAGCCGGGAGCAGCTGGGGCAGATCCTTTTCGGGGACAGGGATGTGTCGGACTTAAACCATGCCATGCGCAGCGTGATCTACAATGCGAAGAAGAAGCTGAAAGAGGCAGGGCTCCCGGATGTGAACTATATCGAGCAGAAGAAAGGGGTCTATTTCTGGACGAAGGAGATCCCGGTCAGGGAGGATGCGGCAGAGCTGGAACGCCTGTATGAGGAGGCGCGGAAGGAGGCAGACCCGGGGCAGAGGCTTGAGCTGTACCTGGAGGCATGCCACTGCTATACCGGGGAGTTCCTGGGGTTCCAGGCAAGCAGCATCTGGGCGGCGCGGGAGTCCAGGCGTTACCGGAAGGTGTTCTGTGCCTGTGTGGAAGGCGCGGTGAGGCTTTTGCGGGAGAAGCAGGATTATTTCCGGATGGAGAAGATCGGGCTGTATGCCGCGAGGGTGCATCCCCTGGCAGACTGGGAGACGGTGACCATGGAGGCGCTGGTGGGAATGGAGAATGACGAGGAAGCGGTGCGCTTCTATGACGATACGGTGGAGCTGTACCTGCAGGAGCAGGGGCTGCGCCCGTCCGACCGCCTGCTAGAGCTGCTGAACAAGCTTGGGACCCGGATTGAGCACCAGTATGAAGTGCTGGACCTGATCCAGATGCAGCTGACGGAAGAAGAGGGGGAGGAGCCGGGAGGGTACCTGTGCTCTTACCCGGTGTTCCAGGGAGTGTACCGCATGGTGGAGCGTATGATGGAGAGGGGCGGGCAGTCCGTCTACCTGATGCTGTGCACGGTGGTGGACAGCAAGGGAAATCCGATGAAGGAGGGAGCCGTGCTGTCGGAGCTGTCGGAGAGGCTTAAGGAGGCGATCGGGCAGTCCATCCGGAGAGGGGATGCATTTACCCGTTATGGGAAAGGGCAGTACCTAGTGCTGCTGATCAATACGACCCGTGAGAACTGCAAGATCCTGCAGCGTAGGATCAACGAGCATTTCGTGGTGAGGAGGCAGCGTACGGGGGTACAGTACCATGTGAACAGCGTGGCGTGTACGCCGCACGGCGAGAGGCTGGTGTAGGCATAAGGGGCAGGCGGACAGCATCCGGATCCATTGGCATACCATTCCTCACTTTTCTTAAGTGGTGCAGGTATAAGGGAAGGAAGAGGCGGACAGCATCCAGGGCATGCAATGCGGTATGGTGTATGATACATGATGGAAGATAGGTATAAAGAAGAATAGATTTATGTTAGAGAGGGGAAGGAACTATATGGACAGGTCTCAATGGTACATAGGGACGCCGAACGGGGCTGTGCTGTGCGTAGACAGGGCAGGGGAGAACCAGTTTACCGGCAGGCTGTACCATGCATACAGCAGGGAGAGGGTGGAAATAAAGGGCATCGGGCACCTGCTGTTTGAGCTGGAGCGGTTTTTTGACTCGATCAATTTCCCGCATGTGTCGACGAATGAGAGGACATTCAGGGAAGCGCGGCAGGCGGCGGAGCCTGCGGGGAAGATGATAGAAGGAAAGGCAAGGAAAGAGGAAGAAAAAGAGGAAGGAAATGTCAGGGAAGAAGAAAAAGGGGAAGGAAAGGCGAGCGAGGCTATGAAGGGAGAAGGGAAAACAGGAAAGGCGAGCGAGGAGATGAAAGGGAACAGGAAGACAGGAGAGGCTGCAGACGGGGATGGAAATGGAAAGAAGAGCGGCGCACCGAATGGGGAATCGAAGCCGGAGAGGATCCTGAGCGATGAGGAACTGCTGAAGAAGCACGGGGACCTTGGGACATTTATCATCCGGGTACAGCAGAGGCAGAACAGCAGCTGGCAGGGGCGGATCACGTGGATGGATAAGGATGAGACGATCTATTTCCGTTCGGTGTGGGAGATGATCAAGCTGATCGCCAGTGCGTTAGACAAGGTGGGAGGGCAGGAAGGAGAAGGCTTGCGGGATATGACCTGGTCGCAGGAGGATTAGGGTGTGCCTGAAAATCCATTCTTGTCGTCTTGATCAGTGCTATGGAAGAGAAGAAGCAGTGTAGTAAAATGGCTTGCTTACACAAGGTTCGGGATGCCGGCGGCAGATTTTCAATAAATTAGGATGAACAGCTCTTAGACAGCGGTTCGTGACAGTCCGCGGGGATCGTACATTGTGTAAGCAAACCATTTTACTGCTTTTGTGAATAACATGTGAAGAAACGGAGAAATGGATTGACAGACAAGGGCGTAAAGTTGTAGAATGACAAGGACAGAAGGAAGTGATATACATTGAATAGTCAGAGAAAACTAATAAAACGGGTATGTGCTGTTGGAATGACCGGAGTATTGGCGGCAGGATTGGCAACAGCAAAGCCGATAGCGGCGCTCACACTGGATCATGTCATCGCGGCGGAAGGTGAAGAAGAGAAGCGTTGGGAAGACATGACGGAAGAAGAGCGTATGGCTCTGCCGGAAGAAGAAAGAGAACGTCTGAAAGCAGAGGCGGAAGAACGTCAGCGTCTGGCGGAAGAGGAAGCTGCGAGGATTGCGGCAGAAGAGGAAGCTGCTAGGATTGCAGCGGAAGAAGAAGCCAAAAGAGCAGAAGAAGCTGTAGACCCGTCGATTCCGGAAGACGGAACGAATCCGGAAGACCCGGCAAATCCAGGACCGGGAGACGGAACCGAGACACCGGGAGATTCAACGAATCCAGAAGATCCGGCGAATCCGGGTACGGGAGATGGAACTGAGACGCCGGGAGACGGAACGGATTCGGAAGACCCGACGAACCCAGGGCCAGGAGACGGAACGGATTCGGAAGACCCGACGAACCCAGGGCCAGGAGACGGAACCGAGACACCGGGAGATTCAACGAACCCGGAAGATCCGACGGATCCGGAAGACCCGACGAACCCAGGGCCAGGAGACGGAACTGAGACGCCGGGAGACGGAACCGAGACGCCGGGAGACGGAACGAACCCGGAAGATCCGACAGATCCAGGGCCAGGAGACGGGACTGAGACGCCAGGTGATTCAACGAATCCGGATGATCCGACGAACCCAGATATGGGAGACGGAACCGAGACGCCGGAAGATCCAACGAACCCGGAAGACCCGACGGATCCAGATACAGGAGATGGGACCGAGACACCGGGAGACGGAACGAACCCGGAAGATCCAGCGAACCCGGATACAGGAGACGGGACACTCCCGGGCGAAGAAGGAACGGGGAATCCGATCCCAGAGATACCGGCAGTTCCGGAAGAACCAGTTGTGACTGAGGAAACGGAGGATCTGGCAGAGGAATTACCTCCTGGAAAGACCAGTAATGCGGCTTTGATATTGAGCCAGCAGATCGTGAAGCTTCCGGAGATCGTGGAAGATTTTCATTTCTGGACGGTAGCCAGGAAGTATGCATTTGCAAAAGAGGACATCATGATCCGCGAGAAGACACCGAAAGAGGGTGCGGATGAAGATTCCGTCAGAATCATCGGAAGACTTAAGCAGGATGGCCTGTTATACATATTAAAGGAAGAAGAGAATGGCTGGCTCTATGTGGAATCCGGTAGAGTCAGAGGCTTCGTGAAAGCTGAGGATGTGGTTACCGGCGACGAAGCGAATGAGCTGTTAGAAAGATATCAGGAAGAAGCCAGGGAACAGGCAGAAGAACTGCAGATCGACTACACCGGTATCGAGGGTACGGCGCCAATGGCAGAAGAGCTGGTATACTGGCAGGAGAACGAGGCATTCGATTATCTGAGAGCAACGGTGAACCAGACGGTAGTAGAGAAGGAATTTGCGGTCGCATCAGCGGAAGCGGCGGAGGTCAAGGAAGATAAGAGCGTTGACAGCCGGACTGTGGGAACCATTCCGGCAGGCGGATTGTGCTATATCCTCGGAGACGAAGGCCAGGAGTGGATCTATGTGGAATCCGGTGATGTCCGTGGGTTTGTAGAGAGCCAGGATATTACATGGGGAGAAGAAGTTTCGGAAGCTGTGGAACAGACAGGTGAAGAGAAGTATTCTCTTGCAGAAGAGGCGGTGGAGCCGGAAGAGAATATGGCATGCTATTATACGCTGACATCTACCAAGCCTGGTGTCCCGAGCGGTGAGCTTCGCAGATCTATGATAGAATTTGCGGCGCAGTTCATCGGCAACCCATATGTATGGGGTGGCACAAGCCTGACAAATGGAGCGGACTGTTCCGGATTTGTACAGAGCATTTACAAGCAGTATGGATATGTACTCCCAAGAGTTGCCTGCGATCAGGCGCAGTATGGTGTGAAGATTCCGGTAGAAGATGCTTTGCCTGGAGATCTGATCTTTTATGCAAAGGATGGTTATGTCCATCATGTGGTGATGTATGCGGGAGAAGGTAAGACGATCGAAGCTATGAGCACGAATGCGGGTATTGTTCAGGCTGACGTCCGGGAAGGCAGCGCAGTATGGGCGACCCGTGTACTTGACGATAATGGTTACGGGTATAATGCCGGGGATATCGGCGAAGTAAATGCGACGAAGGATATGTATGGCTTGAACCTCGGGAATTTCAAATTGACATATTACTGTTCCTGTGAATTGTGCTGCGATGTGGAGACTGGTATCACAGCGACAGGAGCGCCGGTGGTAGAAGGAAGGACGATCGCTGTTGATCCGAGAGTGATCCCTTACGGAACACAGGTTATCATTGGAGGGCATGTCTTCACTGCAGAGGATTGCGGCGGAGCGATCAAAGGGAATCGGATAGACATCTATGTGAATGACCACCAGAAAGCGTTGGAGCTTGGTGTGAATTATGCAGATGTATATCTGAAGAAATAGACAGAAAAAGGATAAAAGAAGAGGCTGTTGTGGAATAGCGGATTTGTAAATGTATGGTGTGATAGGAAGTATTGTTATACTATAGATTGAAGAATCTGTGTATTTCGCGGCAGCCTTTTTGATGTAGTGATCATTTGATTGTGCAAAAGAATAATAATCTGCTAATTATGGGACAAGTTTTCTTGTAAAATGCGAATTGAATTGCGTTGCTGTTCGAATTAAAATAAGCGATGGTGATGAAAATGAAGCAGAGGGAATATCTTTTTGATAATTATAAAGTCCTTTTGATCGTACTTGTAGTGATCGGACATTTTATTGAACCATGTTATGATCAGAATCCGTTTTTGTATGAATTAAAATGGGGGATCGTAGCCTTCCATATGCCTGCATTTATATTTATATCGGGATATTTTTCGAAGAAGATACCGTCGGTCAGGAAATTAGTAAGCGGCTTGGTGATACCGTACTTTGTATATGAGGTGATTTATTATCTGTTATATACATTTGTTCTGGATAAAGAGACAGAATTGTATTTTACCAGGCCTAAATTCACGCTATGGTATCTCATGGCGCTGTGTGTATGGCGTCTTCTGGCGCCGTTGGTAAAGCGGATCCCGTATTATATGCCGGTTTTGCTGACGGCAGGACTGCTGATCGGGTTGGTCGGGATCGGAAACTTCCTATCCATTCCGCGAATTATATTCTTCTTTCCGTTTTTTCTGGCAGGAACGGAGTTTGATAGTTCCTGGCTTGCCAGATTCCGCAACCGGAGAGGTTATATAGGTGCGTTGGGGATTCTGGCGGGGATGGCATGGTTCTTATTTACGGATCAATACCACCATCGGCTGTCTGTGAAGATTTTTTATGGACGGTATTCTTATGAAGAGCTTGGCTTATCTTCCATAGAAGGGATTTTGATACGGATCATTTGCTACGGAGTCTCCTTCTTGCTGATCTACCTGTTCATGCTGGTTCTTCCGACAGAAAAGAAATCCTACTCCTATCTGGGAGAGAGGACAATGGCTGTCTATATATTCCATGGGCTGATATACAGCTGCCTGAAATATGGTTCGTCAATCTTGGGATCTGTGGAAAGTAACGGAGAGAGTGTATTGTTGCTCTTGTTCTGTATGGCGTTAGTGTGGATCGTTTCACGTAAGCCTTTTGTGCAGGTGACGGACAAGATTGCGCATTTGATGTAGGAATATAGTGCGGATAGAGCCTTATTATTCCGGTCAGAAAATAAAAAGAAAAAAATTAAAATAGGTGTTGACATAAATTGGAAAACGTGATATTCTATTTGAGCTGTCAAATGAGGGCTCAGATAAATACACGATTATGTGAAGAAATGTCGTAAAAGTGTTGAATATTTGGACTTGAAAATGATTAGAAAAAAGTAAAAAAGTTGTTGACAAACAGCGAGAGATGTGATAATCTAGATAAGCTGTCGGATGACAAAACCTTTTGAAAAATGACAGCAAAAAATAATTTAAAAAAGTTGTTGACAAGCGACGAAAGATGTGATAATCTATTAAAGCTGTCGCAAAGATACAACGAAACAGCACGGAACCTTGATAATTAAACAATAGACAACATCCCTGAAAAATTTCTAAGAGAAAATTTTCAGAACGTGACATGAAGTGTGAGATGGAACGTCTGGTTAGACAGATGGAGCATTGAACAGTGAGTGTCAACCTTATAAACAGTAATAACGGGAAAAGAAAAAGCGAGCATTTTTCTTGACCG
>OFFP01000880.1_pt1 | contig 22817 bp, 19 predicted proteins | sample 1521431 | NCBI WGS metagenome assembly OFFP01 (sample SAMEA3504104, study PRJEB24116) | mouse gut metagenome | biome: mouse gut; feature: mouse-associated habitat; material: faeces | place: Denmark | collected 2011
TTTTTTATTCTTCCAGGTGTATTCCTTTTAACAAACCAGCCAGTGAGGTCATAGCCTCTCCCTCATCTTTATACTCCATCACAGCTCCGTCGGAGGACATCGCATCTTCTTCTGTCTTTAATTCAGGTGAAATATCTTCTGCTTCCTTCATGCTGAGCCGAATCTTTCCTTCCTCTACAGCGAGCACTTTTACTTTTACCTTCATTCCCAGCTTTACTACTTCTTTCGGAGATTTCAAAAATTTATTACAGATCTGGGAGATGTGCACAAGTCCCGTCAGGCCATCTCCAAATTCCACAAAACAACCATAGGACTCGATTCTTGTAATCCTTCCCTCGGTGATATATCCTTTCTGAAGAGCATTTAATTTGTTTTCATGGATTTTGGCTGCCTCTTCCTTTGCTACCTCTTTGGCGGAAAGGACCAGCTTCTGTTTTTCTTCATCCACTGTGATCACACGGACTTTTAGCGTCTGTCCCGTATATTGATCCAGCTCCCCTTCTTCTACATAGGATAGAGCCAGCTGAGATGCCGGAATAAACCCTCGAATTCCCTCCACATAGGCAACAACGCCGGAAGGTACCGTATTTTTCACCCGTACCTCATAAATTCTCCGGTCTTCATAGGCATTTCTAAGAGACTCCCAGCTGTCTGCCTCTCTTGCCTGCTTGAGAGACAGAACTGTTCTCCCCTGTTCATCCTCATACAGCACAATAACACTCAATGTATCTCCCACTCTGATCTCATCCATGGCATGAAAGTCTGGATCATCGCTATATTCTGTCTGCGGGATCACTCCCTGGGAAAATGATTGGAGGTCCATCAAAATTTCTTCTTCCTCTACAGATACAACCGTTCCTTTGATCCGGTCACCTTCCCGGAATTTTACAAAAGAGGCGTTGATCTCCTCTTCAAAATCTGCCATCGTCTCCATCTTTGTTTCCATTTTGTTCTCCATATCCATTTGTCTTCCTTTCTATCTGACACAATGCTGTAAATCTGAACTTTATTTTGCCCGGCGCCGCCGAGCTTAATCTATGCCATTGAGTTAGCTCGATGGTGCGAATTTGCGCCGTCGAGCTAACTCCTCATCTCACCCAATACATCCGCCAGCCTGGCAAACTCCTGAAGTTTCAGCTTTTCTCCCCGAATATTTGCTTCAAACCCTGCTCTGCTGATCCCTTCCGCTGCCTGTGCCTTGGAAAAAGGCAGCTCTGAGCTGTTGGCAATCCCATTCTGCAATGTCTTTCTCCTCTGGTTAAAGGACGCCCGGATCAACTGGAACATCAATTTTTCATCTCTTACTTCCACCGGCGTTTTCGCCAGACAGTCCAATCGGATGACAGCACTTCCCACATTCGGCCGGGGGATAAAACAATTTGGCGGAACATGAGCAGCGATACAGGGCAGCGCATAATACTGCACTGCCAGAGAAAGAGCCCCGTAATCCTTGCTTCCAGGCTCTGCCTTCATCCGGTCTGCCACCTCTTTTTGTACCATCACTGTCACGTTGGCGAGAGGAACATGGCTCTCAAAGAGCTGCATAATGATCGGAGTCGTGATGTAATAGGGTAAATTGGCAACTACTTTGATCGGTTTTCCATCGTTATAGGTTTCGGCGATCTGCTCAATATCCTGTTTTAGTATATCGCCCTGGATAATATGAGCATTCCCATAGGGAGACAGCGTCTCTTTCAGGATAGGAATCAGATTCTTGTCAATCTCCACCGCCAATACCTGTCTGGCATGCTCACATAGATACTGTGTCAGAGTGCCAATACCCGGACCGATCTCCAGCACAAAATCCTCGGACGTAACCTGTGCTGCTTCTACGATCTTATCCAGAACATGAGGATCTATAAGAAAATTCTGCCCGAACTTCTTTTTAAAATTAAAGTTGTGTTTTTGTAGAACCTGTATCGTCTGCTGGGGACTACTAAGCTTATCTTTTCCTGATTTTTCCATTTTCTCCTCTTTTCTCTTAGCTCGATGATAAAGTCTTCTCGCATTTTTTTCTGTAATCTCTATAACTTCATTCCGCTCCATCTGTTTTAAGTCAGCGATCGCATCCACCACATAGGTCAAATTGGAGGAGTCATTTCGCTTTCCCCGGTTTGGTTCCGGGGAGAGATAGGGACAGTCTGTCTCCAGCACAATATGTTCCAACGGGACCGCCTGCACCGTCTCTTTGAGTTTTCTCGCATTTTTAAAGGTCACGACTCCGCCCACTCCGATAAAGAATCCCATTTTCACATATTCCTGTGCCATTTCCCGCGAATAGGAATAGCAGTGGATCACTCCGCCGCACTCCCATGCCCTGGTCCGGCGAATGATCTGCATCGTATCCTCCGCCGCCTCCCGGCTGTGATAGATCACCGGCAGTCCGGTCTCTCTCGCCAGCTCGATCTGGCGTTCAAACCATTTTTTCTGTATCTCAGGGGAAGGTTCGTTCCAATAATAATCCAAACCGATCTCGCCAAGCGCCACCACTTTTTCATCCTGGGAGTGACAGCGGAGCCAGTCCATGTCCTGTTCCGACAATTCCCCTGTCTCGGTGGGATGCACGCCAATGGCAGCATACACGTTTTCATACTTTGAGGCCAAGGCAAGAGCCGCCTGGCTGGTGCAGATATCCGCCCCAACGGAAACAACCGTGCCCACCCCTTTCGAGGCGAGCCCGGTCAATAATTCTTCTCTGTCTTTATCAAATGCTTCATCGTCATAGTGACTGTGAGTATCAAAAATCATAGGAATAGCTCCTCTCCTGCCAATGCTGTGAAATGTTTGTGCTTGGCTGGCGCTAACAGATCTCCGCTCCCGCTGGCATATCTTTTTCCGGCGTCAGCAGCGCAAGATTGCCATCTGCATCCTCGGCACACAACAGCATTCCCTCAGAAAGTACTCCGGCCAGCTTGGCAGGTTTGAGGTTCACCAGAACCATCACCTTTTTGCCAACCATCTCCTCCACCGAATAATGTGCTTTGATCCCAGATACAATCTGCTTTATCTCGCTTCCAATACGAACTTTGGAGCACAGGAGTTTCCTTGAATTTTTAACTTCTTCACAGGAAATAATCTCGCCCACCTGGAACTGCATTTTCATGAAATCATCAAAGGTAATTTCTTGTTTCTGTTCGATATCTATAATATCTTCTGGCAGGGACAGCGGTACATTGTCCTCTGGTTTACTGTTTTTTTCATTTAATTTTTTCATAAATTCTTCTATATCAATTCGCGCAAATAGAATCTCTGGTTTCTCTGCCACCTTGGTTCCCGAAAGATAACCGCCAGCCTGAAGTTCTTCCAGCTCGCTTTTTTCAGAAGCGATCTGATTCAGAATCTTTTCGGAAGTCTCCGGCATAAAGGAATCCAACAATGTAGCTCCCACGCGGATACCGTCCATCAGATTATAGAGCACGGCAGACAGACGCGGTTTGGTTGCTTCCTCTTTTGCAAGTACCCACGGCATCGTCTCGTCTATATATTTATTACATCTCTTAAACAACGTAAAGATTTCTGTAATGGCATCAGCCACACGCAGCCCGTCCATTTTCTCGGTGACCCTCTTTGGTGTCTCATTGATCACCGCTTTCAGGTCATCATCTACAGGCTCTGACACACCGGTATCCTCCACAACACCGCCAAAGTATTTATTAGACATGGAGATCGTTCGGTTTACAAGATTTCCCAGGGTATTGGCAAGCTCGGAATTTACCCGCTCTGCCACCAGTTCCCATGTGATCACGCCGTCATTTTCAAAGGGCATTTCATGGAGCAGAAAATATCTCACGGCATCCACACCAAACTCTTCTACCATCTCGTCCGCATAGATCACATTTCCTTTGCTTTTGCTCATCTTTCCGTCTCCCTGCAGCAGCCACGGATGCCCGAAGATCTGCTTTGGCAGAGGCAGGTCAAGAGCCATCAGCATAATGGGCCAGTAAATCGTATGGAAACGCAGAATATCTTTTCCGATCAGATGAAGATCCGCTGGCCAGAATGTATCAAACATCTCCTCACCGTTCCCGTCCACATCATATCCCAGTCCGGTTATATAGTTGCTGAGGGCATCCACCCAGACATATACGACATGTTCCGGATCAAAATCTACAGGAATTCCCCATTTAAAGCTTGTTCGGGATACACACAGATCCTGTAGTCCCGGCAGAAGGAAATTATTCATCATCTCATTTTTCCTGGATTCCGGCTGGATAAATTCGGGATGGGTATTGATGTGCTCGATCAGCCGGTCCTGATATTTGCTGAGCTTCAGAAAATATGCTTCCTCTTTTGCCGGCTGGCACTCCCTTCCGCAATCCGGGCACTTTCCGTCTGTGAGCTGGGATGACGTAAAGAAGGATTCACAGGGAGTACAGTACATTCCCTCATAGGTTCCTTTGTAGATGTCACCCTGATCATAGAGTTTTTTAAAAATTTTCTGTACCTGCTTTTCGTGGTCTTCGTCGGTGGTACGGATAAATTTATCATAAGATGTATTCATCAAATCCCAGTTTCTCTTTAATTCATCAGAAACCGTATCCACAAACTCTTTCGGCGTAACTCCCATATCTCCTGCCTTTAACTCCACTTTCTGTCCATGCTCATCCGAGCCTGTCTGGAACCGCACGTCATAGCCCTGGTTTCTCCTGAAACGTACAATGGCATCGGCAAGAACAATCTCGTAGACATTGCCGATGTGAGGCTTGCCGGATGTATATGCAATGGCGGTCGTCAGATAATAAGGTTTCTTTGCCATGATTTTCATTTCCTCCGTTCTTTTTTCGATTACCCCTTATTTTAGTGGGAAACGAAAGAATTGTCAACATATCCCGGACAAAATAACCAAAATATCATTGTACTTTCCACGTATTTTTGATACAATGCAATATATAAATATAGAAAGGAGGCAGCATGAATCAGGATATTAATTTTTGTGCATGCTTTCCGCATGTCCCGAGTTTTGCAAAAACTCGCTAATAAGTTCGGTAGAACTTATTTTATCCCGATCATGTGACGTAGCCATGAAAAAGAAACTACATAGGGCTTCGGCAGTCGTTTTATCTCTTGCCCTGCTGGCCTCAGCGTTTACCATCGCACCAAATGCTGACGCTGCGCCAAAGACAAAGAAGATCACTTTAAGCGCCAAGAAAAAAACGTTAACTGCCGGAAGCAAATTTAAACTGAAGGTAAAAAAAGTTAAACCAGCAAAAGCAAACAAAAAGGTAACCTGGAAAACAAGCAAAAAGACCGTTGCCACCGTAAGCAAGACCGGCGTTGTAACCGCAAAAAAAGCTGGTACTGCCAAGATCACCGCGACATCTAAAAGCAATAAAAAGGTAAAAGCGGTATGTACGATCACGGTGAAAGCTGCTAAAAAGCCGGCACCTCCAGCTGTCACACCGGCTCCGACCAATGCACCGACGGCCACTCCGGGACCTACGGGACCGGCGCCCTCCAAAGAGCCTGAAGGACCAACTCCTACCCCGGCTCCGACACCGACGATCACACTTCCAGAGGATGCTCTGAAAGATTACGCGGATTTTAATGTAGGAACTGTGGTGAACTATGACAAAACTAAGGATGTAAACTTCTCCTATCTGGCAGAACAGCAGTTTGACATCGTATCCTTTGAAAATGAGATGAAGGGATATTCTCTATTGGATACAGAGGCTTCCAAAGCAGGAGACGGTACTCCCGTCTGCCGATTCGAGAAAGCGGATGAAATGGTGGAATGGGCGATCTCACACGGTCTTAAAATCCGGGGCCATGTTCTGATCTGGGAGCATAGTATGGCAAATTCTTTCTTCCATATTGATTATGATGAAGATAAGGAGCTGGTAGACAAAGAGACTCTGTTAAAACGTATGCAGAGTTACTCCATGCAGGTTATCACCCACTTTGAGACCAAGTATCCGGGAACCGTGATCGCATGGGATGTTATCAACGAGGCCATTGACCAACAGGCATCTAAGGAGGACCCAACCACTGGTCTCCGCCTCTATACCTCAGGTAACTTCTACAAGATTATTGGTGGAGATTATATCAAATACGCATTCCAGTATGCAAAAGAAGCCGTAAAGGCTACGGGCGCAGATATCAAACTGTTTTACAATGATTTTAACTGCTTCCAGGATTCTAAAACCGGTTATATTGTAAAACTGATCAAGTACTTAAATGAAGATCCTGAGAATCCTCTTCTCGACTGCATGGGAATGGAGGGTTATGTCCTTACATACTGGCCAAATGCTTCCGATGTAAAAAATGCCATGACACAGTTCGCTAAATGCGGCGTCCCAGTGGGAATCAATGAGCTGACTGTTCGCTTAAATCAGAAAGAATCGGCAAACAAAAAAGAGGTTACAGAGAAGGATATCACTGCTCATGCACAAAAATACAAAGATATTTTCACCGCTTACTGTGACTTCGCAGCTGAAAATCCTGGCATGCTCACAAATGTAAGTATCTGGGGACTGCTGGATCGTCCAGACCTGGAAGCTGAATTTGAAAAACCAGAAAATGAACGTCACTATGATTACAATATTTACGGAACACATTCTGGACTCTTCAAAGCGGATTTTGAAGCAAAAGAGGCATTTTTCAATGTCATCGATGTATTAAAAGAATACTACTAATCGAAAATGATCTTAAAAAGCCCTTTCCGGTATAAGGTGAAATAATCACCTGCCCGGAAGGGCTTTTTTCTATTCTGGCTTAGCTTGGCAGAGGCAGGGTTCAAATTGGCGCTGTCGAGCTTGCCCTCCAGATGTTCTGTATCTCGAAATCGAAACCGTACTCCATGGACCTGTTTTCGATATTTTTATCCGAGTTGTTGTACAGGGTGGCGTTCATGATACAGCCGTCATGCCATTGGTTTACCACATCGAACTGGATCCGGCATTCCTTATTGTTCACCACAAGCCTGTCCCCCAGAATTTTATAGGACTGGGGAATATCCACGGATTCTCCTTTGTATGCCGCCTGGAAGCCGAAGGAAACAGACTCCCCCGGCCGGATGTTTTGGTTAGCACGACGGCACCAATTTGAACCCTGTTTCGTCCTGCGCTAGCACCAAAATAGCGTTGTTGCTTTCATTCGGCGATACCACCGCATCGCCTCATTCAAGCGCCTAGCTATTTTGGTGCTATCACAATCCGAAATCTCCGACCTCCGCTTGTGATTTTCCAATTTACAAGGAAACGGAATGAAACGTACTGGAGGTACGTTGATTGACGTTGACGCAGCAAATTGGAAAATCACAAGTCGGAGGCAGGGTTCAAATTGGTGCCGTCGAGCTAAGTCCTGCGTTTTTTATATTGTAATAGTTTGCCCCGCGATAGTCAACACAGGCATTCCATAGATTGACGTATTCATCCGCAGACTGATAGGACAATTCCCAGTTTTCTATCGTTGTACTGCCTGTATTGAATATGGTTACATTGGCTATGTAGCCCTGGTCCCACTGGGATACGATCTGATACTCGATCCTGAAATTTTCTCCTGAATAGCTGGTGGTCTGCTGTTCTGTTCCTGCATAGCAGGCTGTTTTGTTGAATGGCTGGCATATCCCTGTCAGCAGCATTCCAATAAATAATAATATTGCTAAAGCTCTTTTCATATTTCACCTTTTCCTTTCTGCTGGTTATTTACAACTTCTCCTATATTTTACCACATAACGAACCGGAATTGTGCGAAATGGAATGAATGACACAAACTTACGACAAACGACACCCATTTTGCCATTTTACGTCGTTTCGTAAAACTTTTTTTCGGCAAAAAAGGTGTGAAGTACAGACTAAGCAGTTTGGAAAAGGTATAATATAAACGAAAACTGTCCACAATAATAGGAAAATAAAGGAATGAGGAGGGCATCATGTTTCGGATTCCCAAACACATCGGAATTATCCCGGATGGCAATCGAAGATGGGCGAAGAAAAGTGGATTGAAAAAAGAAGAAGGGTATGCCTTTGGACTAGAACCAGGTCTGGAGCTTCTTCGGGCAGCAAAAAAATACGGTGTTCGAGAACTGACCTATTACGGTTTTACCGTGGATAACTGTAAACGTCCCAGGGAACAGCTTAAAGCCTTTTCCCGTGCCTGTGTGGAGGCGGTAAAATTGATGGAATCAGAAGACGTGAGACCGTATGTGCTGGGGAATACGAAATCTTCCTGCTTTCCAAAAGAATTGATTCCTTACACAGAACCGGAGACGTCACCAGGCAGCGATTCGGACAAAATGAGGGTGAACCTTTTAGTGAATTATGGATGGGAATGGGACATGAAACATGACTGGGTTTCTAAAATGATTCCGCGGGTAGATCTGGTGATACGGTGGGGCGGCATGTGTCGCTTATCCGGTTTCCTTCCCCTCCAGACAGTGTACTCGGATTTTTGTATCATTCAGGAACTATGGCCTGATTTTAAGGAAGAGCAGTTTGAATATGCGCTCAACTGGTATCAAAAACAGGATGTGACGCTGGGAGGATAAACGGGCCCAGCGTCATAAGAGCACAATTGTTTGTGATTATCAGTTTCCATTGTCAGATGACAAAGTTTGCATGAGGGCAAAGAAAGACTCTGCTTTTCCAGTACTAAAATATTGATACCAAAATTCCAGTGTATCTGCCTGAAAAACACCTAAATGCTCAATAATTTGTTTTGCCCACAACAAAGTACCCGTGGGATTTGCGGTAATGAGATTATTATCTGCTACTGATGGTTTGTCTACATAGATATTCAAGAAGAACAGTTAGAAAAATGGGAAAAAATCCTTCCTTTTTATAAGAATGTTAGAGAGGAGGGCGTTGTTTTGTGGCAGGCAGCTTAAAAGAATTGGCAGGATACCGTATGGAACGGGCAAAAGAAATGCTTTCAGCAGCGGAGGGGAATTTAGAAATTGGTCAGTATAAGACTTCCTTAAATCGTTCTTATTATGCAATATTTCATGCAATGAGAGCCATGAAAATGCAAAGATTTTCTTGGAAACAGTAGAAAAATATTTAAAAGAAATTGAATAATGGAAGCAAAGATTAAGAGGTGGATGTAACAGTCTGCCTTTTGTTTTTTGTTCGCAAACTTGGGGTAATATCCTTATAAGAATTTAGCGCTTACACCGGATAAAATAACCTTTGGTTCGGATAAAAAAGTTTGGTGGTCATCGATGTTAAGGGGATTTTAGTATAGCGACATAGGAAAGTGAGTTAAATGATGCAATACTTGACAAAATGGGGATTAGCGATTATACATGATAAATATGAGTAATAAATAACGGACGGTGATCGAAATCAGAACAGAGAGGTTTGTGACCTGTCATTATTGAGCAGAAAGAAAGGGGCGGTTTTCCTGATGAATATAACTGAATTTGCCCAAATTGCCGGAGTGTCAAAATCGGCTGTAAGCAGATATTTTAATGACGGATATTTGAGCGATAGTAAACGAAAACAAATTGAAGATGCTGTTGAGAAGACGGGCTATAGTCCGAGCATAAAGGCGCACAATGTATGCAAAAGAATCACAAGGCTTGTCGGCGTGATTATCCCAAAACTTTCGTCGGAGAGCTGCGCAAGAGAAGTCGAGGGGATAAGCCGTGTTTTGAATGAAGAGGGATATCAGCTTCTGCTTGTGAATTCTTCAAATAATTATCAGAAGGAAGTGGAATATCTCGAGCTTTTTAGAAATAACAGAGTTGACGGCGTGATTTTTCTTGGAACGATTTTTACCCCTCTTCACGATGCAATTTTGAAAAAAATGAGAGTTCCAGTAGTGATTGTGGGACAGGAATACAAAGGATTTTGCTGTGTGTGCCATGATGATTTCAAGGCAGCCTATGCGATTACAGAACTTATGATAAAAAGAGGCGGTAAAAATCCGGGATTTATCGGTGTTACGGAAAATGACAAGGCGGCAGGTCTTGCGCGAAAAGAAGGCTTTTTAGAGGCTTTGAGTGATTACAACATTGAGATAAGAAAAAATAATATGCTTACGGCGGATTTTACCATGGATTCAGGATATGAGAAAGCGGAAATTTTATTAAAAAAGCATAATAAACCGGATTTTATTTTTTGCGCTACCGACAACATTGGAGCCGGGGCGGTAATATTTGCACATAATCATGGGATAACCGTTCCGGAAGAGGTGATGATTGCGGGGATAGGAGATTCACATCTGTGTAAGGTTACTTCCAGTTCTCTTACTTCGGTACATTTTCATTATGAAACGGCAGGGGGAGAAGCCGCGCACATGCTGCTTTTGTCATTAAAAAAAGAAAACATTATTCCAAAAACGCTTACACTTGATTACGAAATTGTTGAAAGAGAATCCACAAAAAGAACGTAAACTGTGCCGGTAATTGCAATAAAATATGAAACTATATGAAACCAAATAAAATACTTGTGTAAGTTTGTCGTGTTTGTCAATAGCGAAATTGTGTAGAATACATTAGAATATAGTAAATGAAATCGATATCATGAATTTGTGAAACCAGTATGAAACAGTCCGGACAAAACGACAAAATAATAAGGAGATGATTTTATTTATGGATTACAGAAAATCAGCAAAAGAGATACTTGAAGCCATTGGAGGAAAAGAAAATCTTGCCAGTGCGGCACATTGTTCCACAAGATTAAGACTTATCATCGGAGATAATTCTAAAATTGATCAGGAAACACTGGAAAATATTGATGTGGTAAAAGGTGTATTTGAGAGTGCGGGACAGCTTCAGATTATCATTGGCGGCGGCACTGTAAATAAGGTTTATAATGAATTTATTGTCCTGGCGGATATTGAAGGGTCTTCCAAAGATGAATTGAAAGAAGCAGCGGCAAAAAAGCAGAATGTATTTAAAAGGCTTATTAAAACTTTAGGCGATGTTTTTGTTCCTATTCTTCCTGCGATTGTTGCGGGCGGATTAATTATGGGAATTATGGAGGCACTTAACTTTATGTCTTCAAACGGCATGCTAAGTCTTAGTACAGATGGTTATGTATTTACGATTTTTAAATTGCTTTCTAACGCGGCATTTACGTTCCTTCCGATTTTAATAGGCTATTCGGCGACAAAAGTTTTCGGAGGAAACCCGTATTTGGGCGCTGTTATCGGAATGTTTCTGATTCATCCCGATTTGCAGAACGCATGGACCATTTCAGCCGGTTATGAAAGAACCTTTTCGATTTTTGGACTTTATGATGTTCCGATGGTCGGGTATCAGGGACACGTTATCCCGATTATCATTGCTTCGTTTATTCTCGCTAAGTTGGAAAAGAAACTGCACAAAATTGTACCGGACGTCATTGATATGTTCGTGACACCTTTAGTAAGCCTCACGATTACGGCATTTTCGGTTTATACATTTATTGGACCGGTATTCAGCGCTTTTGAAAATGGACTGATCACAGGTGTTCAGAATCTGATTATGCTGCCTTTCGGAATAGGCTCGTTTATTATGGGTGGTCTTTACTCGACTACTGTTGTAGGCGGTATTCATCATATGTACACGGTGATTGATATAGGTCAGCTTGCAAAATACGGCGTGACATACTGGCTGCCGCTTGCTTCTGCTGCAAATATGGCGCAAGGAGCTGCCTGCCTTGCGGTTGCGATAAAAAGTAAAAATAATAAAATGCGTTCCATGGCGTATCCTTCTGCACTTTCCTGTATGCTGGGAATTACAGAGCCTGCGATTTTTGGTGTAAACCTTCGTTTGATAAAACCGTTTATTTTCGGTTCGATAGGCGGAGCCTGTGGAGCGATGGTATGCTCTATACTTAATCTTGGAGCAACGGCGACAGGAGTTACCGGCATTTTCGCGATTCTTCTTACATTGAATCACCCTGTAAAATACATCATTTCCATGTCGGTGGCAATGGCGGTTGCATTTGTTTTAACGTTTCTTTTCGGAACAAACAGCTCTGAAATCAAAAATGCAAAGAAGTCAGATAAAACAGAAAAAAGTGAAGAATTGATAGATGCATCTGTTTAAAAGGAGAAGAACAATGGAAAGAAAATCAGAAAAATATCGTCAGAAATTTCATCTCGAGCCTCCGAAGGGATGGCTCAATGATCCAAACGGACTTTGTTTTTTCAATGGTGAGTATCATGTGTATTTTCAGTACAGTCCCGATAGAGCAGACGGACATTCTGACAGAGGATGGGGACATTTTCACGGGGAAAACCTCTTTCATATGACTTTTGATAAAGCAGTACTTATGCCGGACATTCCCGAGGACAGCCATGGCGCATATTCCGGCAGCGCGGTAGTAAAAGATGATATACTTCATATATTTTATACGGGAAATGTCAAGCTTTCAGGCGAATATGATTATGTTACCGCAGGCAGAGAAGCAAATGTAATTCATGTGGTTTCCGAGGACGCAAGCAATATGAGTGAAAAGGAAATTGTTCTGCGCAACAAGGATTATCCGAAGTTTTGCACTTGCCATGTCAGAGACCCGAAAGTATGGCAGGACGGAAATGTATGGAAGATGGTACTTGGCGCAAGAACAGAAGATGATAAGGGATGTGTACTTTTTTATGAATCCTGCGATCTTGAAAACTGGGAATACCAAACTGATATTATAGAAGAAAATTACGGATATATGTGGGAATGTCCCGACTATTTTGAACTTGGCGGAAAAGGGTTTTTAAGTGTATGTCCGCAGGGACTTGAAAAATGCGATATAAAATTTCAGAATCTGAATCAGTCGGGATATTTTCTTGTTGAGAAAAGTAATCCCCGCAAGCTTGGTGAATTTATCGAATGGGATATGGGATTTGATTTTTATGCGCCGCAGACTTTTGTGGATAATCAAGGAAGAAGAATCTTAATCGGCTGGTTTGGAATGGATACTTCGGAATACAGCAATGCAACCACAGAGCTCGGCTGGCAGCATTGTCTGACACTCCCGCGGGAAATCAAACTGGGGGAAGACGGGAAGTTATTACAGAATCCCGTGAAAGAATTTGAAAATCTGCGTAAAGAAAGCAGAGAAATTCACGGAAATGAGAGTATAAAAGTAAATCTTCCTTTTGAACTTGAGGGAAGAATTACAGAAAATTTCAGTGTGAAATTTGACTACAAGTGTGAATTTTCTTATACTAAAAATAGTAAACTCTTTGAACTGAAATTTAGAGATAAACATTATGGCAGCGGAAGAACAACGAGAAAGGCATTTTTTGACAATCCGCAGAATGTGAGAATAATTGTAGATATGTCGTCGATAGAAATTTATATCAATAACGGCGAGACGGTTTTTTCAACCAGATTTTATCCGGATGAACAGATTGTTCTTGAAATGAACGGGATTGAGGGACATTTGTATCAGCTGTAAAACGATAAGGAGGAAATATGAAGAAGGATACGCTTATTGCAATTGGTGAAGCGCTTATAGATTTTATTCCTGATAAAACAGGATGCAATTTCGAAAATGTTACATCTTTTAGTCCCAAAACAGGAGGTGCGCCTGCAAATGTGAGCGGGGCGTTCAGTGTACTTGGCGGAAAATCTAAAATAATTACACAGCTTGGCGATGATCCATTCGGCAGGAAAATCGAAAAAGAACTGAAAGCTTTTGGGATTGATACCTCTCTTATAAGCTTCACAGATAAGGCAAATACGGCGCTGGCATTTGTAAGCCTTGAAGATAATGGAAACAGAACGTTTTCCTTTTACAGAAATCCTTCCGCCGATATGCTTTATTGCGAAGACAAAATTACGGAGGAAATGTTTGAGGACGCCTATGCCCTGCATTTTTGCAGTGTTTCCTTAGGAAATTTTCCTATGAAAGAGGCGCACAAGAAGGCGGTTGAAACAACGGAAAAGAAAGGGGCAATCGTCAGTTTTGACCCCAATCTTCGTTTTCCTTTATGGAACAGTAAAGAAGAACTGTTTAAAACGGTACATGAATTCATTCCTTTGGCAGATATCATAAAAATTTCAGATGAAGAACTGGAATTTCTGACAGGAGAAAAGGAAATTGAAAATGCTCTTCCGCAGTTATTTACAGGAAATGTGAAGCTGATTATTTATACCTGCGGAAGCAAAGGTGCATATGCCTATACCAAAACAGAAAAGGCATTTTCCTCCTGCAAAGAGGTACAGGCTGTCGATACCACAGGCGCGGGAGACGGCTTCATAGGCTCCTTCTTGTTTGGGTTGAAATCAATGAATAAAACGAAGGATGAGTTAGATAAAATAACAAAATCGGAACTGGAAAAAATACTGGATTTCTCCAATGAATTTTGCGGAGAAAGTGTGAAGCATAACGGAGCAATCAGCTCTTACAGAAAAATTGAATTTTAGATAAGTAATCCCTCCTGTTCGGATAGACGTTAGAATACATCGATCCGAACGGGAGGGATTGTTTCATATATTTGATTATGATAGAATGCAGATGTAAGGAAACACTATCTGAGTGAAAGGTAGCCATCATAGTAGAAGAATAGTTGATAAAATAATGATAAGGAAATTGGTTAATGATTTTCGCGAATAATATGAAGTATGAAGCGAGGGGAAAATATGGAACAAGATCCATTTAAGGAATATTTGAAGGAGACTGAACCAGATAAAGTCAGTAAAGGTTATGCTTGGAGTACAGCGATAGGACTTCAGGCAGTAGATGGACTCAAACCATCAAAATATCTGATAGATACTGCCATTCAGAATATCGAAGGTAAAATTACAATAAAAGAAGCACAGAACCTTATTGATAGTTATTATGAAGAACGACCTACACATTTATCCGATGAGGAGCGTACTGAAGAAGCAGATAAGGTATCTTCCCGTATCGCCGAGATACTTTCGGAAACGGCATTCTCATTTTCTCCGAATGAGTATATTTCTATACATCGCAAACTTTTTCAGGACATTTATGAACACGCTGGAAAGATAAGAGATTATAATATTACAAAAAAAGAATGGGTGCTTGACGGAGCGACTGTTATGTACGGCAGTGCTTCGGAACTGAGAGCTACTCTTGAATACGACTTTTCGAAGGAAAAAGACTTTAGCTACAGAGGGCTTTCAATGGATGAGGTTATCCATCATCTTGCCGTCTTTGTTTCAAGGCTGTGGCAAATTCATATCTTCGGAGAAGGTAATACGAGAACGACGGCGGTATTTTTTATCAAGTATTTGAGAACCCTTGGTTTTTCTGCAACAAATGATATTTTTGCGGAAAATGCATGGTATTTTAGAAACGCACTTGTCCGTGCAAATTATACGAACTTGCAAAAAGGTATTTATGAAACGACAGAATATCTTGAAGTTTTTCTAAGAAATTTGCTTTTGAATGAGAAAAACGAACTTTACAATCGAAATTTGCATATAAGTGGATTTTTGACTGCAGAGAAAGTGGATATTGAGGGAATAAAAGTGAACATTAAAACCGAAAAAATGGATATTAAAGATTGGGAAGTGGACATTGAGAGTGTACTTGCTGAAAAAGGAAAAGATTTTTCGGCAAAAACAACTATTCATATTTACCGACTTTTTGAGAAGTTTGGCTATAATGAGGTGTTTGGCAGAAGCGCTGTTATGGAACTTGTTGAACTGAAAAGTTCAGGCGCTTCTAAACTTCTTTCTAATTTGGTGCAGGCAGATGTTATCGAGGCTGTATCCGGCTATGGAAAAGGAAAATATAAGTTTAAAAGAGGATAATTTAGAAAGAGATGAAAGATACAAATATAAAAGAAGTAAAAGAGAATAAAAAGCAATATCTTGATTTGCTTCTTTTGGCGGACGAACAAGAAGATATGATTGATCGTTATCTCGAAAAAGGCACAATGTATATTTTGGAGGATAACGGGATAAAAGCGGAATGTATTGTTTTAGGCTTAGGAGACGGAGTACTTGAAATTAAGAATATTGCAACAGTTCCGCAGTTTTGCGGTCAGGGTTATGGCAAAGCGATGATTGAGTTTATTGCAAAAAAATATCAAGGAGAATACTCCATACTGCAAGTTGGAACAGGTGACAGTCCTTTAACGATTCCATTTTATGAAAAGTGTGGATTTGTTCGTTCTCATAGCATTAAAAATTTCTTCCTTGATAACTATAAACATCCGATATATGAATGCGGCGTACAGTTGGTGAATATGGTTTATTTGCAAAGAATGATTTAAAGGCAGCAGTAAAAATAGAATTTTCAGATATGGAAAACAGATCAGGAGACAGAAAATTAGGAGAAAAAGTAATATGAGAGTTGGAATTATGGGTGCGGGAATTATTGCGAAGAAGATGGCACTTACATTGAATCTGATGGAGGAGACAACCTGTTATGCGATTGCATCCCGTTCGTTGGAGAAAGCGCAGGACTTTGCAAAAGAAAATAAGGTAGAAAAGGCATATGGAAGTTATGAGGAGATGCTTTTGGATGAAGAAGTGGAGTTGGTTTATATTGCAACGCCGCATTCGCATCATTATGAGTGTGCCATGTTGTGTCTGAAATATAAAAAGCCGGTGCTGTGTGAGAAGGCATTTATGGCAAATGCGGCGCAGACGAAAGAAGTACTGGAAGCCTTTGAGAGGGAAAATATATTTATTACGGAAGCGATCTGGACAAGGTATCTGCCAAGCCGTGTAATGGTGGAAGAGGCGATTGCAGCAGGAGAGATTGGTCAGGTGACAATGGCGAGCGGGAATCTTGGATATGAGCTTACGAAGATTGAACGGCTGATGAAGCCGGAACTCGCAGGCGGAGCCTTGCTTGATGTGGGGGTCTATCCTTTGAATTTTATCAGTATGGTGCTTGGAACGGAAGTGGAAGAAATCATTACCTCCTGTACGAAGACGGAAACAGGTGTGGATGCCCAGAATGCTACTATTTTGAAATATAAAAACGGTACGATGGGTATTGCTCACAGCAGTCTGCTTTCCGGAACGGAGCAGATGGGGGTGGTGTATGGAACTAAGGGTTATTTGATAGCGGAAGAAATCAATAATATTACAAAGATTAAAGTTTATGATAGCAATCGGAATCTGAAATGGGAAAGGAAAGTACCGGAGCAGATTACGGGATTCGAAGACGAAGTACGGGCCTGTGTTTTGGCAGTGCAGGAAGGAAGATTAGAGTGTCATGAGATGTCGCATGCAGAGACGCTTCGTATGATGGAACTTATGGATGAGCTGAGAAGAAGATGGGGCGTAAAATATCCGTTTGAATGATTATAGGTAGGAGGAAGACGATCGTGGGTTTTTCATTTGATATTAGCGTACCGGCATTGGCGGTATTTTTACAAGGGTTGTTTAGCTTCTTTTCACCGTGCGTATTACCGCTATTGCCATTATATATAGGATATTTGTCCGGCGGAACCACGGTAACAGGAGCGGACGGGCAGATTCGTTATAAGAAAAGCAAAGTGATGTTTCATACGTTATTTTTTGTAATCGGGGTTAGTTTTGCATTTTTCTTGCTGGGACTGGGGGTCTCCGCGGTTGGAACATTTTTGAATTCTTATCATGATATTTTTGTAAAAGCAGGCGGCGTGCTGATCGTGTTGTTTGGATTGTATCAGCTTGGGATTTTTGGATTTTCCAAGGTGTTGGGAACGGAGCGCAGATTACCATTTCAGCTGGATACGCTTGCAATGTCACCAGTGACTGCGTTGCTGATGGGGTTTACCTTTAGTTTTGCGTGGACGCCGTGTGTGGGACCGACACTTACCAGTGTACTTTTGATGGCGGCATCGGCGGAGTCGAAGATGAAGGGATTCTTTTTGATTGGAATCTATACGCTTGGATTTGTGCTGCCGTTTTTGGCGGTGGGACTTTTTACCACATCGCTGCTGGAATTTTTTAAAAAACATCGGAATGTGGTGAAGTACACGGTAAAGATTGGCGGGGTACTGATGATTTTGATTGGTATTTTGATGCTTAGTGGGAAGATGAATGATGTGACCGGATATTTAGCAAGTCTGACGCAGACAGAGAATGCTAAGGAACCGGAAGACGAGTCTGAAGATAAGCAAAAAGATACGAAAAAAGATACGGAAACGTCTCCGAAAGAGCCGGAAGATATTCAGGAAGAATCGCAGACACAGGGAGAATCGGAAAATACTCCGGAAGAATCGGAGAAAATGCCTGCGCTTGGGTTTGAATTGAAGGACCAGTATGGCAATGTGCATACGCTGGAAGATTATAAGGGGAAGACGATTTTTCTTAATTTCTGGGCAACCTGGTGTCCACCTTGTAAAGAGGAGATGCCGGATATTCAGAAAATTCATGAGACTTATGATAAGGAAGGAAAAGAGGCGCTCATTGTACTTGGCGTTGCAGCTCCAAATTATGGACGGGAAGGTTCCAAGGAGGACATCAAAGCCTTTTTGGAGTCAAATGGATACACGTATCCGGTGCTGATGGATGAGGAAGGCGCATTATTCGAGGCGTATCAGATATATTCTTATCCGACGACGTTTATGATCGACCGCGATGGAAATGTATTTGGCTATGTGAGTGGTATGCTGACAGAAGAGATGATGAACAGTATTATCCGGCAGACTTTGGATGGGAAAATGAATTGACAATTTATGATGAAAAGGCGTATAATCGGGGTTAGTAGTTTGTTTTTGTGGAAAAGACATTTGACCGTGTACAGGAAATATTTTCCGTGGGATAAAAGAGTAAAACTTGGAGGACGAATATATGGTACGATATTTTATAAAACGTCTGGGAATGATGATTGTGGCGCTTTTCTTGATCATGCTGCTGACGTTTACAATCATGCATGCAGTGCCTGGCGGACCGTTTACGAACGACAGAAAGGTGTCGCCGGAAGTAGAGGCTGCGTTAAATGCGAAGTATAATCTGGACAAGCCGCTTCCGGAGCAGTTTTTGGGATATTTGAAGGGGATTTTACATGGCGATCTGGGTCCTTCTTTTAAATATATCGGAAAAGAAGTAAGTGATTTTATCAAAGATGGTTTTCCGGTATCGGCAAAATTAGGCGTGGTAACATTGATATTTGTGTTGCTTGCGGCAATGCCGATGGGAATTCTGGCCGCTGTTAAGAATGGGCGGTGGCAGGATATGATGATGATGGGAGTGGCAACGATCGGGGTCACGATTCCGTCGTTTGTAATCGCGTCGATTTTGATTTACATATTCTCTTTCCAGTTAAATATCCTTCCGACTTATGGGTTGGATTCGTGGAAAGGATATATTCTTCCGGTCATTGCGCTTGGCGGTTATTCGGTAAGCTATATCGCAAGACTTATGCGTTCCAGTCTTTTGGAAGTGATGGGACAGGACTATATCCGTACAGCGAGGGCAAAGGGTCTTACGGAGACAAAGGTAATTGTAAAGCATGGACTTCGTAATGCATTGATTCCGATTATTACAGTACTTGGTCCAACCGTGGCAGGACTTTTGACAGGAAGTTTCGTGACTGAGAAGATCTTTGCGATTCCCGGACTTGGAAGCTATTTTGTGACGAGTGTAACACACAGGGATTATATGACGATTATGGGAGTTACTATTTTTTATGCGACATTTTTAATGGTAATGACGTTAGCCGTAGATATGTTTTATTGTTTGATTGATCCAAGAATTAAGTACGAGTAAGGATGAGGATGTAAGAATGGATAAGAAATGGGATATGCTGCCGTCCTCGAATGAGGACCGCGAAAAAATATGGGCGAAGAACAGAACCTTTGCAGGGGATGTATGGTTTCGGTTCCGCCATAAACCAACGGCAATCGGCGGTTTGGTGATGATTGTGATATTGCTGCTGTTTGCGTTTCTTGGACCCTTGTTTACAAATTACAGTTATTCTACACAGAAGCTGGCGGCTGTAAATATCCCGCCGATCATGAAGGTGTATGAAAGACCGGATGGCGAAGGATATTTACATATTACACAGGGATTGAAATTATTAGAAGTGAATAAAGACGGCACTTTGGGGGCTCAGCTTGAGAAAGTGAGAGAAGAAAGTGCAGACTCGATGACTATTTATGAATGCGGCGGGGAGGAAGTTGCTTTGTATTACGGAGGAAGCCCGTATGTCGTGGCAGACCCGGAAAGCGGTGTGATATATCCGTCAAAGACGATGTGGAACAAATCTTACATTTTAGGAACAGACAGTCTTGGACGTGATATCTTAACTCGTCTTATGTATGGAACGAGAATTTCTTTGATGGTAGCCTTTGTTGCTGCCGCTGTAAATATGGTTATCGGTATTTTGTTCGGAGGTATTGCAGGATATGCGGGAGGTACTGTCGATGCAGTCATGATGCGTATTGTAGATATTATCAGCACGATTCCTCTGACTTTGTATGTTATCTTGATCATGGTATTTTTGGGTTCCGGTCTGCAAAGTATTATCATCGCACTTGGAACTGTTTACTGGGTGGATATGGCGCGCGTGGTACGCGGGCAGGTATTAAGTCTTAAGGCACAGGAATTCGTGCTTGCGGCAAAGACAATAGGATCTTCGACAAAAACAATTCTGTTCCAGCATCTGATTCCAAATGCAATGGGTGCGATTCTGGTTACCGTAACGATGTTGATTCCATCCGCGATTTTTATGGAAGCGTTCTTGGGATACTTGGGTATCGGCTTGCAGCCGCCTCTTGCCAGTCTTGGAACGATGTGTAATGATGCGTCAGAGACATTGCGTTCTTGCCCGCATCAGCTTTTGTTCCCGGCACTTGTAATCTGTCTTATCATGTTTTCGTTTAATTTTGTGGGAGACGGACTTCGGGATGCATTGGATCCGAAACTGAAAAAGTAAGGAGAGAGACTATGGAACCAGTATTAAAGATAGAGAATTTAAAGACATCCTTTATGACAAGCAATGGAGAAGTGCAGGCTGTAAGAGGCGTAAGCTTCTCGGTTGAAAAAGGGGAAATCTTAGGGATTGTAGGAGAATCCGGAAGCGGCAAAAGTGTTACTTCTATGTCCATTTTGCAGCTGCTTGCTGATACTGCAAGAATTAAAGATGGTAAGATTCTATTTGATGGAGAAGATTTGACGAAGGTTTCTAAAAAGAAAATGCGTGAGATCCGAGGCGAGAAGATTTCTATGATTTTTCAGGATCCGATGTCTTCTTTAAATCCATTGATTACGGCAGGAAAGCAAGTAGAGGAGATGATCAAGGAACATCATCCGAACAAGAGCAAGGCGGAACTGAAACAGGAAGTATTGGAGTTATTTGAGAAGGTCCGTATTCCGGAACCGGAAAAGCGATATAGATCATATCCGCATGAATTTTCCGGCGGTATGCGTCAAAGAGTGATGATTGCGATGGCGCTTGCGAATAAACCGGAGCTTTTGATTGCGGATGAACCGACGACTGCGTTGGATGTGACGATTCAAGACCAGATATTAAGGCAGCTTCGGGAGCTTGAGAAGGAATATGGAACCAGTATTATTTTTATTACACATGACCTTGGGGTTGTAGCTGAACTTTGTGACCGTGTCGTTGTGATGTATGGCGGTCTTGTGATGGAGGAAGCTTTAATTGAAGATATTTTCGAGAAGCCAAGTCATCCGTATACGAAGGGGCTTCTGGCGTCTATCCCGGATCTTGAGCAGGATAAAAGTGAAAAACTGATGCCAATCGCAGGTTCTCCGCCGGATATGACGAATCCGCCGAAGGGGTGTCCGTTTGCACCTCGTTGTCCTTATGCGAGAAATATATGTGCACAGGAGTTGCCGGAGTTTGTAGAGGTGGGAGAGCGTCATAAATCCAGATGTTTTCTTTTATATGAAGAAGCGCCGGCAGATGAGAATAATCCGTTTCGAAAATAAGGAGTAGAGCATGAGTAACCAGAATATACTGGAGGTTAAAAACCTCACGAAACATTTTAAGGTAGGACACCGCCAGATTGTGCATGCTGTGGATGATGTGAGTTTTACAATTCCAAGAGGGAAGACTTTGGGGATTGTGGGAGAATCCGGATGCGGCAAATCAAGCTGCGCCAGAACGGTTATCCGTATGTATGATCCGACGAAGGGACAGATTATCCTTGATGGTGTCGATATTACCAATCTAAAGCAGAAGGAACTGAAGCCTTACCGGAAGAAAATGCAGATGATTTTTCAGGATCCGTATGCTTCCTTAAATGCCAGAATGACGGTGCGTGATATTATCGCGGAACCGCTTTTAGCACATAAAATTGTAAAGAAAAAAGAGGATGCCAATGAGTTTGTATATCCGATGTTGGAACGTGTGGGTCTTACAAAGGAACATGCCAACCGTTATGCACATGAGTTTTCCGGAGGTCAAAGACAAAGAGTTGGTATTGCCAGAGCACTTATTTTGCATCCGGAGCTGATTATCTGTGATGAGCCGATTTCTGCATTGGATGTGTCTATTCAGGCGCAGGTGATCAATCTTTTGAAAGAATTCCAGGAGGAAAAAGGAGGGGCATATTTATTCATTGCCCATGACCTTTCTATGGTGCGTTATGTATCGGATGAAGTAGGGGTTATGTACTTGGGTCAGATGGTAGAGCTTTGCGAGGCGGATGAGATTTACCGTTCGCCGTTGCACCCGTATACAAGGGGACTTCTTGGAAGTATCCCGATTGCGAATCCGAAACTTGCAAAAGCAAAGGAAAAGAGCAGCATCAAGGGGGATATTCCAAGTCCGATCAATCCGCCGGATGGATGCCGATTCCATACAAGATGTCCGTATGCGAAACCGGAATGTGCTAAAGTAGCGCCGCAGATGAAAGATGTTGGTGGCGGACATATGGTGGCATGTCATTTATATTAAAATTTATGCAAAGAATTTCCGGCGTAATGAATACGCTTGAAATATAAATTCTCGAGAAGCATTCCTATAGAACATGAAATTTGACAATAAAAAAATCTCCCAGTATGATGT
>OFFP01000886.1_pt1 | contig 22703 bp, 22 predicted proteins | sample 1521431 | NCBI WGS metagenome assembly OFFP01 (sample SAMEA3504104, study PRJEB24116) | mouse gut metagenome | biome: mouse gut; feature: mouse-associated habitat; material: faeces | place: Denmark | collected 2011
TACTTCCCCGATCTGCATAACAGGAAGCAGCCTGTCCTCTTCCCACAGCCTCATCGGCTTCTTTTTCATTTCCATGTTCTTCATCCAAAGCTGCTGCACTTCTTCGGGTAAACGCAGCGCAATCTCCCGTTCCAGGTCATTTTTATAATACTTCACTTCACGGAACCGCCCGGCAATCTCTGCAACGCAAAGACGCCTGGCCTTTTCCCTTTCCGAATCCAATGCTCCGGATAAAAATGCGCTGAAGATCTCTGCGCCGCCTTCGCACAGGAAACGCATGAACCCTTCCCGGTTTTTAAACAAAAAGTCATCCCCAATCTTCAGGGTTCCATTCAGCCGTTTCCATCTTTCGTCAATTTCCGGCATCTGCTCTGCCGCCGACTTGAAATCAGGGATATCCCGTAATTTTTCCAGGTTATATACAAGAAAGTCTGCATGACAGCCTGTACGGATTCCCGGAATAAAACGCTCTATTTCATCCCATACGCACAGAAGGTTAACCGCCTGCTGGCAGGACAGGAGTGCCACATGCCCCAGTTCCTTTTCCATCCACCGGGAAACCGGCTTTTCTTTTAGCATCATCCCAAGCTTGTCCAAATGTTCTTCTGTTTTTCCTTCCAACAAGCACTTCTTCCCTGCTATTTCCCTAATTCTCCTTAAACGATCGTCAATCTTTAAATCTCCCAGCCGATGGTACAGTTTCACATAAAAAATATCTTCTGCGGCAATGAATCTGATTTCATCAAAGGTATACTGCTCCCAGGTTAATACCTGCTTCTTTTCGTCTGAAAGAACCTGAAGTTTTGCACACTCTTTTAGATTCCTGGAATTCAGCGTATTGATATTCAAAAACCGCTCATAGGTATCCCGATCCAGCAAAAGATTCTCCATCCGAAATAAATAAAATCACGGAAATTTTCTTTTACCAGAGAAAGGAAATGCTTCTTCTTATGCGTGATCGCATAAACCAGCAGATTGTTATGCTCTTCTGACAAATACTCTACATCTACGCCTTCCAAGATATCCCCATAAAGAAAGCTTAAGTAGGAAACCCGGGTTTTCATGAATGAGAGTTTCTTATCCGCAGGCGCTTTTAAAATCACATGCTTTAACCTGTTCAGGTCATAAACCAATGCCTCATTGTCAAGCCACTGCCTCAGAAAGATCACTGTCTCCTCCATGGGAATCCTCTCCAGAACTTCCCTAAGCCCCGCATGGATGACTTCCGCATGATCCCACAATATTTTTTCCTGCCTCTGCATCAGGCATACATGCCGCCCTGCCTTGACTGACAAATCCTTTATCAGGCTGTAATATTCCGGATCAAGCAGCCGTTTCCAAAAATCACGGTCCCGAACCATCTTCCTTAAAAAGCTGCCAGATATCATCGGCTCTGTCAAAAGCCTTCGTTCTTTATCTGTCAGGTCACCGATGGAAAATTTTTCACACTCGTCCAAAGTATGCAGGCCCCTCATCAGATATCCTTTTTCTTCTTCCGTCAGCGGTACCAAACGAAAGTATTTTAAATAGATATAGATTCTGTCTGGATCAATCTGATCGTCTGCCAATACGGAAAGAAGTTCTTCATAACCGTAATCTTCAGATAAAGACGAATCTTTTGCCCAGGCTAAGAGACTGCTGATTCTCACGGGATCGTAACATTCCTCCTGTAACAGCTGTACCAGACAGTGCAGGAATCCCTGATCCCGTACCAGATAAGATACCGCCTCTTCACCTAGCTTGCCGATCTGCTCTCCCGCCTCTATCTGATTAATTTTTCTGCTTAAGTCCAATAGTTCCTCTTCCATATAATCTTTCAGCAAGGAATCCGGCACACAAGCCTTTTCCATCTCCTTTTTCAGCATCATATGTTTCAAAATCCTCTCACAAAACCGCATCTTATGCCGCCTCCTTCCGGTTCTCCTTCACTTCCACAATACCCAGTATTCCTTTCACTTCTGTAAAAGTAAGTTCTTCCTCCATAAACAAGAGCTTAAGCAACCCGCACAGACTTCCTGCTTCTTTCCGTTCCAAAACCATACATAAATTCCTCTGAAACAAACTATACAGGTATCTGCTTGTTATATAGCGTCTCTCTTTTTTCTTATCATCTTCAAAATAATATGCCTTTACATAGTTATACAGCTCAGCAAAATGCCTGTCTGTACTCCTAATCCCTGCTACCTGCCGGGTGAAATCTTTTCGTATGGCATCTGTTTTCCTTTTTTTCTCCAATAAAAGATGCCGTCTTTCTCTTTCCTGCCTTTCCAAATTAAACTCGCCCAGTTCTTCCTCTGTCAGATAAATTTTCCGCAGATTTTCCAACTGCTTCTGCTGGCATACTGTCTCTGTAAGCGCAAGGAATACCTCCCTTGCTTCTTCCTTGGGGAACCAGAGCAGATGATCCTCTTTTGAAAGTACCCCGATCAGAAAAGAAAGGTATTTGTCCGGATAATTCACAAAAATATGGCGTTCTATGATATAAAAAAGTTTCCGGTGCTCTTCCTTGCTAAGGAACGGGCGTATCAGGTCAATTCTAGAAAAAGCAAAAGAAGAAGAACCGTAATAACTTCTTTTGCATCCGTCTTCCATTCCAACACTCTCCAATAACAGATCTTCTACCGCAAAAACTCCCTGATCAGAAATCCCGATTTCCTCCGCGGCCAAAAACAGCATCTCTACCGACTTCGGCGTCTGCAGCCCTTTCATATAAGTTTTCAGGTAATCCGCCATGTTCTCCCACTTCTTATCCGCCTGCTCCTGATCAGAACGACATTCTGACAGATATTCCTTCAACAGATCAATGGGACATAACATCCCAAGCTCTGTCAGTTTCATGAATATACAATTCAGATGATAATTCTTCTCTTTCCAAAAATGGTTTAAAAAGCTTTCTCCAGTCAGTTCCTGATATACAGAAAAATACTGTTCCATTTTTTCTTTCCCATACTGCTCCTGGCTTAAAGTTTCAAATACCCATCTTATGAATCTGTTCTCATCTATCCTGAAATACAGTTCCTTCCATTTGGAATCTGTCAGGTCAATCCAAAACCACCTGCTGTGACTGTCTTCATTTCCATCGCAGGAAAGGAGCAGCTGATAGGTCTGGACATTTTCCACCTTCAGCATCTGATAGAGCCTGTCAAAAATACCGGTAGTATTTTCAAGCCGCACATGGAAGTATCGGAAATCATCTAAAATCTTCCTGCAAAAATCTCCTGCCGCATCCAGATGTTCTCCGTTCCCTTTAAGAAGCAACATACACATCTCTACTGCCATCCGCTCTACCGTCAGCCCCTCCTTCTTTAGCATAGTAACTGTATAGGCCTGGTATAAAAGAGACATACTGAGATACATAATTTCCTGCACGGTATATCCAGCCTTCAGAAGTTCCCTTCTTGCCACGCTTCCTTCCTTTGCGTAGGAAAACGGGAGGCGTAACAGGTATTTCAACGCCATAATATCCTTTTTCTGGTATCCTTTCACCCTAGCATGATAGCGCGTGACCAGCCACGCATAGATCTCCGTATGGGTATAGACGGAAAATTTCCGCTCTTTCCCAAGAAGAAGGTTCAGCTTTCCTTTTACCTTCTCCCATACACCGCGTTCATCCGGAAGCAGCGACAGAATAAAAATCTGTTTGCACCTGTAGACGGTTAGAAGCCGTTTGGGGGCATCCCTTGATGGTCTGAATAGTCGGAACGGATATAAAACGCTGATTGCAGTCAACACCCCTTAGTAAACTTGCCGTCCAAAAACAGCTTGCGTTTCCAGCTATTCCTATTCGACAGGTTTTAAGAAAATCTTCATATAGGATTATTAAGATATGGTAGACATGAAAGAGATAGCAGAAAAAATAGCATTATCAGAAGGCTTTTTTCGCTGGAAATGAATTGATTAACTAAACTATCGTGCATATTCTAAATTCAAAACAGAGGCAGCGGAGCAGGTATTGAAAGATATCCTACGTCCTGTGTGTGCATATTCCCGCTTTCCATGCTTTTGTCGTGATTGTGGTCTTGCTGTTCATCATCGCCGCCGTAAACAGGATTTGCTCACTTTCCGTCACGACTTTTTCCCTTTGTACTTGAAACAAATGTCGTCTTGATATGCTTTTTCAGCGTGTTCATGCGCCGTTCAACAGGTTTCAACTTCTCACGTATATCCATTTGCCTCCCTATCATGGCCTTGATTTTTATCAATATCCTCTATGCCGTTGACGGCGGAGGATATTCAACATATTTACCGTGTCCTTGAGGTTATAGAGAGATTGGGAATGTCTTTCATTCCTCTTTTACACAAAAATGTTAATCTGCTCTAAAATTTGTTCCAGTTCCTTTTCCAGCTTTTTCTGTGCATCTACATTATGGTTCTCCATTGCCATCCGTATCTGCATATTGAGAACACATTGCTGCTGCTTCAAACTGGCAAATGCCGTCATTCTTGTGTTAGATAAAGTTGTCATTGAATGATTGATGTCCATATGAAACTACTCCTTTTATATTTTCTTCTGACCGGATGGAGCACTAGTACCGTCTTATAAATTAGAAAAACCTTCTCAATTTATTTTCCGTTCCAATTCTTAATGAATTCTAAATGGATTCTTAAACTTTCATCACTTTTTCAAACCGAAACATTCCGCCGCCCCCTGCATCCTCTTTTGAACACTCATCAGGCGCATTGGGATCTGGGTGCTTTGAATGAAAAAACTCGACTATGTGAAACCCACATCGGTTCACATAAAAATGTATATTCCGCTTTTCAAAGTATGGCGTACATGTTTCCCACACCTTTGTCTCCGGATGCTGCCGCTCGATTGCCTTCCACGCTGCTTGACCGATCCCTTTACTGTGTGCGGCAGGAAGAATAAAAAACAGCGCCAGTTCATTATGTTTTGTCTCTGCATTGATCTGTAAAACCACGCCGCCTACCTTCTCTTCCCGCAAAATAATACGGTATATTTCCGCGCCTTTTCTATCCATGCATTCTTCAATCGTCCGGCGGGATATGATTTCTTCACCCTCCTCAAAATGTTCATCTCTGACGCCGAACTCTTCTAAAGCGCCATAACGAAATGCTTCCTGATTGTCAAGGATAAACTGGTTTCGGTCTGCTTCTTCCATTGGAAGCAATTTCACTTGAATTAATTCTGTCATCGCTTTGTTCCTCCTGTAAACATGTATTCAGAAATCACTTTAATTATTTTACAAAACTCCATTCATTTGTTGCTTCACTTTTCTGTAAGACCAATTCATATTCTCCATCTCCTTTATAGAAATAAATTTCGGTACATGAAGGATTTAATTCTATTTCATATTCACTCTTCGCTCCAAATTTACTATTTAAAAAACCAAATGCAGAATAAAAGGCAATGTATTTATTATCTCCTCCTTGCTTTATTTCCAAAGCCCTTGCGCTTCCTATAGAAGTAGTTGTCGTTATATTTAATTTCATTTTTTCTCCGTCTTCGGATATCGTATAGTCTGTTAATACCACATCCGTTCGTTTCTCTAATCCCCTGCACAAAAATAATATCATGATAATAGCTGTAACTAATATCATTAATCCCACCACTATACTATTCTTTTTCATCTAATCTCCTTTTGGTTCTATCAGCTTTTCATTTTCTCTTTTCCGATTATTGCCTGCATTTGTTTTAACATTTCTTGTTCCTTCCTTGTATATTCTTTTGCCATTCTTTTCCAGGTCTTATAAAGCGCCTCATCCCTGTGATCCGAAAGCCCGAATTCATTCTTAAGATACTTCCCCAGATACTCCGTAACTTTCTTTGCGCCGGATAAATTAAGATGGTCTCCCTGATCCATGGTATCTGTCTTCCAGTCAATCTTAAGCCCTTTTGTAATCAGGTTCATATCCAGATATGTAAGGGATTTCTTTTCCGCATATTCCTGCAGCGTATTGTGCTTCTGGTAATTATAATTCTTAGGGGAAGGCGTGCTGACCAGGACAAGTCCGGCTCCATGCCTCCGGCACAGCTTCAGGATTTTCTCCATATACGTTTCTACCTGTTCCGGCATTTTTTCTTTCTTTTCTGTCTTTTTCATGTAAGCTCCTTCTCGGTACGGCCTTACTCCGTCCCGCAGCTTAAACCCTTTGGAATCCTCCCGCACATACAGCTTGCTCATCAAATCTTTTTTCTCATTCTTTTTATCCAGTTTTCGGAACAATACATTGGTCTCAAAAAGCACGAGCCTTGGTTTTTGAGTCTTGAATGCCAGCTTCAATGTTTCATAAGTCTCAGACAACATCTGTCCCGGCTGTCCGCATACATAAGATGTAATTCCATATTGGTTCCATAACCCTAAGGGGGAAACGGAACTGTACGATAAACTGTCCCCGGCAACGAGAACGTCAATCGTATTTTTCGATTCTTTTCGGATTCCGGCTGCATTTTTATTTTGATTTCCATTTTCCGTCTGTGTCTTACTTTTTGCAGATACAGTGGACGAAAAAACAAGCAGACTTACCAGAAGCATTAATAAAATGAATCCCTTCTTTCCCATATGTTCTCTTTACAGATAAAGGGACCGTACACCTTTCGTACAGTCCGCTTTTTCTTCTGCCTCCTTCCTTTGTATTTCTTTCTATTATCACGGAAAAGTCTTAACCGTTCCTAAATCATTTCTTAACAAATCTAAATCCTATAGTTCTTTATATAAACAGTTTTTTTGCAAAATTATAAAGTGCATTCTGCCATACTGTATCCTCATGGCCTCCTTCCGTATCATAAAAAAGATGTTCTATGCCTTTCTCCTCCATAAGGCCATGGAGCTTATAGGTAACATCTCCGCAGACATCATCAGATCTGCCTACCGAAAGCATAAGTAAACGAAACTTTTCCGCTGGAGGCACTAAATCCTTTAAAAGCGGGTTCACATGGCCGTATGTCTCATCCGGCAACACCGATGCGGAGGAAAATACACCTACATAACCAAATAATTCCGGATAAGTAAACGCCATATACAAGGTATTGCGCCCACCCATGGAATTTCCCGCAACCGCTGTATATTCCCGCCCGGTCTTTACCGGATAATGACTGTTTATATAAGGCATCAGGTTCTCCACCAAATCCTGTCCGGTAAGGTCATATGCCTGGATGGTCTCCGTCAAAGACAGCTCTTCCGTGTCCTCATCCCCATTGACCGCACTGTTAGGGCATATCACGATCATCTCCGGCACCTGCTCAAAATAATGCAGGTTCTGTAAGATGACATCCGCCGATTTATTCCGCCATGTGCGGTGGCTTCCGGTCAATCCGTGCAGAAGATACAGAACCGGATATTGTTTTTCTTCTTTGTAATCCGCCGGCAGAAATACCATGGCATGCCGATTGGTTCCCGTAATCTTAGACGGATAGGTGATCTCTTCCGGATCCCTGTAACGATATCCCGCCTGCTTTTCTATAAAATACGGCTTGGGAGTCTCCCGGATGATTCCATCCGCGTCTTTTTTCTGCTCAAGCTGCCGTATCTGTTCCTTCACCTGCCGTTCCTGTTCAATCTGACGTGCTATGCTCCCTACTATTACAACCGACAAAAGCCCAATAACAATCTTTTTTCTGTACAAATCTATCACCTTTCTTTAATGAAAGTAAGAAGCCTTATACTGTCTGCCCCGGAAATAACAGCAACACCCGGAATCTTTCTCCTTCCTGCTCCGTCATACATTTTCCTTTCATTTTTGCCATCATATTTTTAACGCTCTGTATCCCGATTCCATTGCTCTCCGTCTCTTCTTCCGGTTTCTTCACCTTATTTTCAAACAAAAATCCCACCATGTTCCCCTCTTCCACAGCAGAAACCGCAACCGGCATGGATGTATCGGCATATTTCATGATATTAGACGTCAGATTATCCATGATACGCATCACATAATCCGTTGAGATCCGAAGCCTGCTCTGCGGCCATTCCACCTGAAACGACACCTCAAAGCCCTGCTGCTTTAGATAACTGCAGGTCTCTGAAAACAGGTCATAGAACAGCGTTTCACAGGTTTCCGGTTCTTCTAACTGCACCTCTTCTTCTCCTGCAGTCAGGGAATATTCAAACAGATGATCTGTAAGCTGCTTCATCCTTCTTGCTTTCCGGTCAATCTTCTCCACATATTCTTTCCACTGTCCTCCGCCTTTATAGCTTCCTTTTTTTAAGATCTCCGTATACAGCATAATCGAAGTAACCGGCGTGCGCAGGTCATGGGACATCTCGGTAACGATCTTCTGGTTTTCCTGCACCATCCGGGCCTCCTGCCTGATCAGCTCCTGAAAGGACAGACGCATGCTCTCAAGCCCTTCTGCAAGCGCCGCAAGTTCATCCTTCCCCTTTACTGTAATCTTATAATCAAGGCTTCCTCCTTCTAAGATTTCCACCTCATCACTCAATTTTAAAATATATGCCATTTTACTGCGGATTCCAAACAGGACAAGAAGCAGGAACAAGACGAAAGACAGCGCCAGCTCTGCAAGCATTGCATAGTTATAAAACTGATATGCATACATTCCGGTAATGCTTACGTTTGCCTCCCCATCTGCAAAGGACACGGTATAATAGACTTCCCATCCGTAATCATTGGCCTCAATATCCTCCTCCCACAGTTCCTGATCCGGATACACTGAATCAAACACCTGCATTCCGTCTTTATTTACACGGATGGAGACGATCTGCTGCTTCTGTATCCAGCTCTTTAACGCATCCGCATCCCTTGAGGACAATTCATTCTGATCAATGTACTGCTGCAGCTTCCTGATATAACTTTCATTTTTTCGTTCTTCATAATCTGAGTTATAATAAAAATTCTCAATGAGACGGTCCCCTGCCCGGTTCAGCACAAAGAATACAAGAACTGCCGCAAAAGCCGATATCACCAGAAGCCGCAGCAGCTGAAAGTATATGGAATCCTTTTTACTCGTTGTCCGCGCCAAATTTATACCCCTTTCCCCAAATGGTTTTGATATACTTTGGATTCTTCGGATCTTCTTCTATCTTCACCCTCAGTTTTCGGATATGCACCATAATGGTACTGTTACAGGAGTAAAAGTAAGGTTCCTGCCACACGCTTTCATATAGGTTCTGAGCAGAAAATATTTTTCCTGGATGCTGCATCAGCAAAAGCAAGATATGGTATTCAATATCAGACATCTCCTTTTCCACATCATTTACAAACACTTCATTGAAGGTCTCATGAATCCGGATTCCCTTCATCTCCAGGTAGGGTTCCTCCTCCTTCTCATTTCCTAAGTTCTTTCCCATATATACCTTGTACCGGCGCATTAAAGCCTTTACTCTTCCTAAAAGTTCCGCATAGGAAAATGGCTTCGGAAGGTAGTCGTCCCCTCCCGCCATCAGCCCGATGAGCTTGTCGGATTCCTGTGCCTTTGCTGTCAGAAAAAGGACAGGGACATTGGATACTTTCCGGATTTCTTCACATGTCCGAAGTCCTGACATTCCCGGCATCATCACATCCAGAATAACCAGATCCGTCTCATCATTTAATAGTTCCAGCCCTTTTCTCCCATTTTCCGCTTCTGACACATGATAATTCTCGCTTTCTAACAGAATGCGAACCCCTTCGCGGATATCCGCGTCATCCTCAACAATCAATACCTGCTCCTTTTCCATCTCTGCACACACTCCTCTCTATTTCTTCATATCCGGAAATCCTTCTGTTCCATGTGAATAATTTCTCAACGGATGACCTGCAGTAACACTTTCTGCAGTACCGACCGTTTCTCCCAGGCAAATCCTCATTTCCTTCCCATTTCTTGTTTGTTTTACAACATCCTCCGATAATTCCAATCGGTTCTTTTTTACCAGCACCAATATCGTAGAGCCGCCGAATTCAAAATATCCCTTTTCCTGTCCCTGAAAGACCCTGCTATTGCTTCGTAAGTTATGGATCTTCCCCACAAGCAGGGCGCCGACCTCCATCTGGACGACAGTACCGAACGCAGGGGTTGAAAGCACGATATACTCCCGGCTGTTCTCCACAAAAACCGGTAAGGACGAGTAAGCCGCCGGCCGGACACAATGCAGGCATCCCTCAATTACCCCTGATTCGACCCTGACTCCGTCGCATACATAGCAATATCTATGATAATCCTGGGGAGTCAGCCGGAAGATAAGACAAGTCCCTCCCGCATACTGTTCTGCCAGATCCCTGCTTTTAAACAGTCTCTCCAGGCTGTATTCTACGTGTTTGATCCGGTAAGTCAGATCATCTGCTACCGGATATACACTGAGATATCCGTCACAGGGGCTGATCAGATGCATGGGAGTGATGTCAATTCGTTCCATACTGCGTTTTCTTGTAAAAAAATCATTGAATGAACGGTACGAGCTGCCCTCATATTCCTTCATATCTATATGATGCTTTTTGATAAATAAAGGTACCAGCCATCTGGAAAACCGCGAATCCAGAAACTTTCCTACTTTTCCGGACACAGTTGGATGAACCAGCGGCCTTAAAACGGCACGGCCTGGTATCGTTCCATATAAAAAGCGAATCATTAGCGTTTCTTTCTTCATATTTCCATTCCCAGTCCCATTAACAGGATAACAAATTCTACGATTCCAGTAAATACAATTCCTATTTTTCCAAATAACTTTGGTTTTTTTACACGCAAGGGCAGAACAAATGCAGCCGCCAGCCCTATTAGCAGCACCGGCACCAGCCTGGATATGCCAAAGGATAACTGTCTCCCAATCACCAGAAATGCCGGCAAAAGAAGAGCTGCGGACGTAACCGGAAGCCCGAGATAACAGGAACGGCTTCCACTCTCCGCCTGCTGCCGTTCCTCCTCCAGCACGTTGAAATATGCCAGACGGATCAACGCGCACAGTACATACAGGCATCCAGCCAAAAATCCCAGATAAGTTTTCCCGCTTGCCATATATCCAAACAATGCCGGAAGGACGCCGAAACAAATCAGGTCGCTTAAAGAATCGATCTGAATCCCGAATCTTTTCTCACGGGCGTCCCTTTGCCTGGTAGCGGCAACCGTCCCGTCGAACATATCGCAGATTCCTGCAAACATCAGGCATAAAACAGCCTGCCGGTATGTCCCCTCCATCGTAAAGATAATTCCGGTAAACCCAAACAGCATTCCCAGATAGGTAAGCACCACCGTATAGTTATAATAACCGCAAAGTTTTTTCTTTTCCTCCATCCCTTTTCTACCTTTCTTATTTTATTCATTCCATTCTTTAAACAGCCGCAGCAGCGAAGAAAATACTGTACGCCAGAATACACCATGGTTTCCCCAGTACAATGATGGCTGCGAATTTACGTGCCGTCATTTTTGTGATCCCGGTGAAATAACAGAAGAAGTCATCCGGGAACAAAGGCAGCACCATCCCCAGAAACAGTACTGTCGTATAGGATTTGCTTTTTGCCGCCCACTCAGCCCATTTTTCATACCGTTTCCCTGGGAACATCCTGCCAACAATCTCTTTTCCGAACTTTCTTGCGATCAGAAACGCAAGAATGGAACCCGCCGAAATCCCGATGTAATTACACCAGAAGCCGCCCATCCAGCCGAACATGACCGCCCCGACGATACATCCTAAGAATCCCGGCAGCACCGGAATGACCACCTGAAGCGCCTGGATCGCCGTAAGTACGACCGGCGCCAGCAGGCCAAACCCCGAAATATAACTTTGAAGCGTTTCCACCGAATCAAATTTTCCGTCCAGATATGCTTTAAATAATACCGCACAGAGAGCCAGACACAGGAGCAATAACAGCGCGGTCATCCATTTTTTCCATTGTTCAATCCGTTTTATGATCATTTTTCCCGCATCACTTTCAATTTTTCTGTCACTTTTTGTTCGAATTCCTCCGCTTCCTTCTCCCATGCGCTAAGAGCCGCGTCTCCCCTGTGATCCGGAAGCTTCCACTCTGATTTATCTAAATACTCTCCCAGATAAGCCGTCACCTTACATGCCCCGGACAAGTTCAAATGGTCGCCTTTATCCAGACTGTCGGTTTTCCAGTCTATTCCAATCTCCTTTACCGCCATATTCATGTTCATATAGGAAAGATTCTGCTTTTGGGCATATTCCGCCAGCGTATTGTGTTTCCTGTAATTATAGTTCTGCGGTGAAGGTGTGCTGAGCAGCAATATTTCCACATTCTTTTCCCTGCACATTTCCATGATACGTTCCATATAGCCCTCTACATTTTCGCCCATCTCTTTCTTTTGCGCCGATTCCTTCATATAGTCCTCTTCCTTATAGGACTGTATCCCGTCCCGGATTTCAAAGCCCTTATAGTTTTCTCCTTTGTACAGCTTCTCCATCAGGAGCGGTTTCCAGATATCGTGGAACCGGAAGATCGGGAAATGGTAATTTCCCGCTTCTGCAAACGATTCTTTCAGGCCGTCAAGCTTTCCCTGCCCGCGGAACAATACGTTTGTCTCCAGAATCAAGAGCCTTGGGGACTGTTTTTCAAGAGCTGTTTTCAACAGATAATAAGTTTCCTGTATCTTCTGCCCCGGCTGCCCGCATACATAAGAGGTAATGCCATGGTCTTTCCACAGGATCGGCGGTGCAATGGAGCTGTAGCTTAAACTGTCACCCAGGATCAGCACGTCAATAGTCTGGTCTGGTTCCCTGCGAATCCGGGAAATGCTTTTATTCCGTCCCTGTACCAGGTCTTCATCTTTTGCCGCTGATTCCATCCACCCTGATATCCCTGTTAATAAAATCACTAATATCAAGATAAACAGAATATTTTTAAAAATTTGCATAAATCAAATCCACCTGCTGGTACCCGACGCCGTAAGCCCCAAAAATAATCACTGCAAAGATCAACCCGTAATACAAAGCCCATCTCACAGGCGTCCGTAGTGTCTGCAATCCTGCCTCACCCAGCAGCTTCCTTTCCTTTATCATCCCAACACATGCAACCACCAGACATCCGGTCCCGATCGCCAGATAATCCGCCCCATCCAGCCCAAAGCCTAAGAATGTCCCGTCCCATAGCTTCTGGGGCGTAAACTCCCGGAACATGCTCTCAAACATCCTAAGTCCTGCCCTAAGCCCGTTTGCCCGGAAAAACAATTCTCCTGCGAAGATGATCACCCACGTCTTTAAAATCTGCGGGATCCTCCAGTAAAGCGCATGTTCATCAGCGTGCAAAAGCTTTAACACTTTACTCCTTACAGGCTCTAAGGCAACCCCGCCTAATAGGATGACAAAATAATACATACCGTAAAAGATATAATTCCACTGCGGTCCATGCCAAAGTCCGTTTAACAGCCACACCGGAAACAATGCAATGGCTGATACCCCAAGTTTTGTCAGATATTTCCCCAGATGTTTTCTTCCGAATTTATTCCACTTCTTTACCACAGACGACACAGACACCGGATAGAAAACATAGGTTTTAAACCATACTCCAAGGGTCATGTGCCACCGCCTCCAGAACTCTGCCGCGTTCCGGGAAGCAAAAGGCTGGTTGAAATTCTCAGGCAGTGTAACGCCGAACATCCTGCCGCTTCCAATGACGATATCCATGCACCCTGAAAATTCCATGTAAAGCTGTACCGTATATGCAACTGCCGCCGCTGCAATGACAATCCCATTGTAATTCTCATAATGATCAAAAACTGCTCTTACCAGCACGTAGAGCCGGTCTGCAATGATCATCTTCTTAAAAAGCCCCCAGAGGATACGCACGCTGCCTTTTGACAGGTTTTCACCTTTCAGGGAATTCCCCTCCCACAGGACGTCTGCGGTCTGGGCATACATGCTGATGGGCCCTTCCATGATCTGAGGAAAGAATCCCAGAAACAGCGCCAGCTTTCCAAGATTTTTCTCAGAAGGCACCTTCTCCCAGTAGACGTCCGCCATATATCCGATGGCCTGCAATGTATAGAAAGAAATCCCGATGGGCAGCAGCAGATCCTTTGCCGGAATCAGCGCCGTACTCCCTGATATCTCCATAAGCGCATTCAGATTCTTTGCAAAAAAGTTATAATATTTCAGCCATGCAAGGACTCCCACCAGTGCAAGGATACCGCCTGCCAGTATCCATTTTTCTTTCCGCTTATATTGCCTCCTGATCTCTGCCTGGTCTTCCTTCGGCGCTTGTTCCGCCTCCGTCCGGCATCTTAGCTTCATCCATCCCAGCCATATGCCGACATAGTGGGTAAATAACGTTGTCCCCAAAAGATACGCAACCAACCCTTTACTGATCAGCCAGAAGAAAGAATATCCTGCTGCCAAAAGCACGCACCACCTGATTTTCTTCGGTGCGAGCTGATAAGCGAAAAGCACCAGCGGGAGAAACAGCGCCAAATACACCGCTGTATGATATGCCATGTTACTTCTCCTTAAGCCTTAAAATCATCTGGTACATTGCTTCTGCTGAGTTAAAGTTTTCTGCTGCCATCTCCGAAGCCTCGATCTCGATCCCAAACGCGTCCTCCAGCTCTGATACAAGGGTAATGACTCCGAAAGAGTCCAACAGGCGGTCATCGATCACTGCTTTTTCTTTTTCCCAGTTAATGCTGTCGTCAATCTCATTTAAAATTTTCATTAAAGTATCCATCTTCTCTCTCCTCTTCATTATCATAAATTTTCTGTATTCCAGTGATAGGTGTGGATTCTATCCCGTACCGGCTTCCATCCCATCTCTTTACTGTAAAGCAGAACCTCCGGAAGCTCATGGCTTAAAAACAGCGCCATTCCTTCTGTCATAGCATAAGCCCCCGCCCGCTCAAAGATCAGGACATTTCCTGCTTTCAGATTGCGGATAACCGCTTTCTGCATGAGTACGTCGTTTACCGTACACAAGCTTCCGCATACGGTCCACTGACATTCTGCCCCCGCCTGGCTCTTTGGCCAAACCCGGAATACAGGCTCATACATTCCCCGGATCTGACCGTCATAATTTAATTGGTGTATCCCGCCGTCCACAATGCAGTATCTCCTGCCATTGCTTTGTTTGATATCTTTAACGCTTGTCAGGTAATATCCACAGTCAGCGGCAAGGGCGCGCCCCATCTCCAGCATCACAGAGCCCTTCCATTCCATCCCTTCTACCGCCCTCACAAGCTCGTTTAGATCCGAGTCCCTGCGATCCTCCTGTCCTCTGAAATATGGCACCGAAAGCCCCGGGCCATATTCCAGTTGTTCCAGTTGAAATCCGGTCCTTTCTTCCATCTCCCTTAAAAATTGATCCAGGCAGCCAAGTTCTTCTTTGATCTTTCCGGCATGTTTCTTCTGTGTGCCGGAAAAATAATGGATTCCCCGTATGTTCAGATACGGGCACATCTTTCTTATTTTAATGATATTATAGATAGCTTCCCCGTCCATACCAAACTGGTTCCCGCTGGTCAGCCTTAGATAAACATGCACAGGCTTTTCTTTCCGCCCGCACCAGTCTGTAAAACAGTGGTACTGTTCAAGGGATTCTATGGTGTAAGTACATGCCCCGCCATAGGTATCCAAAATCTCACAAATATCCTCCTTCTGTTTTAATACGCCTGAAATCAGCAGCTTTTCCGGTGCAATTCCCTGCTTTTTACAGATCCTAAACTCTCCCATAGAGCACACTTCAATCCGGTCTGCCTGTGTTTCCATCTGCCCGATAAGAAAAGGATTGGCCTTCATGGCAAAGCATAAACCGGCTTTTCCTCCCAATGCTTTCCGGAATTTTCCCACGGTTTCCTTCATTTTATCAATATCAAACAAATAGGACGGCGTACCATATTTCATGATGCAATATTCCAGATGATCCATAATCATCACATGACCTCCTCTAACTTGCTTCGGAAATAATCCCGATCCGTTTTCCCGTTCTTCGTAAGCGGCATTTGGCTGATTGGTATGATCTTATGGGGAACCATGTAAACCGGCACTCTTTTCTTCATCTCGGTGCGCACCAGGCCCGTTGCAGCTTCACCAAGGTAAAAGGCAACTAACTGATTTTTTCTGTAATCCATCAGACAGCAGCTCTTCTCCAGCCCTTGTATCTGGTTCATTGAATGTTCAATTTCTTCCAGCTCAATGCGGTGCCCCATATGCTTGACCTGAAAATCCTTCCGCCCGCAAAAATAAAGTTCCCCATCCCTGCCGTAATATCCCAGGTCTCCGGTCCGATAACAGCGCACTTTTGGCTCATCCGGAAACGGATAGACAAATCTTTCTTCCGTTTCCCTGGGATTGTTATAATAGCCTTCCGACAGGGATTCACCCGCCACACAGATTTCCCCTGGTTCTTCCGGAATCGTCACTTCTTTTCCCGCTTCATCTAACAGAAATACCCTTCTTCCTGGAAACGGTCTTCCTATGGGAAGCCGCTCTCCATCTTCATAGATACGTTTTACGGGATAATAGGTGCAGTTGCAGGTAATCTCCGTAGGCCCGTACAGATTGATGAATTCTGCCCGGGGAAGCGCCTCCTGCCAGAGCCTCAGCTGCTTTGCCGGCATGATCTCGCCGCTGAACATCACACGTTTAACATCACCCGGCACGCGGTAGCGCAGCCCTTTGAGAGCTGATACCAGCGTCAGAGCCGATACTGCCCAGATCAGCGTCGTTACCTTCTTTTCACAGAGATAATCAAGGAGAGCCGGCGGAGTGCAGAACATCTTCTTCGGGATCAATACCAATGAAGCCCCTGTCATTACGCTTGTATAGATATCTTTCACCGATACGTCAAAATCAAAAGGAGCCTGATTTCCAATCCTGTCTTCTTCCGTAATTCCAAATGTCTCTGTAAAATGTGAGATAAAATCGACTACCGCCTTGTGGCTTACAACGATTCCTTTGGGTGTTCCCGTGGAGCCGGAGGTAAAGATACCGTATAACAGATCAGATCCGCTTCTCTTTTCTCTGATTTCCTTAAGCTTCCCTGCATCGACGGCTGCCTGCATCATATCTCCCAACAGACAGCGCCTTTTGCAGTACCCAGCTTCTACTAGGCGTTCTTCATTTTTATTATCTGTAATGATAAGCTTGGGCTCTAAGATCCGGAGAATCTCATTTAACCTTGCTGCCGGCTGGGACGGGTCTATCATCACATAAAAGCAGCCTGCATATACTGTCCCGAACATAGCGGCCAGTGTGACCGCACTTTTTTCTGCCAGAATTGCAACCGGTTTTCCCATTTCGGTAAAATTCAAAATGGATGAACCCATCCTCCTTGACAGTTTTAAAAGTTCGCTCCAATTAAAACAAACATTTCCGTCATCCACTGCCAGTCTATGGGGATACTTCTTCTCTGCCCTTTCTAAATAATCCAGTATATGTTCCATATCATTTATTCCTTTCTTTTTTCTTTTGTTATCTCTAATTATCCCTGTAAAACCTAAACAGTTCCTTAATTAATTCTTAACAAATCTAAACCGAAACAGGGATTCTTCTGAAAAGAGCGCGCTTCCTCTTTATAACCTGAAACAGATGGACTGTACGCACCCGTACAGTCCATCTGTTTTTCTTGCTTTTAATTTGTCTCCTTATCTCTCGTACTATTGTTCCTGCTTGTCCCGATGCTCTTCTTATTTTTATCTGACTTCTTGCTGGTTGTTGCTCCTTTCTCGCCATCTTCCTTGGTGTCTTGCTGACCTGTCGCTGCATTGCCCTGATTCTGACCTTCATCTGTCTTGTTCTGATCCGGCGCCGTTACATCGTTCTGCTCCTCCTGGTCGTAGTCCGTCTTTGTGTCATCAGTTTTCTTATTCTCCTGCCTTTTTGTCGTACTCTTCTTACCTGTTGACTTACTGGATTCCGTCTTTGTCTTCGGCTGCGTGGACGTTGATTTCTTATCTTTGCCTCCGCATGCAACCATACCAAGCGCCATTACTCCGATCATACAGAGAACAAGTCCTCTTTTTACCATACCTTTTACTGTCGTTTTTGTTTCCTTCATTTTGCTGACTCCTTTCACAACTTGTTTTTTATCTATGTTTTCAGGTTTTAAGGAACCTGTATCCTTACGTCGTTACATCTCCTTCCTGTATATTTCAAAGCTGTTTCCTTTGATGGTTCTTATTATCCCATCCAAATCTAAACAGTTCCTTAATGGATTCTTAACAAATCTAAACACAATAAAATTAATCCCTGTTTTTCATTGGTATGGGCTTAACCCAAATTTCCATACAAGCCATATCCTTTGAATCGTAGTAATACTTTTCTACAGAGAAAGCCTCCGTAGTTAAACTGTGATGCGGCAGCCAAATACTGAAAAGATACTTGCTGGCCTGATTCAAAGCTGTTGTCACCAGATACTCAAAATCTTCTGCTTCAATCCTGCAAACGATGTATTCTCCTATTGATAGCTCTTTCTTTACAAAATCTTCTGGTAACGACCTCGGTAAATTTGGCGCAAGTCCACCCGCAAAATAAAGGAAAAAATCCCGCATGGTATCTTCCATATAAGACATTCCTATTTCTACACCGGTACTGAGATTATCTGCAACTAAAACCTTCTCCATGTGATAGCGTTTCCAAAGCTGTCCAGGCACATCTACACTTGTGCTTTCGCCAACCGGGATTTGTCTGGAAATGCGTACTTGTGTTTCCAGACCGAGATAAATCTCCGGCTTCTTCAAAATCTTTCTTTGGATCTCCAAAACGATATTTCCTACCACCAATGGAATCCCTTCGTCTACCAGGACATAATTCATGGAAACCTCCGGTCTGTCGAATGTGTTAAGCATTGGCAAATCTTTCCTGTACTCTTCCGGTGTTATCCCATACGTTTCCTTAAAAACCCGTGTAAAATTTGCATGACTCGAAAAGCCGTAATCCAAGGCAACGTCCAGTATCCTCCGTTCAGTATTGCTCAAGCTTTCAACTGCCTTTGCCAGACGCCGGAGCTTTACATATTCTTGAACCGGCTTATTTACCAGCCTCTTAAATAAACGCTGAAAATAGAACGGGGATAAACCCGCAGTATTTGCCAGTTCTTCCGTCGAAATTTCTTCTGTCAGATTTTCCTCAATAAAAGCTAAAGATTGTTCGATTGCTTCCCATGCGTGCATTGCGGCACCTCCTATCTTTAATGCCCACATCATATCACGTTTTATTTTATTAAGCTTCTCACACAATGCGCTTTTTAATCACGAAATCTTACTCTTGGTAATGACCTGGCAACCTAAACTATCTGTAACTGTTCCATTGCTTATGGTAAAAACTAGAATTATTTTAGAATCTTTAAGAAATGGTTTAAGAATCTGTTAAGAATTAGTTGTTAGTCTATCCTGAAGGAGGTGAGACAATGAGTATTTTAATGATGCCAAACAATATGCAAAAAGAAAGAATGCGAAAGGAGGATATAAAACAGACGGATATAAAGGAAGATTCCGGAAAAATCAGTGATTCTGCAAATCCAGATAGTACATCAAAAATCATCAGGTTCCATCCTGTCGACAGTTCTTCAGACACTAGTAAAGCTGCCCAGCCAAATAGGATTGATACACGGCCGGCATTTGACCGGTATATTCCGGAAAAATCTGTTGAGCAGAAATCTTATGGTCATTATAAACTGGTTTCGGATGAACGTGGTAACCAGAAAATCCAATTCTCGGAACCTGCTGAGAATCCAACTGGAAACTCTGAAGGAATACCTACAGCGGAAGCCTCTGGCAGGGAAAACGCTGACAGCATCTCAAAAGATGGATTAAAAATCCAAAAATTAAAGAAGAAAAGGCTGGAGTTAAAGCAACAGATACTATCCGAATCAGATCCCCAAAAGGCTGAACAATTAAAAAACAAACTGGCGCTGATAGAAAGGAAAATAAAAAGCCAAAATAGTCAAAAATAAAGTTACATAATCCCGTTGAATGGGTATACACCTCCTTTCAACGGGAATTATTTATGTATTAAAAACTTTTACTTGCCCTTTCTGGCGGATAAATCCATCATAGACTTTTTACTTATTCTTTTGATATCTTTTAATATCTGCCGTGTGCCAGGTTTACTTTTATGTGATTTTCTCTCTTTTTCTTCTTCAGATTCTGTTTCAACCATTTCTTCCAAATCTCCGTCTGAATGAGTCGTCTCTATATATCCAGGAGATAGATTTTCTTGATTTAATGCATGATCCACATTGGCAGAAAAATTCATCATAACCAACATAGCAACCACTAATAATTTATGATTTCTACTGATTAGATCACCTCCTTATCTACTTTACACAGATATTTCCTGCACCATTTTCTCATCAATTTCACTGTTGCCGTCAGAAAACGGAAAACCGAATCTATAGCGATTGAAAATACAACAAATAACATTGCGCACTTTTCTGACATTCCTGTGATTGCAAATAATTCCGGGAAAAAAATGCTGCATCCCAAAAGTCCGAGGATACATCCAATCCATACCGCAACTCGAACTTTATTAAAGGGCTGGCATATCCGGTATAAAATCATAAATCCAACAATAGCAAGCAGCATGGTTGCAGCTGTGGACGTATCCACAGGGTCTACGCCAAATACATGCGCAAACAATACCATCGCCCCAACAGCAAAAACATCTGTCAAACCTCCAGGCAGCGCCTTTATTAGGACGTTTGAAATAAAATGTCCCTGAATCCGCTCCTCATTTGGCTGGAGCGCAAGAAAAAACGCCGGAATTCCTATTGTAAACATACTGATCAGAGCAATTTGTGCAGGCTTCAGCGGATAAGTAAAAGAAAAAACTACCGCCAGTATTGCCAGCAAAAAAGAAAAGATATTCTTCACTAAAAACAGACTTGCTGACCGTTGGATATTATTGACCACTCTGCGGCCTTCCATTACAACAGACGGCATACATGCAAAATCCAATTCCAGAAGCACCACCTGGGAAGCCTGTACCGCCGCCTCGCTTCCCGATGCCATCGCAACACTGCAGTCTGCATCTTTTAAGGCAAGAATGTCATTTACCCCGTCTCCTGTCATGGCAACCGTCCTGCCTTGCTTTTTTAAAGCATGTACAAACTCTCTCTTCTGGGCAGGCGTGACCCTTCCAAATACTGTATATTTGCCAACTGCCCACCCAATATCTTCTTTTGTTCTAAGTGTGGCTGCATCTACATATAATTCTGCATTTCTTATTCCCGCTTCTTTTGCGATTTCTGATACTGTCAATGGATTATCTCCCGAAATCACTTTTACCTCCCCCCCTTGTTCAGTAAAATATGAAAAAGTTTCCGATGCCTTTTTTCTTATTGGGTTGGTTAAAAGAATATACGCAAGCGGACGCACCTTTCCATTTAGTTTCCCATCTTCCGGCCTATCTTCGGATTCTCCAAATACTAAGACTCGATAACCTTTTTTCGCATATTTTGAGATCTCCCCTTCGTATTTTTCATATTCTTCCCGTAATATGACTTCCGGCGCACCCAGTACATAAATTTCTTCCCCGAACACAGCGCAGCTATACTTTAATGCAGATGTAAAAGGAAAGACCGTATCCGCTAGTTTCCCATTATTTTCCGTAAAATATGCTTTCATCGCTTCCATTGTACTATTGTCACTGCCCATGGAAGATACAAAATCTCCCACTACTTTCAAAAGTTTCCCTTCGTCCTCTATCGAATTTTCCCTGTCGGAAGATGAAAGCACTTCTGCCGGCATTATTTCCTTTACACTCATCTTGTTTTCTGTAATCGTTCCTGTCTTATCCACACATAACACATCTACCCTTGCAAGTGTCTCAATACTCTTCATATCATGGAGCAGCACATTCTTCTTCGCAAGCCTCATAGCGCTTACAGCAAGCGCTACGCTGGCAAGAAGGTATAATCCCTCCGGTATCATTCCAATAATAGCTGCCACCATAGAGGTAATACTGTCTCTCAACGTCTCGTGATTCATAAAAAACCCCTGAATAAAGAGCAGAAGTCCAATAGGCACCAATACAATTCCTACAAACTTTACCAGTTTATTCAGTGAGCGGATCATTTCCGAGTTCTCTCTCTTTTGCATTGTTTTGGCTTCAAGTGTAAGTCTTGAAATATAGGACGCTTCCCCCACTGCTGTCAGTCTTGCCCTGCATTCTCCTGAAACAACAAAGCTGCCTGACATTAATTGCCTGCCTTTTTCTTTCGTAATCTCATCGGATTCCCCTGTAAGCAGGGATTCATTCACCTGAATCTCCCCGCTCACTACAACTGCATCCGCACAAATCTGATTTCCGGCCTGAAACACCACAATATCATCTAGTACCAGTTCCTTTGATTCAACCCTGCTGATTTTTCCTTCCCGCACTACGAATGCATGAGGTGCATTCAGCATTGTCAGTTCCTCCAAAACTTTTTTCGCGCGGATTTCCTGAACAATCCCAATTAATATGTTTGCAATGATAACCGGCAGAAATGTAAGATTCCGAAAAGATCCGACCATACATAAAAGTGCTGTAAGTACTGCAAAAATAAGATTGAAATAAGTAAATATATTATCATGTACAATCTCTTTTTTCGTTCGAACAGGCGGTGACACTTCCACATTTCCCCATCCGGCATACTTATATTCCTGCACCTGTTTTTCCGTAAGCCCATAATCAGGATTTACCTCGTAACGCATAACTGGTGCATTTCCTATACTGCCTTCGTTTTGTGAGACTGCCGTTTCTCTGTTCATCCATCTCATATTTCCACCTCATTATCTTTGATTTCATTTTTCTATATTCAAGGTTTTTTTATTGTACCAAGCCGCTAGCGCGGCGGCTAGCCCTAAGTATGTGAAATTACACTTT
>OFFP01000899.1_pt1 | contig 22394 bp, 18 predicted proteins | sample 1521431 | NCBI WGS metagenome assembly OFFP01 (sample SAMEA3504104, study PRJEB24116) | mouse gut metagenome | biome: mouse gut; feature: mouse-associated habitat; material: faeces | place: Denmark | collected 2011
GATGATCGAAGCAGGGGACATCTGAATGCCCTCGTATACAGAAAAAAGGAGTTGTATATTATGAAAGTTATTTTATTGCAGGATGTAAAGTCTCTCGGAAAAGAGGGCGAGATTGTAAATGTAAACGACGGATACGCGCGGAATTTTATCATTCCGAAGAAGCTGGGCGTGGAGGCGAACAATAAAAACCTGAACGACCTGAAGCTGAAAAAGAGCAACGAGGAAAAGATCGCGAAGGAGAATAAGGAAGCGGCCGAGAAGCTTGCCGGAGAATTGAAGGCAGGACAGATCCTGCTGAAGATCAAAGTGGGCGAGGGAGGAAAGGCGTTTGGTTCCGTTTCCGCGAAGGAGATCGCCGCTGCGGTCAAGGAACAGATGGGTCTGGATGTGGACAAAAAGAAGATCCAGCTCAAAGAGACCCTGAAGACATTGGGGACACACAACGTTCCAATAAAGCTGCATCCGGAAGTGACTGCGGAATTGAAGGTGGAGATCGGGGAAGAGGCATAGGATTGGGCATGAGCGAAAATGTACGGCACAGGGCGGAAAGGCAGTCCGCACAGTACCCGCAGAAGCACCCGCCGGATGCTGAACAGATATGGATGATGAGGAGCAAAGACAAATGGAAGAGGCGGTAATTAAACGGATCCTGCCTCATAGCACGGAAGCGGAAGAAGCGGTGATCGCTTCGATGCTGATGAATAAGGATGCCATTTTGGAGACAACGGAGATTCTCACAGGGGAGGATTTCTATCAGACTGCATATGGCATCCTCTTTGATGCTATGGCAGAATTATTTCATATGGGAAGACCTGTGGATCTGATCACGCTGCAGGAATATCTGAAAGAGAAGAATGTCCCGCCGGAGATCAGCAGCCTGGAATTTGTCAAGGATATCCTGGCAGGCTTCCAGACCTCGGCAAATGCAAAATATTATGCGCAGATCATCAAAGAAAAAGCGACCCTGCGCAGGCTGATCAAGCTCAACGAAGAGATTACCAATACCTGTTATTTGGAGAACCGTCCCCTGGAGGAAATACTGGAAATGACGGAGAAGCGGGTCTTTGAACTGGTGGAACGGGGCAATTTCCAGGACTTTGTGCCTATCAAGCAGGTGGTCCTAAATGCCCTGGAGGTCATTGAGAGGGCATCCAAGACGAGAGGAACCGTAACCGGCATACCTACCGGTTTTATCGATCTGGATTATAAGCTTTCGGGCTTGCAGCGGTCGGACCTGATCCTGATCGCGGCCAGACCGTCTATGGGAAAGACGGCATTTGTGCTGAATATCGCACAGCATGTGGCGTTTCGGCAGAACCTTTCGGTAGCTGTATTCAGTCTGGAAATGTCCAAGGAGCAGCTGGTGAATCGTCTGTTTTCCCTGGAATCCCATGTGGACGCTCAGCTCTTGCGTACCGGGAACCTGAAGGACACGGATTGGGAAAAGCTGATCGAGGGCGCCGGGATCATCGGAAAGTCCAGGCTGATCATTGACGACACCTCCGGAATCTCTATTGCCGAGATGCGCTCAAAATGCCGGAAGTTCAAGCTGGAGCAGAATCTGGATCTGATCATCATCGACTACCTGCAGCTGATGAGCGGGAGCAGCAAGAGAAGCAACGAGAGCCGTCAGCAGGAGATATCAGAGATTTCGCGTTCCTTAAAAGGACTGGCGAGGGAGCTGAATGTGCCTGTCATTGCGCTGTCTCAGCTGAGCCGTGCGGTGGAATCCCGGAATGATAAGCGGCCCATGCTTTCCGACCTGCGTGAGTCAGGAGCCATCGAGCAGGATGCGGACGTGTGTATGTTTATTTACAGGGACGATTATTACAATCACGATTCGGAAGATAAGAACATTGCAGAGATCATCATTGCCAAGCAGAGGAACGGCCCCATCGGGACCGTTCGGCTGGCATGGATGCCGCAGTACACACGATTTGGAAATGAACTGCGGCAGCCGGAGTAGATGCTGAGGCGCACACGCCAGACAGATCTGACCGGCACGATTCCCGTCATTTACTGCTGGCTACATCTGCGTGGATGCGGATTAGATACGCTCCGAAATATCCTGCCCGTTTTAAAATATGTCTGGCAGGGCAGGATACGGGAGGGTTATGTAAGCAGTTTCTTCAATTTTCCGAGCGGGGTTTCCCTTGCGGCTTCCCGCCGCCCTGCCTGCTGCTGGCGTATGAGTACGTCCAGTTTGCGGTAATGCTCTTCTTCCCGGCGTTCATTTGCCTGAAAGAGAAAATCCATTTCACGGATGACATCAGAAGTTACTTTGCGGCTGATGTCTTTTTTTAGTATTTCGTTGTTTGCAGAGACTACATCGGTCAGTACGTCTCCGATCAGGGAGCGCACCTGTTCCAGCTGTGTGACCTGAATCACATCGGCCTCCGGAGCTGACGGACGGGCCGAAGCCAGGGAAGCAGATTCCTGCATATCGTCCGCCTCGCATTCCGTCATGCTGTCTTGCATATCACCTGATCTGCTGTTCCGCACTCCATCCAATTTGCCGTCTGCTCTGCTGTCCTGTATTTCAGCCGATGTGCCGTCTGCTCTGCCATTCTGTATTTCGGCCGATGTGCCGTCTGCTCTGCCATTCTGTATTTCGGCCGATGTGCCGTCTGCCCTGTCATTCTGTATTTCGGCAGTTCTGCCGTCTGCCCCGCCATCCAGTATTTCAGAAGTTCTGTCGTCTGCTCCCTGCATTTCATTTGCTCTGCCGCCTGTTCCATCAGCCGATATAGCGGCTGTTTTGCCAGCCTGCGTGCCGTTCGTCTTGTCTCCCGCCTCTTTTCGGCGGGCACCTTCTTCAGCCTTGGCAGAGTTCAGCCGTTTTCGGGCAGCAGTTAATTCCGGGATCATATATTTCAAGTCACGCAGAAGCATTCCTTCATTCTTCAGTTTCTGGATACAAAGAAAAAGCTGTATGTCATCTTCCGTATAGTATCGATGTCCCATGTCAGTGCGGCCGATCTCCAGACCCAGTTCCTCCTCCCAGTAGCGGAGAACGTGGGACTCTACCTGGAGCTTTTTGGCTGCCTCAGAAATCATGTACCTGACCTTGCCCATATATAGGATACCTCCTTAGGATTATTATACACTCTCGGAGTGATTTTTAGTTATACTGAGCGCCAGATTAATCTGCGCACGGTAAAACATGGTTACTGTTCACACCCTCACCGGGTGCTCACAGCAACGAATCCGGCCTATTGAAAGTTGCCTTACGGCAAGAGGCCGGATTCCAGCCCCAGTACTGTACTGCCTGTGACCGTGCAGCGTAGTGCACGGTCCAGGAGTGAACAGCAACCACCAGCGTTCTTATGAGTTTCGTCGCCGGACAAGTCCACTTGACAATTATTTCCCCATCAAGTAGTATAATGATTATACCCATAGCAGATGTATCTGGCATGACGGTGAGCTCATAAAGCAATTCTGTCGTTACTATTCACAGTCATTTCACTCACATGCGCAAAAACAGCCGGCAAAGCTGTCTGCCGATGCGGTGCATCTTGATTTTTTGCTTATGTGTGTGAAGCGACTGATTCCAGTCAGATAAAAACTGTCAATCAGCTTCTTACAAGCTGCGCTTGACGAATCTGACTGCCATTTTTTATCTGACTGTGAATAGTAACATTCTGTCGCAGGATCGAGGATATTTATATTGACAAATTTTATGAATACCGGGAGGTTGTTGAGAGGCTCCCCGGACTTGGAGGCAATCTATGAAGGATGTATTTCTACTATATGATACAAGCTGTTTATTCGAGATCGTGATCCTGAATTATTTTATGAGCCTGACAGGGTGCGAGATCATCTATTGTTCTCTTGACGGACAGCCGGTCCGGGCGACGGAAGGGTATTCTGTCAATGTGGACATGGCGTTGAAGGATGTGGATCCGCAGCAGATCCGCAGCTTTATCGTCCCGGGAGGAGATATTACCTCTATTGATACGGATGAAGTCCGGACATATCTGCAGGAGCTGAAAAGCCGCAAGGTCCTGATCGGCGGCATCTGTGCCGGAGTGGATCTGTTGGCTCATGCGGGGATATTGGACAGTTTGGAATCCACACAATCGTCGGATCTGGATATTGTCAATGACGGGCATGTGATCACCGCAAGGGCAAATGCCTATGTAGATTTTGCGATCGAGACAGCGAAGGAGCTGGAGCTTTTTGAGGATGAAGCGGATCTTGAGGAGACCATTGAATTTTGGAAATATCATAAAAGAGCGCAATAGCCATATTACAAATTATCTAAAACTAAGAATGAGAAAGAGATAAAATTGAAACAACGAATACTTTCAGCTGCTTTATTGCTGTGCATGTTCATTTCTTCCCCGTCAGCGGCATATGCATCACCGGAAGACCTGGAGCAGCAGGATGAAAGGAGACAGATATATGAATCGACAGATACATTCAAAACCAGATATACAGCAGGTGATCGACCTGGTAAAATCCACAAAGGAGCTGATCGAAAACCGGGAAATGGCCGGACACGTGAAGGAAAAGGGCCGGGCCGATTATGTGACCCAGGTCGACTTCGCGGTACAGGATTATCTGAAAGACAAGCTGTATGCCCTTGCCCCGGATATCCAGTTTCTCGGGGAGGAGACCGGGCTGCAGGAAATGACCGGGGACCGCTTCTGGATCCTGGACCCGGTGGATGGGACCACCAACCTGATCCACGACTACCAGCACAGCGCCGTTTCCCTGGCACTCTGCTGGCAGGACGAGATCGTGATGGGCATCATCTATAATCCCTATCATGACGAACTGTTTTCTGCGGAAAAAAGGAAGGGCAGCTTTCTCAACGGCCGGCCCATCCACGTATCAGAGTCGGAAACACTTTCCGAGACGATCATCGCGCTGGGGACTTACGCTTACCGGCGGGAACTGGCAGATGCCAATTTTGCCAGATTCCGCCGTGTATTCGATCAGTGTCAGGATATCCGCAGGATCGGCTCCGCCGCGCTGGAGCTGGCATACACTGCCTGCGGACGGCAGGGCGGTTTTTTCGAGCCTTATCTGAATCCGTGGGATTATGCGGCGGGAGTTCTCCTTGTCCGGGAGGCGGGAGGCCGGGTCAGCGATTTTGACGGCAATCCGCCAAGCACGCGGAAGGGCGGAAGCATCGTATCCACAAACGGACGGATCCATGCGGAACTGCTGGGGCTGCTTTAAGGACTGTGAGAATCTCTATCTCTTACACCGCTCAGATTTCCACAACCTTCAGAGCTTCCCCGCCGATCGCCTGAATCTGGTAATCCCGATACTCACTGTCTACCCGGACCGTCACGGTATCGCCTTCTCTGTGCGCATACACGTGCATCACCACACGTCCCTCCAGGTCCGTGACTTCAGTTTCTGCCTTTCCGTGGTCCTCGGGCAGATATACCATCAGCTTTACCCCTTCACAAAATTCATAATCCGGCCGATCCATGTGGGCGCCGACCGCAAGGATCGTCCCCGGCCGCAGCATCAGCGGAAGCGAAAAATAATCAAACCGTTCCTTATGCCATCTGCCGCCTTCCGCCTGAGCCTCAGTCAGCAGATTGTACCATTTTCCATCCGGCAGATAATATTCCGCCTCGCCGGACTTCCTGAACACTGGCGCTACCAGCAGGGAATCTCCCAGCATATACTGCAGGTCCAGTGTCTCGCAGGTCCGATCCTCCGGAAATTCCAGAAACATGGGCCGCATCATGGGGATGCCTTCCTCGTGGGCTTTTACTGCCTGCCGGTACAGATAAGGCATGAGGGCGCATTTTACTTTTACAAATTTACGGAGCCCCTCGCAGGCCTCGTCGTCAAACAGCCACGGCACACGGTATGAGCCGGAGCCATGGAGCCGGCTGTGGGAGCTGAGCATTCCAAACTGACACCAGCGCTTATACACATCCGCGGAAGCCGTATTTTCAAACCCGCCCATATCATGGCTCCAGAATCCAAAGCCGGCGCAGGCCAGGGATAAGCCTGCCCGCAGCGTTTCCGCCATGGACGGATAGGACGCAGAGCAGTCCCCGCCCCAGTGGGCCGGGAACTGCTGGCCGCCTACCGCTGCGGAGCGGGCGAACAGGACGGCTTCCCCTGTGCCGCGTTCCTGCTCCAGCAGTTCAAATACCGCTTTATTATAAAGGAAAGGATAATAATTGTGCATTTTGACAGGATCCGAGCCGTCAAAATATACGATATCCCTGACCGGGATCCGTTCGCCGAAGTCTGTCTTGAAACAGTCCACACCCATATCCAGCAGAGCTTTCAGCTTTTCCTGATACCAGCTGACAGCCGCCGGATTGGTAAAATCTACGATTCCCATACCCGCCTGCCACAGGTCTGTCTGCCACACATCGCCGTTCGATTTTTTCAAAAGGTATCCATGTTCCATACCTTCCCGGAACAGCGGAGATTTCTGTCCGATGTAGGGATTGATCCAGACACAGATCTTCAAGCCCCTGTCATGATACCGCCTCAGCATTTCCTTCGGATCCGGAAATGTATTCGCGTCCCAGGTAAAGTTACACCACTCGTAAGCTTCCATCCAGTAGCAGTCAAAATGGAACACATGCAGCGGGATATCCCGGTCCGCCATTCCCTGGATAAAGCTGGAAGTAGTCTCCTCATCGTAATCCGTGGTAAATGAGGTGGTCAGCCACAGCCCGAAAGACCAGGCCGGAGGCAGCGCAGGCTTTCCGGTCAGTTCCGTGTACCTGCTCACCGTATGCTTCGGATCGGAGCCGTTGATCACATAGTAATCCAGCCGTTCCCCTTCCGCGGAGAACTGCAGCCGCTCCACTTTTTCACTGGCGATCTCAAAGGAAACATCCCCTTCGTTGTCCACCAGCACGCCGTATCCCTTGTTGGAAATATAGAAGGGAATATTTTTGTAGGCGATCTCGCTGGCTGTCCCGCCGTCCTCGTTCCACATATCCACAGTCTGTCCGTTTTTCACAAAGGGCGTAAACCGTTCCCCCAGTCCATAGATGGATTCCCCTACGTCCAGAGCAAGCTGCTCTACCATATAATTTCTGCCTGTATCACGGTTCTGCATATATGCCATGTTCCGGTAACTGGTCTCTGTCAGCTCCCGGTCTCCGTCCAGAAAACGGATTCCCCAGGACGCGGGCCGCTTGTCGATGACCGCGCTGGTACGCCCGCTCCTGTAAATGAGTTCCGTATCCGTTTCCTCAATCTGAACCTGCGAAACTGTCTGCCGAACCTCTGCAAACGGCCCCCGACAGGCAGCGCCTTCAAAATGCCGGACAGATACTTTGATCACATCCTCCATAGGACTGCTGATATAAACGGTCAGCATCCCCAGGTTCAGGGTATCGCCCCGGTCTCCGATATGCTTCGACGGCGCATAAACCGCAAGCTCCGTACCAAAAACACGGTGGTCCGAATATTCCACGGCATAGAGCGGGGCGATCTCCTTTCGCATGAGCCAATAACCTGATGTAAATTTCATGAGTCAAAACCTCCTTTTTTAAAAAATCCCGCACTGCCGTCCAAGGTTCTCCGGCGGAGTGCGGGATTATGATACTGAGCGTCAGATAAAGCTGCCCAGAGTATATTCGATATGCTTATTTGATCCGAAACTGCCCCAGCAGGCTGTTCAGCGTCTTTGCCTGGGTGGACAGTTCCTCGGAAACCGCCGCGCTCTTCTCAGCGGCAGCGGAATTGGTCTGTACCACTCCGGAGATCTCACGGATTCCTTTTTCGACCGAAGCGATCATTTCCGACTGCTGTACACTGGCGGCCGCAATCTCATCCATCAGCTCCTTGATCGACTGGATGCAGTCATGAATGACTTTCATAGCGGAAACCGCGTCATGGGTGGATTCTGTCCCTGTCTTTACATCCTCGATGGATCGGCCGATCAGGTTACCCGTATTCTTCGCAGCCTCTGAGGACTTTTTGGCAAGGTCCCGGACCTCATCCGCAACAACGGAAAATCCCTTCCCTGCTTCCCCTGCATGGGCTGCCTCGATGGATGCGTTCAGCGAAAGGATATTGGTCTGAAATGCAATGTCCTCGATGGTCTTGATGATGGTGCCGATCTGGTTGGAGGACCGGTCGATATTTTTCGTGGCTTCGGTAAGCTGCTGCATCTTCGCATCCGCTTCATCCGCAAATCCCGTCGCCTTATCCACCAGCTCGCTGGCATCGCCGCAGCGGACTGCGCTGTCCTGGATCTGGGTGGTAATGGTAGTTACATTTGACACAAGCCCTTCAATGGAAATCGACTGCTCCAGAGTCCCCTGAGAAAGTGTCTGCGCGCCGGTAGAGACCTGATCCGCGCTGGTATCAACCTGGCCCGCGATCTGGGAAATGTTCCGCATGACATTGGTCAGGTCGGCACGGATGGTCTTCAGGCTTTCGGACAATACCTGGAAATCACCGATATAATAATCTTCATTTTTTTCCACATCCACGGCAAGATTGCCGTCCGCCATCTCCTTTAGGATTCTTGCAACATCTTCGATCGTCTTGCGCAGGCAACCGCACACATGATGGATCGTATGTGCGATCAGACCAATCTCATCCGACCTTCCGAAAAATCTGTCCAGTTCACGGTCAGCCGACAGATCCAGATTGCCCAGGCGGCCGATGGCATTTTCCATGACCATGAGTTCCCTGCCCACCCGTCGGAGGATCAGCACAGTCACAAAAATTACGGCAGCTGCTACGGCAGCACAGAGCAGTCCTACGACTGCACGGATCTGCGTCACAGATCCGTAGACCTCCGCCTCGCTGTCCCGGACCATAAAGATCCATCCGCGGTCTTTCAGATATTTATAAACGACGAGCTGCTTCTCGCCTTTTTCATCTTTATAAGAATATGTACCTGCCTGGGTGCTGCCGTCCTTTTTAATCCGGCTGATGATGGCCTGATATCCGCTGTCTTCAGTCTCCGTATTCAGCAGCTCTTCATCTTCATGATAAAGATACACGCCGGTTTCCGCATTTAAAAACACATATTCGCTGTCAGGCAGTCCCTTGATATTAAGATTCAGAAGCGAATCCATCAGATGGCTGGCATAAACGCCGGCGCCTACATAGCCAATACACTTCTGGCCGTCATAGATCGGATAGTACATAGACAGGATCATGCTGCCTGTTCCCGGGGATTTCATAATTCCCAGATTAGTCAGTTCCCGGCTGGAAAGGATCGTATCGCGGAACGTCTCCAGCGAATCGCCTGTCCGGGTGGTCATCCCGATGGCGCCCTCAGAGGTGTGCGTCAGGACATAAGTCTCCGGCGTGGCGATATACAATCCTTCGAAAATACCTTTCACTTCGGCAAAATCCTCAGTATATCCCTGCGCCTTTTTCAGCAGATCCGGGTCCTCCGGATCATTCAAAAGGTCATGGACTTCGCTGCCCAGCGCAAAGGCGGTCATGTACTCTTCCGCGGAACTCACATAGTCATTGATGATCGCAGCCCTGGATTCTACGGCATCTGTCATCTGGTTTGTAATGTCGTTCTTGACCATGGAAGCTGCATTGGTAGACACAATCAGCCACAGCAACAGCATTCCTGCCAGGGTGATCGCAGTCGTAATGATACTGATGCGTGTCGCAAGCTTTTGATTGTTAAGTCGTTTCATGAAGATCCCCCTCCAACGCAATATATAGTCTTTTATTTTTTTCGTAAATATTTTAACATATAGGCGTTGAAATTTCAATTCCTGGAAGCATTCCTTTGATAGATATTTTATCACTGGAATGATATTTCACGGATCTCATTTCTCTTCCATGGAGGTAAAACCGCAAATGCTTTATGGATACTTGACTACTTCCTCCTGCACCGCAGAAACATCCCCGCCGCCGTCAGCGCCGCCGCTCCCGCGAACAGGCAGTATTTTTCTGTATAGCTTCCCGCGGACATGGAAAACGGGTAAAATAACTTCAGAAACTTATCCCCGCTCCCGACCGCAGTGATATAATAGACCATTGCTGCCATATACCCTGCCACAAGGTTATCGGCCAGGGCGTAAAAACTAAGTCCCACCGAGCCCAGGAACAGCATTTCCGCCAGGGTTCCCAGGAAATATCTTACCGCCGGGAAGCTGCATTGGTTCCAGCGCAGCATATAAATATAAATCCCCAGAAGAAACGCAAGCAACAGCACATTTCCCAGAAAACGCACCAGATAAACTTTCGCGCTGTCCATATATTTTGCACATACCAGTTCCCGAAGGTTTTTGTCCTGCTCAGGCAGAAATACGGGGGTGATCAGGACAATGCCTGTCAGCGCAGCATACCGTTCCAGTACCTTTGCCGTTTCCTCCGCCGGAAGGTTCGCCACCCCCATGAGGAGCGGCGAAACGACGAGCAGAAGCACGCATACGAGAATATGCAGGGGGACATGGTATTTTAAATTTATTTTTTCGATCTGCCAATATCTTTCCATGATAAACGATACCGTCCTTTCCGCTTTTGATCATAGATCAGGATTGTAAGCGCGATCAGCACGAACGACAGCAGCACATACAGGATCCGGTTTGCCGCAAGCTGCGCGAAGCCGTTCTGATATCCGCTCCAGTTCAATTCTGTATTGTGCCGGGGAATCAGATTCCAGCCGTACATCCCCCCTTTCAGGGTGTTTACTCCGCCGAATAATGAAAAGAACCACCATGCTCCCTGCACGAGGATTCCCAGCGCCGTATCGGTCAGCTCCGTAAAAAACATCCCAACAGCGGCGGCAGTCATGATCGTCGGAGCAAGCCAGCCAAAGGTATATTTTACAAAGGCAGATGCATCTGCGGAAATACCGGCTCCGGAGGCATAATTCATACACCGGGAGAGCGGGGACAGGGAGATCAGCAGTACCGGAAGGATCAGCATGACCAGCATGGCCGCATACCGGCTGGCAATGACTACAAGGGAGGAGCATTTTCTGGAATAGATCAGCTCCTGCATGCCGGAGCGCCGGTCACGCAGCCCTCTTGCCACGGCCAGGAATGCGGGCAGAAGTGCCAAAAAGATCCCCATATAATCGGAAAAAAGCCTTGCGTAGCCCCCAGTCAGCCGGTCCTTTTCCGTCAGCTCCCGATATTCTTCCAGCGCGTCCTCATAGGTCCTGGGGACCAGCGCATTGCTTTCCCGGTCGTTTTTTCCGTAGCTGGAACCGCCGCCCAGGATCTGATCGGTCTGGTCCATCAGTTCGGTAAAACGGTCATAGGACAGGCCGGCAGAGGGGGTTACTTCCAGTTTTTTCATCATGATCGCCTGGCTGCCTCCTGCAGCGGAAATCTGGGATTCATACCAGTCTTTCAATAGTTCCTGTGCCTCTTCCGAGCCGGAGATCCCGGTGGTTTCCCGCACGATTTCTCCGATCTGCCGTTCTTTTTCTTCATTGAGAGTGACTCTTTTATAGAAACCGATGGGATAGGTGACATAGCTGCCCTGCGCATACTCCTGCACCAGCCCTCCAAGCGTGGATTTCATGATATCTGTTTTATCGCTGCTGACTTTGTATCCGTATTCCTCCTGCCCTTTCCGGGGCTCTGCGTCGATCTCTATTTCTCCAAGCTGTGTAGCGAAGTTGAAGATCAGCACAAGGACGATCAGCCAGTAGATCAGGCTTCTGGCGGTCTGGCGGCATTCTTTGATCAATTGCTGTCCGAACATCCGGCTTCACCTCCTCTTCCCTGCATCAGATACATATACGCATCCTCCACGCCCGCGTCGCAGAGCTTTGCCGACGCAAAAGGTTTCTCCGCGGAAAGAAACCGTACCATGACGTTATTCCCCAGTGTGAGCATGCTGGTCACAGTACAGCGTTTTTTCAAGTCTTCCAGCTCCCTCTTGCTGATCTCTGCCTGGTACACGCAGCCTTCTGCCTGGCTGATGAGTTCTGCAGCCGTTCCCTGGTAAATGATCTCGCCCCGGTCCAAAACGGCGATATTTTCACAGGTTGCCTCGATATCCCCCACGATGTGGGTGGAAAGGATGACGATCCGTCCCTCCGCGATCTCACACAAAAGGTTGCGGAACCGGACACGTTCCTCCGGGTCCAGTCCTGCCGTGGGCTCATCCACGATCAGCACCTTCGGATCGTGCAGGATGGCCTGGGCAATGCCCAGCCGCCGCTTCATGCCGCCGGAGAGCGCTTTGACCTTTTTCCGCCGGTCGTCCTGCAGGTTCACCCGCTCCAAAAGCTCGGGGATCCGCTGCTTCCGCTGAGATTTCGGAAGTCCGGAGAGCACGCCCAGATAATCCATTGCTTCATAAACGCTCATGTTTGGGTACATGGAAAATTCCTGGGGCAGATATCCTGTGATATTCCGCACCTCCCTGGCATGCTCCACCGGCCTGTTGCAGATAGTGATCTGCCCTTCCGATTTGGGAAGCAGGGTTGCCAGCACCTTCATCAGCGTGGTCTTTCCGGCCCCGTTCCGTCCCAGAAGGCCGAACATCCCGGCTTCAATGGTGAGATTGACATCCTTCAAAGCCTGTTTTTTTCCGTAGTATTGATTGAGATTTTCTATCCTGATCCTTGCAGCCATAAGATCCTCCTAATCCTGCTTTTCTTGTTTTCAGACAGTGCATCATTACATGATTGCTTCCTGCCTGATAAGAACAGGATACGATGAAAATGTCTATAATTTCCCTACAAAAAATGAAGATTCTTTTAGGAACTTACAAACAATTATTGTACCGTCTCCTTGACCTGCCTGCCTGGAAAACAGGTGGGTTTCTCATCTTTAGAATACATGGATTCACGATTCTTGGGGCGCCCCGGCCAGAAACGAAGCGGTCACGACCGCCCCGCCCCGAATGCTGTTTGCCACATTCAGCGTACCGCCATGCTTTTTACACAGTTCCCGGCAAATGTGCAGGCCAATGCCGAAATGCTCATCCGGTACGCCGTCTTCTGTTTCTTTGTAATACGGCTTCAGCGCCTTGTCCAGCTGTTCCTCGGAAAATCCGGGGCCGTCGTCCCGGACAGTCAGGATCCATTCCCGGTTGCCCTCGTCATAATCGGACAGGACCTCGATCTGTTTCCCGGCATAGCGGATGGCGTTGGAAAGCATATTTCCCAGCACTTCCATAGCCAGACTGTCGTCCAAATAAAGAGAATCCCGGGGCGGCATACTTTTTGTATAAAGGATCTTCACATCCCGTACCTGGTTTAACGCAACGACCACTTCTTTTATCTTCTTGTCCATACTCTGAAATGTGATTCTTTCCGGGGAAAACGGAATCTCCTCAATACTGCGGATTCCCTTCATGGTGCGGCTGTAGTCTTCCAGCCGTTTCAGATGCTCCGTCATCAGTTCCAGTGTGGACCGTAGCTTTTCCTGGCTGACCTTCCCTTCCGGGACATATCTCGCCAGAAGATCCGTATATCCCCGCAGGACGGTAAGAGGGGTCCGGAGGTCATGGGCAAATGCTGCGTTTAATTCCTTCTGCCGCTCCATGAGCCGCCACATTTCCTCCTTGTCATGGAGCAGCTCCAGGCGCATCGCTTCCACAGAATCACAGAGCATTCCCAGTTCGTCCCGGCAGTCATAGGACACATGAAAATCCAGGTTGTTCCTGCGTATATTTTCTACGCTGTCCTCCAGGATCGTCACGGGGCGCGCAAGCCGCTTTCGATAAAATAAAAAAATGGCCAGAATCATGCCGGGAAATGCATAGATCAGCGGGCACCATACCCGGAGAAAATCGAAACACAAAAGGGAGAGCTCGTCTGCCGTATATAAAAAATGGTGCTGATAACTCCACAGCAGTCCTTTTTGATACACGATCAAAGGCAGGCTCTCGGTTTTTCCAAGCCTTTCCCAGATGCCCATCTCACAATGCCAGCAGAAGATCATCGTAAGATAAGACAGCCCGCACACAGCCGCGGCGAGCACCAGGATATACGCGATCATTGCTTTACGGAAGGAAAGATTCCGGATATAGATGCGCAGTTTTTCTGTCTGTTCTTCTAACCAATCCATCGGTACCCCACCCCCCATACGGTTTCGATATATCCCCGGTCTGTGTATTGCGCAAGCTTTTTGCGGATCCTGCGGATATGCTCTGTGACAATGCTGCTGTCGGCATTTCCGTCAAAGCCGCGGACCTTTTCGTAGAGCTGCTCCTTGCTGAAGACCTGCATGGGGTGCAGCGACAGAAAGGCCAGGATACCATATTCCGTCTTTGTAAATGTGATCGGCTGCTCTCCAAAATATACGCCGGCCTCTTCCTAATGAATGGCAAGCCGGTCAAATATTTTCACGGTTCCTTCGGATTTTCTGCGGCGCTCCCGCCGCAGATGGGCATCTACCCTTGCACCCAGCTCGTCGATGCTGAAGGGCTTCAGGATATAGTCGTCGCCGCCGGAGAGAAATCCCCGGATCCGGTCCGTTTCCTCGATCCTGGCGGTCAGGAAAAGAATGGGGCAGGATACGTGGGCCCGGATCCGTTCACATACCTCAAATCCGTCCAGCATGGGCATCCCAACATCCAACAGGATCAGATCCGGCCCGAAGGAAAGCTTTTCCAGCACCTCGTACCCGTTGGCGGCTTCAATGACCTGATAGTCCTGCATTTCAAAATAATCCCGGATGAGCTGCAGGATTCCCGGCTCGTCATCGGCGATCAAAAGCTTCCCTTTTTTCACATCTTTACAATACATACCATTCGAACCTTTCCTGAAAAGATTGTTACTATTATAACGTATTTCACTTTACTTATCAATGATATCGCCCCGTATATCGCAGCCGGAAAAATTTTTATTGTATATTTTCAAAAGTTATAGTAAACTAAACCTAAGCAGCAAATTTTATATTTTACTGACCCGATATTATGATTCGCCCGTCAAAAGGTTTTACTTCCTTTGCTGGCTGATTTTACGATCCTTCGTGCCATAATATATGTCAACGATGCAACTTATTGGTACGGACCTTCAAAAAATGACCTCAGCATGGGAAGCGGACTTTTTAGCGGGCGAATTTTACTATACGGCGTAAAGAAGGTATGTGAAAAGGGTTGCGGATACTATATTAATTTATGCTATACAGGAAAGGAATACTAGAATGGGTGCAAAGAAAAAATTACTCTGTTTGTTTCTGGCAGTATGTTTTATGTGGATTTTACAGCCGGCAACGGTATCTGCAGAAGGCGGGATCCAAGTAGGTGGAATAGATATACTTCAAGCACCAGACCATACCGTACAGTGCGGAGGCGGTACGGCGAAATATGATCCAGGTACAAAAATACTTACGCTGAATAATGCGTCCATTACCGGAAATGATCTTCTGTACGGGATTCAAATTGAGGAACAGGGAGTCACTGTGGAACTGGCCGGACAGAACACGATCGAGGCTTGTATAGGAATCTGGAGCCGCACTGCGCTTCGTATAAAAGGGAACGGCGGCAGCCTTGCTGTCTATGCAGCTAAAAATCAGAATCCAGTGATCGCCTGCCGGGGAATCAGTATTGAGAGCGGCGGGCTGACCGTTCAGGATACAGACATCCAGATCCAAGTCAGAGGTTTAAATACAGCGGTCAGCGGCTATGCGGTAGAGACTCGCGGGGGCGGAAACCTGATCAGCAATTCCAGGATAACGATCGATATGGAATATGTTCATGATACTTACCCTACGAGTACAGGAATTAATGCATCCGGAGCAGATTCATTTACGATATCTGACAATTCAAGTGTTACTATGAAAAACGTGGATATGGGGGTCGGTATAGGCGACGGCAGACTGCTTATTTCTGGCAGCAGTCTTACGATTGAGACTGCAGATATATCTGCGGTATCCTGTAATAGCCTGGAAATCCGGAATGGATCGGATGTATCAGCAATCGCAAACAGCGGACTGGCATTGGGAGCAAATACAAATATCACTATTTCCGATTCTACAGTCAATGCGGAATCTACAGGTACAAACAGTATTCGTTGTAGTGATCTGATGATCGAAGATTCTTCAAATGTGACTGCAAAAGGTTACTGGTCGGCTTTCTTTGTGGATAAAAATTCTGTGATCAAAGATTCTGTTATAGAAGCAGTATCGAAAGCGGATGTAGGTATTTACTGCGCAGACGGGAATCTCGAAATAGCAGGCTCGGAAGTGGAATCAAAATCAGAGGGTACGAGAGGCGGAATCCTTGTAAACGGAAATCTGACATTTAACGATTCGAAGGTAGTCTCTCCGGGCGCTTCCGGTATAATCGGAATCGACGTCAGAGACGATATCACGATTAACGGAGGTACGACAGAAATCGGAGCAGGAAGTATTGCTTCCGGAAATAATATCTACATCGGCGGCGTTATCACCTCCAACGGAGTACCTTCTTATGATAAAATAGAGAGTAGTAATTCTAATGGACAGGTCACCTTTTTGGACGCAGATTACAGTGCGGTGGATGAGGCGATCGCAAAGGCAGAAGCATTAAATAAGAAGAATTATACCAATTTTGATACCGTAGAAGCGGCGGTCAATGCAGTTGTCCGGGGAAAGGACGTTCGGGAGCAGGATGTCGTGGACGGATACGCGGCGGCGATCGAAGCGGCAATTGCGGCGCTGAATCCCCTGCCGGTGATCGCGGTCATTGAGGGTGCGGATCAGACGATCGCGGCCGGAGCCAATAAGAGCGTGACCATCAGGGCGGACGGTGATTTCAGCAAATTTGTCAGTGTGTCGGTGGATGGGACTGAAACAGCCAAAGAAAATTATACCGCTGCGTCCGGTTCTACCATTATTACGTTAAAGCCGGAATATGTCAAAACACTGGCAGCCGGAAAACATACGGTCGCAATCTATTTTACAGACGGGCTGGCGCAGACTTCATTGACGATCGAGAAGCAGACGTCTGGGAACCCTTCCGGAAAACCGGATACACCTGCAGGAAGACCAGAGGATCCGTCAGAAACACCAGACGATCCATCAGAAACACCGGACGATCCGTCAGAAACACCGGACGATCCGTCAGACGGAACAGAACAAAAGCCATCCCAGGACCCAACCCAGAAGCCGTCCAAAGACCCGTCCCAGGTACAGGGGAACAAACAGGAATCTCCAAAGACAGGTGACAGTACGGCTGTCAGCTGGCTGATCGTGCTCGCGGCTGTTTCTGCTGCGGGGCTGGCAGCAGCAAAACGCAGATAACATACGGAACGAATATACAATGAAGTGGATCGTTTACAGAAAAATCCCTGTGCAGAGTGGAAAATCTCTGCACAGGGATTTAAGAATTATGCGGATTGGAGCAGCACAGGCAGAAAATCATTTATTCCCCCATCGAGAATGAAATCTCCGTGATCAACGGAACTTCGCCGTTTCCGTCTCCCACTGCATTCTTATCAAATACCTGCATTACAAATTGGTCTGCCTGGGATGTGTTGAATATCATTTCCTGGAGTTGGCTGCCGTCTTCCTGTGTATTCATCTTTGCGACTTCCATCATGACACGGTTTCCGCTTCCGTCTAACAGGACAAATGTCGGATTTTTCTCTGCCAGTTCCGCAGGAACATAACAGGTCACATGCATATTGCTGGGAGTCTGGACAGCCTTCTGCACGATGATCCCATTGCCCTGCGCATTGGGCTCCGCTGCACGGTTAGAAGAGGTATCTGTTTCAACATCAAACTTCATGCTCCAGTCTCCTTTTGTCTCCTGGAACGCATCCATAACACCCAGACCGGATTCCTTGTGCGCTCTCAGTCCGTTAATGTCTGCACTTACCGTCATCTTTCCTTCAAAAGACAGATCTTCCTGATTTATGGATGAAATCCGGCATAACCCTACATATACTCCGTCTTCTGCTTTTCGAAGCGCTGAGATCTCTGAAGGCCATACCTGCTTCTGATCGATCGTGTATGTCCCTCCCTCATAAAGAGAATCGTCCTCCGGATTCTGATGCATAGGCATGATATAGTCGGCCGTTTTCAGCTCCTCATCTTCTATCCGAAGGGAAAGTGTAAAATACATATCATATCCGTCGCAGTATGCGTCGGAAACTGTCATCAGGCCTATTTCATTTTCTGCGGAATTTCCGGCCTCCTGAACCGGCACGGCGTGTTCGCTGATATTTTCATATGCGGTTTTGTCCTTATCCGGATATTCACTATTCGTTCTCAATTCCTGCAGACGCCCGAACACATTTCCCAGGATCGGGATGTCCTGCGCCAATGCAGGATTCACATAGAATATCCCGGATAATCCGGCCACCATGCACATAGCCGCTGCGGCTGCTGCAAAATTTCTGTAAAATTTGTTTCTGTTTGATTTAAAACCTCTCTGTTTCATCTTTACCTCTCCCTGGCGAATCTTGCCATAACTTTCTTCCAGCTTATCATTTACCAAATCCGAAATCTCGATTTCTTCTCTCATTTTTTCTATAAAATTTCTTTCATAATTACCCATCTTTACACCTCTTCTTTTCTGATCAATTTTCATCCTCCTATTCAGCAGCAGGAGATCTGATTTTCCCTTATATATAATTTCCGAAAATTACCGCGCCCTCTGGATAACCTGGTTTTTACTGTATTTTCATTCATATCCAGGATAGAGCTGATTTCCTTGATGCTAAATTCTTCTACATAGAACAGATATAATACGATACGGTACTGTTCTTCTAATTTGTTCAGCAATTCTATAAACGCCTTTCCTGATGTATCCGGACCTTCATATTCCAGTTCCGGATGTTCATGGATAGAAACGATATTCCCGCGGCCCTTTAATATACGGTTGCACTGATTGATCAGTATTCTCGTAATCCATGTTTTGAAGAACTGCGGTTTCTTTAAGGCCTGCAAATTTTCATAACTGTTCAGTACGGCGTCCTGGATCGCATCCGCCGCATCCGCATCATTGCGCAGCATCGCGATCGCTGTTTTATATAACCCCTGCTTGCAGCTTTCGATTAAATCTACAAAAGCCTCCTTATCCCCTGCCTGCGCCTTTCTCACAAGCCCTGTCATATCTGTCATTTCTCTAGGTCCTTTCTTAATATCATTAGGCACTTACGAATAATTTCCTGCGCAAATTGGAAAAACATTCGAATGGTGCTTCTTTGTGGCTGGCATTTTCTGTATTTATTTACATTTCTCTTTATTACTGTTCAATCGATTGATACTTATTAGATAAAAAAAACAGGGGAAAAGTTTCAAGTATTTTCAATTTTCTTGACAAATAAACACTACTGCAGTAGTACAAAAGAATAACTACTGCAGTAGTGTAAAAGAGACCGCGAATTTATGACAATGAACCATACGGGAAAAGAAGGCCGTGTATCTGGAGGTGATGCGGGACAAAAAAGAGAAGGGTTTACCCCTTCGCCGTATTCAGATATTCCTTCATCTGCAGATATTCTTCTATCCCAAACGTAATCTTCCCCTTTATCAGTAAAAAATATCCATCCTTATGCATGGAGCGGATGGTCCGGTCCAGGGTTTTGATGTTCATGCCCAGCTCTTCCCCAAGCCGCTCACGTGTCTTCTGCAGCGTGACCGGACGGGGATTTTTTGGTTTTTCAGAGTATACTTCCGGAAATACCTGCTCATAAAGCCGCACAAGATAATCCGCCACAAGGAACATGGGCGGATAGTAAAGCTTTAAGCCGTTATTATAGGAGGAACGATACAGCTTGAATGCGGTGCGTTCCGCCATCTTACGGAGGATGTACGTATCAGAATTGACCCACTTTTCCGCATCCTTCCGCGGGATATAGACCACGGTGTTGGCGGTCAGGGCTTCGATGGTGACAGAGGCTTCCGGCTTGTTGGCCAGCAGCGCAACCTCACCGATAAAATCAATAGCTTTGTTGGTCTCGATCATATAGATCTTGCCGTTTTCAAATTCATTGATCACCCGGTTCTCACCTTTGGCAACAATCCCCAGATATCGGAGCTCACTATCCTTCTGATGAATCAGTCCGCCCGGAGGATGCACCTTTACACGGGCAAGCTGCCGGAGCTCAGCAGGCATAGTTTTTGTATAGTCTGTCAACTCCGGCACTTCTTTTTCCAGTTCACTTAACGTCATGAAATGGTACCTCCCGCGTATGCCCTTTCAAGCACTGTTTATGTTCAGAAAGAACCAGGAAAATCATTTTTTGTAAAGATCTAAAACTGCGAAGCAGCGGCAAGTCTGCGGCGTTCAGTTCTGATCGAAGTAATCTGTTTAGAACTGCAGCAGCCCCAGTGTCTGCTGTCCCTTCTGGGCCATGTTCCGCTTCTGAAGCATCATGGAAATGCTCTGCAGTGTCTGCTGATGCTGCAGCTGCATCAAAGCTTTCGCAACATCCGTATCTCCCATACGGCTTTTGGAAGCTGTCAGATTCTCGGAAGCATATCCGTTATAATCAATCGCGTATTCCAGCTTATTGTACTGTGCACCCAGGGTACTGCGGTCTCCGGTAACTTTATCCAGGGCCTTGTCGATATCCTGAATGTCAAAATCCTTTGTTACGTCAAAATCTGCCAGGCCAAGTGCGTCCAGCGTGGAATTGATGGAATTGTGAATGTTGATAGAGCCGCCGTTCGCGTCACCCACCAGTTCAATCCCTTTGTTCTGGCTGCCGTCCAGCAGACTGCGGCCGTTAAAATTGGTCTGATTTGCAACCAGATTAATCTGCTCTTTTAACTGATCGACTTCCCTCTGGATATCCGCGCGGTTTGCATCATTCAAAATACCGCTGGAAGCACGGAGCGCCAGCTCACGCATCCTCTGAAGGGAACTTGTGATACTGCCCAGGGCAGAATCCGAGGTCTTAAGCAGGCTGACCCCGTCATTCAGGTTCTTTGTGCCGGTATTGATACCGGTGATCTGCGCATTCTCCTTCTCGGTGATGGCCAGTTCGGCAGCGCCGTCAGCCGCGGACATTAACCGGTTTCCGCTTGCGATATGCCCATATAAATATGGGGATGTTGTACTAATTCCAGAAATTGCGCTCATGATAGATTCCTCCTTTTAAGATAATGATAATCTGGCAAAGCCTGCTGTCTGCACGGCTTGTAATTTTCAAAATGAACCATTTTTAAAGAAAATGACTCTTATATATATCATATCGTTCAAACTTAAAAATTGATTACTGTTTTTTCAAAAAATTTCCAAAAAACCCTCATTTGTCCTGTTTTTAGAGTCTGATTTTCGATAGAATCATTTTAACAACAAACGTGTACATTCAATTTTAAACCGGACTTGTGCAGACATGGGGAGAATAAAAGGGCTGTCGGCCCGCAGAGCTGTAAAAGCCGGTTACGGGAACAGGAGGTAATCAAGATGAAGAAACAGAAAGAAAGCTTTGCTTACGAATCACTGGGGCAGAGGATCAAGGTGGAATGGAAGGTATATCTGCTGGCATTTGTATTTATTCTGATCGCGGACAGTATCGGTCAGATTCAGATTCCGGTGGGGAAAGGGATGTTTATCTTATTTCCGATTTTTTACGCGATTATCTTAGGCGTGCTCAGCGGGCCGGAGGTACTCAAGATCGTAAAAAATGAGCAGGTCAAGGCGGCGTCAAAGCTGGTAGTAGTAGGAATTGCTCCGTTTATTGCAAAGCTGGGAATTACGGCCGGGGCAAACATCGAGACCATTCTCAGTGCGGGGCCGGCGGTACTGCTCCATGGATTTGGAAATCTATTTGCCATCGTACTGGCACTGCCTGTTGCTATCCTGCTGGGTATGAAGCGGGAAGCCGTGGGAGCCTGTTTTTCGATCAACCGGGAATACCATATGGCATTGATCAACAACATTTATGGGTCAGATTCGGCGGAGGCAAGAGGAAGCCTTTCTATTTATATCGTAGGCGGCATGATCGGAACCATTTACTTCGGGATCCTGGCTTCAGCAGTGGCAATGACGGGACTGTTTCATCCAGAGGCCCTGGGGCTTGCATCGGGTGTGGGAGCAGGGATCATGATGGCCAGCTCCAGCGCCTCCCTGTGCGCCATGTATCCGGAATCGGCGGAGACCATCAAGACGCTGGCAAGCGTGGGAGAGACTATGGCGGGGATCACCGGAATCTATATCAATATGTTCCTGGCAATTCCGCTCTGCGACCGGCTGTACTGCATATTAGAGCCAAAGCTTGGAAAGTTTGTAAGATCAAAAGAAACAAAATAATGATATCAGAAAGACTGTAGTATTTTATCCTGCGGTAATAGACGAAATGAAGGAGGATTTAGAATGAGATACATAGAATGGTTATTTTTATTAGTGGTCGGTGCGTGCGGAACGGGCCTTGCAAATTTTATCGGGCATGATGTGGGATTCCTGGATTCTCTTCCGGGGCTTGTGGTCCTCGTAGCAATCTCCATGCTGGCGGTTGTCTGTATCAAGGTGATTCCTTTGAAACTCCCCATCGTGGCGTACTGCGCGATCATCGGCCTGCTGTTCGCCTGTCCGCTGTCTCCGATCCGGACCTTTGTGATCGACGC
>OFFP01000907.1_pt1 | contig 22271 bp, 26 predicted proteins | sample 1521431 | NCBI WGS metagenome assembly OFFP01 (sample SAMEA3504104, study PRJEB24116) | mouse gut metagenome | biome: mouse gut; feature: mouse-associated habitat; material: faeces | place: Denmark | collected 2011
TAGGGTCAAGCCCTTTTCAAAGGGCTTGCAGGGGGTTGGGGACAGCGTCCCCAAGGTCTTATTCCTTTTGCATAAACATCTTTTCCTTGTACTCCTCGGCTTTTACAATTAAATGGTAAACCTCCGCGCCGTGCCGGAACACACAGACTCCTTTCGCCGGATGGCTGATCAGGTCGAACAGGCTTTCTTCCAGATGCAGCATCTCCATGTATTCGCTCCTGGACATCCTGCCCGGATGGAACAGGAACTGGTGCGTCGGGATTGTGAACAGCGGCTTTGTCAGCTCCTTCACACTCGGCTGGACAAAATCGTCCAGATTCTGGCTTGCCAAAATCACCGCGCTTTCCCGTTTCCGCACGCGCTTCATGGCATTGCGGATATATTCCACCGCCACGATATTCGAGAGATACGCATGGACTTCGTCAATGAACGCCGCCGTATGCCCTTTTGCCAGCAGCGCGTCCGACATATACGACAGCACGTTGAACAGCATCGCGTTGCGGATCGATACATCCGCGTCCATGATGCCCTTGACGCCGAAGCACAGGAAGCTGTCCGACGTGACGTTCGTGTGCCCGTTGAAAAAGCGGCTGTCCGCGCCGACGCAGATGGATTTCAGCTTCAAACATAAATCCCGCACGGTTTCCCGCGTGTAGATGCTCCCTTTTTCTTCCTGGTAGCCATTCAATTCCTGTTCCGCCAGCGCGTAAAGGTCTGATAAAATGGGGAATTCATCGTGCCCCAGTTCTCCCAGATTTTTGCTTTCCCTTATCCCGAAGTTCTCATATAGCCGTTCCAATAAAATCTCCAGCACGTCGGTTTCCGCACTGGAAAAATCCTTGTAGGAGCGAAAAAAATCGCGCAGGAAGGAGATGTGCCTCGACAGGACGGAGCCGCCGCCTTCCTCCCAGCGTTTCGGCTCCAGCACGTTTAACAGGTATTTCCCTTCCATCAGGTCGATGTAGCAGCCGCCGAGGTTTTCCGCCAAATGCCGGTATTCCATGTCGACATCCAGGCAGATGATGTCCATGCCGCTTTCCCGCATGTTGCAGAGCAGCAGCTTCATCAGGTAGCTCTTGCCCTCGCCGCTGTTGCCGAGGATCAGTATGTTGGAGTTCGTCTTGTCCGCCGTCTTGCGCCTGAAGTCTATGAACAGGTTCGAGCCATACTTGTCATAGCCGATATAGAAGCCCTCCGGGTCGGCTTTGCCGCTGTAATTAAAGGGATACAGGTTTGCCGCGCTGGAAGCGGGCAGCACCCGTTCAAACTGTATGCCAAACCTGTTTTTCCCGCAGGGCTGCACGCTTTCGAACCCTTCCCTCTGCCGGAGGAACAGCTTGTCCACCGCAATCTTTGAGCGCGTCAGCTCCGCCTCCACGTCCGCCTGCATTGCTTTCAGCTTCTCCTGCGAGGGCGCGGAAATGTCGATATATACGGCGCAGTGGAGGAACATCTCCCTCTCGCTGTGCGCCGTTGCCATCAGCCGCATGATGTCCTTCATGTTTTCCTGCGCCACGACCTCCCGCCGCACGTCGCCGGAATTCCGGTTCATGAGGTTCACGCTTGCGGCGTTTGCGAATATTTTCTTTTCCTCCACGGACGAGACCGCCCTCGTGTAGATCCGCAGCGTGATGCCGGAGCGGTCGCCAAGGTGCCGCAGCAGCGCTGTTTCGTCCGTCTTTGTCGGGTACTCCCGCACCGCCCATACGCTGCGGAACGCGTTGCCGCAGATGTAATAGTCCGGGTAAAATTTCAGGACGGAAGGGCTGCACAGGTCAAGGAAGCCCTTGGTTTTTACCTGTTCTTTCTCCGCCTCCGTCCTTGGGATGCAAGCCTTGCTTTTCTTTGTTTTCCTCAGCTTCAAAAATAACCATCCCCCTTCACGAACTGTGCGCCGTCATAATCGTCAAAATAGACCTGCGTGATGTTCTGCACGAAATAAACGGCGTACAGCCTTTTGATGTCCTCCTTCCCCGCCAGCCTTGCGGAAAAGCCCTCGTCCTTCAGCAGCTTTTCCATCCGGCTGATGCCCATCCGCACGTCGTCCGATTCCGGGTTATAGTCCCGGAACCGCAGGATGAACAGGAATTCCCGCGCCGAAGCCGTTTGTACCTGGACTTGATCCAGGTGCTTCGCATCCGCAAGCAGCAGCTCCCGGACAGCCTCGCTCTTTTCCTCCGCAACGCGTTTCAGGTAAAAATGCTTGTTGCTCTCGAAGTTTTCCCGCGAATTGATGCAGGCAAGCTCCAGGCTGTCAAAGCCCTTCATGACCGCTGCCAGCCGTTTCACTTTGCTGGCAACGGCGGATTCGGACAGCACTGCGATGTTGTCCGGCTGCACGAGGAAGTAAACGAGGAACTCGCCGCCGTAGGTTTCCACGCCATTCTCCGCGATGTTTTTCGCGTTGGTTTCTTCTTTTGTCGTTTTTTTCTTTTTGAGCCTGATGCCCTTCATCTATTGAACCTCCTGACTTTATGCTTTGCTTTGCCGTTTCAGCTGCTCAAGATAGTCATACAATTCCTGTATGGCTTCTTTTTCTGCTTTCCTGATTTCCTCCTCCGTATGGGTAAAATAGTACCACCAGCTTAACAGATGACCGTTGTGGCACGTTAAGAACAGACGTCGTGTCTGGTACTGCCGGAACATCTCCCATCGTTTCTTATTGAAATACATATCATCCCTCCGCACGCTGCAGCAATTGATTCTGGAACATCTACATAGACTATTTTCTTTCAGTATATAACATTGCGGAAATATACACAATATTCTTTTGAAGGAAATCACAATATAATTGTTTCATCCTACAATTGAGGCGGTGATTCCCATCATTAGCTATGCTCCGCTGTGGAAAACTATGAAGGAACGCAATGTCACCCAGTACCAGCTTTTGAAATCCGGTATTGACAATAAGACCTTGGATTCCCTGAAGAAAAACAAGAATATCACGCTGCTCACTTTGGAAAAACTGTGCCGCATCATCGGCTGCACGCCGAATGACGTTGTTGAATTTATAGAATAATGCCTGCCATCATTAAGAAATGCGCAGGCTTTTTCTTGTCCGTTTTTCCCGCCCCACGCTCAATTTTCATGCGTCCATCTGCCAGAAAAATGTTTGCTGTTCCGTGAGAAAAAAGCGGCCGGCAAAGCGGAGGTAGTCCGAGATATTCAGTTCCCCGTCAATCCGCATGGACAGGAACGCAAACACGCCGACCAGCACACCGGGGAGCATGATATGCAGCACCGCACCGCACGCCGCCGAGAGTACCGCACCGATGATGATAACGAGCATATCCCGCAGCGTCCAGAGGAACACCGTGCTTTTGCCTTTCAGGTTATCCGGGTAAATGTACATTCAATCACCTCCTTTAAGACCTTGGAGGCTCTGCCTCCAAACCACCGCAAGCCCTTTGAAAAGGGCTTGACCCTAAACTTTATTGCCAGCCGCATATCCATGCGTCTGGAAAAACCTATTGATATCTCTTGCAGAAACAAAGTTTTTGCGAAAATGGGTCGAGGGACAACGTCCCTCGCAGGGGTAGTGGGGGCAGCGCCCCCACGGTCTTTTCCAAACAAAAAAACTCCCCTGATTAGAGGAGTCCTTTCATTATAATAGTTTCATTTCATTTATGTTTTTCGGTTCCTGTGAAATCCCATGGGCTATCTCCAGCAGGAGTTCCGCCCGCAGCATGATTGCCCTGCACAGCTTTTCCCTGCGATGGTCGTCCATATATGGGTTCTGCCGGAACACCTCGTCACAAAGCCCATCTATGCCCGCCAGGCATTCCGGGGCAAGCCAATCAAACGATGTCACCAGCTTGATCTGTTCCGCATGGGTTTTCCGGAAGGGCTTGCTGGGAGTATCTGCATTCTCCGTATTGATCCTGCTTGTCGGCTGGCTGCACCACATGGAGCTGCCGCAGTCAAAAACAGGCGCAAGCCCAAGCCATTCCAGCGTTTCCGCATTGCGCACCGCACCGAAGTTGTTGAGGTGCCTGTCGTCATTGGCAATCAGGTAATCGACTGCCAGCATTTTATTGATGCTGTCCTCAACGCCGGGTATCCCAAGGCTTTCGCAGCATTTCATAAAATGCCCGTAGTCCGACAGGTAGTTCGGCTTTTTCATTACCCGCACAATGCTTGCCGCAGTGATGAGTTCCGTATCCCCGTTGATAAAATCCTCGCAGACACTATAAGGCATATCCTTTTCCCACGTCAGGGAGTAGGGGACAAAGCGGATTGTGCCGATCCGTCCCATGATTTTCGATGCCAGCACTTCATTGAACGGCTCCTGCTGCCCCTGCCCGTTCCCGGCTTTGATAAGGCAGCGTTTCCTATTGATGATTTTCCATTTTTTCCTCAGACAGCCATCGGAGGTATTGTCAGGGGACATCATGTCCAATTCTGTGCTTTCCGGGCTGTTGCCGAACAATGTGTTCCCGACATCCTCCGAAAAATCGTTCCGGAAAAAATTCACCTCAGACCATTCGACATCCTGCCCCTGTGGGCGTATCCAATACTGGTCTGAAAGGCTCAGTCCAAGGCATTTTTCCAACAGCTCCTGTGGCAGCGAAACATCCAGGATTTCCAGCGCCTCACGGATGCCGGAACGGCTCATGGGTATGGAGCGTCCCAGCCACCATTTGTTCAGGAGGCTCCTGTCCGGCTCCCTGTCGTACCCAAGCGTCCCCGGCGGGATATGCTCCGGCGCATAGATTTCACTGATTTTCCGGACTGCGCAAATTTCGCTGTCGATCTCCAATCCCATGACCGGGATATCCTTATGCATGAGGGTGTATTCCATACGTCTGCCACCACTTTTCTGTCCCATTTTCCACATCTCTCCTTTCCATTTTAGTATAAACGTCGCCGGAAAGCAATTCCTTTCCGGCGACAAAAACTACCGCGCCGTTTCCGGCCTCACATCTGCATTCCTATATCTTTCTTTGTTTCCTGTTCTGCCGCCAGTCGTTCCTCCTCCAGTTCCTCCGGCGTAAGCCTCCGAAAACTGTCCTCTCCGTAGACCAGCCCAAGACTGCTGCCGTTGTCCCATTTCGGGAAAATCGTCCCATTCGCATCTATCGATTCCACCGACCCCCTTGTCCCCGGCGGAACCGGGTGGTACGGGTCGTCCATATGCTCCAGCACGATCCTCGTCCCTGGAGGGAACAGCTCCTTCATTCTTTCCGATCTCTGCCGCATCTTTTCCAGCGAATCCATGTGCTTCCTCCTTTATTTCCTGACCGTCCGGCTGACATTCCGCGCCATATTCACTACTGACTGTGTGGAGTAGAGCGTGCTCATGATGTTGAACCGCGTGCTGGTATCCAGCCCGAAATTCTGTGCGATCCGCGGTACCTCCGCGCTGGACAGCATTAGCCCGATGCCTAGCAGCATATTTGCATTGTATGTCACCAGCCCCGCCACCAGCACCAGCGTCTGCAGGAAAGCGGTCAGGCACAATGCCGCCACCTGCCTGCACCATGAGATAAAACCATCCATGTAGCCCCTCGGCACGGAAAACATATACAGGCTCCCCGTTGCCATGAGTACCAAAAGGATACCGCCGCGCTTGAGGTTGTAGGGTAGGCACCGAGCGCCTTACCGCTTTTCAACGGCAGGTTTCCCGAATGCCCCCCTCCGAACCGGACATACACCTTTCAATGTATCCGGCTCTCCAGCTATTCCTAAAGCAAATTACAGTTTCCCATTGTGAATTTTGACATGGCAGTCATGGCAGACCACCAACGTCTTACGCTTAATAACACTCATCGTCTGTACCCAACTGGGAACAGGCTTGCCATGTTTCCGATACTTTTTCACAACATCCTTAAGTTTCCTTACATGATGAATCTGAAGGTCGTCTGTTTCAGCACCGCATAATTCACATACATTGGCATTTATACGTTTCATAAGTTGACCTCCGGAAAAACCTTGTCCGAATGCATCGAGGCACTCGCCTAAAGGCTTATTTACCTTTTTAAGGCTGTCATTGAAGTATATCATTGTATTTTGACCGGTTTTGGTATTGTATCGGATGCCTACAACCCGTATCGTACCAGTTCCGACCTTGCGAGGGACGTCAATGCCATACTTGCCAATGACTTTTCTGACCGTGGATTTTTCTTTCCTTGCGATTGTTTTAATCATACTGTAATAATGATAAAACTTAAAAGTAGCCAACTTTTTGCTGACATCCGTTGCTAAACAGTAGTAATTGTACAGGCCGCGAATTTCTGCATTGTACAGGTTGATAATATCCATAATAGGCAGATTGGCTCTGGCAACATACGGAAATGCCTTGCCACGCCTCCTAAATGGCTTCAATTTGTCCTGAATTACTTGGCCCGGAACCAGCAGTTGGATTGTACCATTCACTGAACGCTTTTTGCGCCCAATCGTATCTATCACCTGCTTTGAATTTTCCTTTGATTTTGAAATGTCATATCCTAAGAACCTGACATTTGCATTTGATAGGTTGGTGATTTTCGTCTTTTCAGGACTTAGCTCTAAATGAAGCTCATCATTCATGAATTGGGCAATCCTATCTTTAATTTCTCCTGCCATAGCCTTGCTGCCAATAATGCATACCACAAAGTCATCCGCGTAACGTACATATTTAACACGTCGATAGTTTTTGTCCATTGGATCTAATGCTGGGAGTGCCTGCATTTGGCGCAAGTATGTGCCAGCGAGTTCCTGATTGCCCCTATTTAATGCACGAGTTCGTTTCCCGCTTAATATGTGATATTCATGGTATGGACGACGCTTCTCTCCCTTGGAATACTCAGCGGCAACCCCTTCCATGAATTTATCAAACTCATGGAGATAAATATTGGCAAGGATAGGGCTGATGATACCGCCCTGCGGCGTACCTGACAGTGAATTATGTTTTTGGTGGAATTCAAGGTATCCAGCTTTCAGAAACCTACGGATTAACTCTAAGAACCTGCCATCACGGATTTTTTTTGCTAATATCTTTAGCAGTATGCCATGGTCGATATTGTCAAAGCAGGCGGTGATGTCCCCCTCAATTACCCAATTTGTCCCCCTGCACGTACTTTTTATCTGGTATAGGGCAGTGTGGCAGCTTTTATGGGGACGAAAACCGTGCGAGTTGCCACTAAAAATCGGCTCATAGATTGCCTCTAAAATCTGTCTTGCCACCTCCTGTACCAGCTTATCTTCAAAAGCAGGTATTCCCAAGGGACGCATTTTCCCATTTTTCTTAGGGATGTAAGTTCTTCTCACAGGCTTAGGCTGGTAGCGTTCACTTTTCAACAACTCTATCAGCTTTGCGACCTGATTCTTGTTGAAGCCATCAATAGTTTTGCCATCCGTACCCGGTGTCATATTACCTTGTTTTGCATGGATTTTTTGATATGCCCGCATAAAGAAATCCTCATTGTAGAAGTTCCTGTAAATACGGTCATACACATAAGGTTCATCTTGTTTGGACTTTTGCTTTAGTATTGATAATACCGTTTCAGCTGTCTGCATTTCGCATACCTCCATTCGTTATCAATCGAATAACCTGCCGCCCTTCGCCATGTGGCTGGCTTTCCCAGCCTCGGACTACTATGGCGGCTCCGTTGCCGTACCGGATATTCAGTGCCATCTCCCTCGCTTTTCACACTTGGGATTTATCACCACAGGGCATTGCACATAGCATTTTTGCGTTCCGGTTTAGGCAATCTCCGCTTAGACAATACTGGTACATAGGGTGTGGTTTAGGTTTCCGTTCATTCCTTTCACATACTTCTCATATGCCGGGGAGCTTCCAGAGAGTATCAGCAGCTTCGCCAAAACCGTTGATAGGATGCTCCCGTGTGCGCAACCAGTCTTCGCACACCTCGTGCTTTTAGAGCAAAGAAATTGGATTTAATGCAGTATAGCTTTAACCATGCCACACCGTTGGCCTTGCGTACCACGCTTATACACTGGTTTCAAGCGCATACGCTTTTCCGTCATGCTATGTTCCCCTTGGCCTTTCGGCTTCAGGTTAGGCGGATGGCCAGCTGGATTTCTCTCCAATCCAGCACCTCAACAGGCAATACCAGCACGTCCATACGGACGCACTGCGAAAAACACCTTTATCACCGCGTAGCCGATGAGTATCACAAACACGATCCCGACTACCACATTTGTGCCGGGCATTACGAAGTTCGTCATGACCATCCCTGCGACCACGCCCAGCTTGCCCGGAGAGCTGCTCATCCCCGCAATCGCCGTAACCAGCTGGTCGGAGAGGTTGATGCAGAAAATATAAAGCTCCACCGGCACCACAGTGAACAGGCTGGCAGCAAAAAAGCCTTTCAGGATGTTCATGCCGATATCCTGGAAACCGCCCTTGCCGCGCTGCATCTCTATCGCCATGTCGAACACTGCCACGATGATTCCGACCGTGTACAGCGCCCATGCGAAATATTGGAAAAAGAGCAGGATTGCCTGTATCCATGCGAGTTCAAACAATTCCGCCCCCATCATGTTGATCATGCTGAAAAAATCCCCGAAGAAGGAGATCAGCTTGCCGTATATCCAATCGCAGAACTGGTCAAGGACGCCATCCACAGCCAAATCCAGACCGAACATCTTTCATCACCGCCCTCCCGCATTCCCATGCCCGTCCCAATTTATCCCTATCCATCTATTTCCTCCTTATACGGCGGAAGCCCGGCACACCGCCGGGCTTCCCTTCCATCTACAATTCCAAACCTGTTATGTCGGCAATTTCCTGCGCCGCCGCCATTTCTTCCTCCAGTCCAGTGTCCAGAGCCATCCCGCGGCTGATGAGTTTTTCTCTGATTGTGGTGTTTTTCTGCACGCTGTTTATCAGTGTTTCCTTTTCTTTACGGAACCTGTCCGGCAGCAGCTCCACAGTGGATTTTATCAGAGTATCCTCTGCAGCATTTAACGCGTCTGCCGCCTGCCGGAGTTTTGCTGACAGCCCAATTTCGTCTGCCATTTCTGAACACCTTGCATCTGCTTCTATAAATGCATCGTCATCATGGATATTCAAAATGCCGTGGGGGATTGTGTCATCATCCTCGTTCACGATCCCGTTTTCCCGGATGTACCGTTCCTCAACCGCCAGCATCTCCCTGTCCAATCGCCGCAGTTCCTCCGCTGCCCGCAGGTAATCCTGCTGGAATTTCCTCATTTCCGCCATGCTTGTCATTGCTCAACCTCCTTTTTCCAGCGCAAGTATACCGGAACCGCAGTGACACATCTACTATTTTATACGCCGATTACCGTCCAGACATAGAGCGGGGCGGTCAGCGAAAACAGCAGCCCGAAGAACAGGATTGCCGCAGGCATGAATTCCACCTCGCCGTGCTTTTTATAGTCAAAATACAGCAGCGCCAGCTTGACGAACAGCATGATGACCAGCACGCAGTCCACGATGGGGAAAATGACGTTATTGGTCACGGTCTTGATCTGTGCCGCCGCTGATTTCCAAGTCGATTCTATCGCTGTGGAAACGTTCCCGGCGTTCGGCGCAGCAAACGCCTGTGTTGTAAACAGCAGCATTGCCGCCAGCCATGCCGCCGCAAAGGGCGGCCAGCTTTTTTTCTTTTCCATACGCATCCCTCCTGACAAACAAAAAAGCTGATCCCGAAAGACCAGCTTTTTCTTGTTTCCTTTGTTATCTTTTTTTGTTAATATATTGGTACAACTGATTGATTGCCTTGATTGTCTGTATATCTTTTTTTGTAATCTTTGCTTTTGCCATACGCATGGTTTCCAGTTTCATTGCCTCTAAAACCTCTATCTGCATGAGCAGGCAATGTGTTTTATCCCTCCGCCCGAATTCTCCGCGATACCGGTAATTGCATCCAATGCAAGTTGGGCAATCCACAGTATATGGGCAGCTTTCACACCTTTCGTCAGAAAACATTTTTTCATTTTGCGGGTCCAATTCCATTTTTTTCAGGAGTGCCGCATCCAACACAAGCGGAGAAAGCATATGGCATGGGTAAGGATTCCCATCAATATCATATACAACAAATCCATCCCCTGTGCCGCATTGCCGTTCCTGTACCACTGGCTGCCCGATAGCGGCAGCGTATGCGGCAAAAGAATGGCAAAACTGGTAAATCCTTTTAGCTGAGGGTTTTTCGTTGTAATAATAAACCAGCTTCCTTAACTGCCGCGCATATTCACGGATACTTTCTGCGGGCCATGGAGCTTTCTCATATGCGACATTTGCATTCACATCAAAGCCATATTCCAGCAAATAGACTACGCTCTCCGCCATACTATATACAGACTGTGCGTCAATCGTCATTTGTATCTTCTGCTGCGGCCAGTTTTCTAGGAAAAAATCAAGGTCAATCCGGCTTGCAGACTGTGTCCTGTTTCTATCCTGCACTGCCGGCAAACCATCATAGCTAAGCGCCAATGTAAGAACGTTTTTGTACTGGGAAATCCATTCCTTACGCTCCTTTGTCAAAAGTGTCCCGTTTGTGCTTGCAAAAAAATGGTATTCCCTTGTCCATTCTTTACCTGCACACCACAATATAAGCGCCTGTATCATATCATATGCCAGCAGAGGCTCACCGCCCATCAGCATAATTTGAAGCGGCGGCGCGTCCTTTTTGGAGAGGAGAGGGGTAAGGATGGACACCGCCATTTCCAAAGGCATGTCCTTTTCCTGTTTCTCGCTGATATAGCAGTAAACGCAGTCCAGGTTGCACCTGTGTGTTGTAATGAAACCGACCGTTTCAATGTTTTCTGTATCAATCTGTAACATATGGTTCACCTTCCAATTGGGGCACCATAAGACGAGTCGCAATTCGTCATACCTGTACAGCCATGCCTTGTTGCACATATTTTCCTGCCTGTGAAAGATAGTTCCTCCGCGTCATGAGGGTCTGCATCTATATCTGCCGATTGTGCAGCCTGTTCCATCAGGTCATTTATTTCGTCCTCAGATGGTCCCAGGGAATCCCATTCTTCTGCATTGTCCTCAAAAGCATCATCGAAATCGTCAAAATCATCCACATCGACATCGTCCATGTCCAAAATCTTTTTTGCGATAAAACTAATCAGTCCCACTTTAAGCCCTCCTGCTATTTTTTCATGTCCTTTGCCTTTTGCTCCGCATATTCTTTTGCAATGCTTTTTCCGCTCTTTTTGCCTTCTGCCATCCATTTCTTCAAATCACTGTTTGAAACCTTTTTCCCGGAAGCCAGCCGCCTGAAATACTTTTTGGAGGTTTCCCCAACGGCAAAAGCAATCGTACCACACATTGCCGCGTCTGCAATCATGGTTGGAACATATGTAACAGGGTTTGACTTCAAAAAAGAGGCTGTTATTTTCTGGCCGGCAAATACCATGCTGAACGTCATTCCTGCCGCTTTGAAAAATTCTTTGATCAATTCTGCCGCGTCCTCTTTTGTAAGCCGCATATCATAACAGGTGCCGATCGATACAACACCGCCGCCCATTGCTGCCATCAGCACCGCGACATCCACCATGACAGGTGCAAAACCTACACCGACACCTGCGCCTGTCATTGCCATAACTGCTTTATTTGCCTTCTTGTCCATTCCGAGAAGAGATTCTTCAGTATAACGTTTTGCAGCTGCAGCCATAATCCGCCCTCCATTTCTTCATCATCGATAAACTATGCCGTCATATTATTACAAATTTCATAATAATATATTTTGTATAGTATATTTTGCTGATTTTGAAAAGTCAAGGCTGTTTCATGTTTTTTCTAAGAAACTCGGGAGGTTCTGCCTCCAAGGTCTTTCTCTCTTTATAATATCCTGTTTTCGGCAGCTTCACAGTCGGCGTGGGTGCTGCCCATACGGTCGTGTTCGCGCCCTCCCATTCGTTGCCGTACCGCCCGCCGACATCTGCGTGGTTGATGATCCGGTAGTCCTTCGGTATGCCCGGCATCACATGGCGGTATCCCGACATATTCTTCAGCATTTTGAACCCGGGGCTGCCCTTCGGGAACTCCAGCCGCACGTCCGTCACATGCTCGCCGTTCGCAAGCCCCAGTGCGTTCGGGTGCAGGCGTACTCATAGCTGTTCTTCGTCAGCAGGTTGTCCGCCAGTGTACGGTAATCACAGTAGTTCGTTTTATATGTGATTTTAATAGTACATTCTTTCCGAGTATGTCCCTGTGACCACCTTCAGCGCGCGTGCGGCGTCTGTCGGCAAGCCCTTGGAGCCCGCAATGCCGCGGTTATCAGATACGATCTTGTCCAGCAGGTTGCCTGTGGTGTTGTAGATCTCAAACACCGCGCCGGAGAGCAGGGAGCCTGCAGGGAGCCCCGTCAGTTCGTTGTATTCCGAAGATCGTTTCGTGATGACGATCTGGCCTGCCTCCATGGTGTTCTCCCATGTGATCTCCGTTGTTTTCCCTTTCTGCACATAGAATGTTTTCACGCTGTTGTCGGAAAGGCAGCCCTCTGCCGGTTCGATCTCACGCAGCTTGTACTTGCCCTCCGGCAGCTCCCTGCGTATCCAGATATAGCCCTGTTCGTCACAGAGTCAATCTTCCTTATCAGCACGGAAGAGGCAGGGGCATTCGTGGCCTTCAGCGTGGTGCGTTTCCCATCATGTATCTCTACTTCCTTCGCTTCGTTATCCTGTATATAGCCGCCTGCCGCCTTGGTTTCTTTCACAAGGGAACGGCCATTTTTCAGCCCTTCAATGAGCCACTATATTGTAAATCCCTAGTGATTATCCCTTATCCTCATTCAAAAATCCCATGAAGCATTAAATTTCTTCCGCGCTGGAATTAAAGTCCATTGCAATTTGTGCATAAAGCATTGCCCCGTTCAAAAGGATATCCTCATCTACACAGAACTTATTGGAATGCTGCGGCCAAACAGCATTACAAGCCTCATTGCGGACGCCTAACAGAGCAATTGTCCCGGGAACTTCATTCATAAAGTAGGCGAAATCTTCTCCACCCGATATTGGCGGGCATGTAATAAGCGCCTCTGGCGAAACCACTTTATGTATGGCTTTTTGTGCTAATAAAGTCATACCTTGGTGGTTAATAACTGGATCTGTCAAATAATCATATGTTGTAATTGCTTCAGCCCGGAATGAATGTGCCGTATCCTTTGTGATTCGATCAATGCGTTCATAAAATGTATCACTTACATTCCTATCAAGTGCTCGTGTAGTTCCCTCAATATGTGCGCTATCTGCAACGCAGTTGAATCTTGTGCCACTTGTGATGCTTCCTACTGTCAAACAGGCAGAATCCTGTGGAGAAATTTCCCTACTGACAATCGTTTGTAAATTCATAACCACTGCGCTGGCAGCCACCAGTGCGTCCACGCACAGATGTGGAGTGGCGCCATGCCCGCTAAGCCCCTTAATGTCAATCTGAAATTTTGCAGCAGATGCCATAACAGGCCCTGGGCTACATATAACTTTTCCTTTGTCGAAACCAGACCATACATGAATTGCAAAGCAACCATCTACATTCTCCAATGCACCGTTTTCTATCATCGAAAGTGCCCCGGCCGCAATCTCTTCCGCAGGCTGAAATGCCAATTTGACTGTCCCGCATAATTCTTTTTTCATATCATTTAAGATATGTGCCGCTGTCAGCAGCATAGCCGAATGGCAATCATGCCCACAGCCATGCATAACGCCATTTACTTTGCTGGCATAGGGCAATCCCGTTTCCTCTTGTACTTCTAATGCGTCCATGTCCGCACGAAGCAAAATGGTTTTCCCGGGTTTTTCTCCAACGATTGTCGCAAGCACTCCTGTTTCAAGGCCACACGCTCTCCATGGAATCCCTATCTTATCCAATTCTTCTTTTATCACGGCGCTAGTCTGGAATTCCTTGCCACTCAGCTCCGGATTTGCGTGGAAGAATCGACGCATTTTTATCAGATAATCTTTATATTTTGCAGCAGTTTCCTGTATTGTCATGTTTTCTCATATCCTTTCCAATCTTAAAGTATCATAGCAAGTTTATAAAAATGCCGGCAATAAAGACAGAGGCAATCGTAACTGTTGTAAAACCGCCAACCAGCATAGACGGGAGCATCCGCTCTGATAAAAACTCACGTTCCTTTGCATCCTGTGTCAATGCATCACAGGTTGCATCCGTCATTACAACATTAAAGGGAAATCCATAGAGCGCTGTTAAACAAGATGCAATAGAAAGTGGTACAGAGATTCTTAATACTTTAGCAATGATGCAGGCCACAAATATCAGCGCAATCACGCCAAATGCAATCAAAATGACCATTGGCAAAATAATAGATGCCAATATTTGAGGCGTGCAATCCTTCAAGCCATCAAATACATACATTGTTAACGCAAAAACTAAAAACCCATAGGAATTTGCTTTAGCTAAGATATTCGGTTCCAGGAAGCCAAGGGAGGTAAAAATTACGCCGAAAACTAATGCTAAAATCGCTCCGCTAATTCCCGTTAATCCGCCTGCAACCATAGATAGCCATGCAACAAGAGCCGCTTTTCCTAACATGAGTACTGTAGAATTAAATTTTTCTGGTATGGGTGGAATCAACTTTTTTTGATGTATTTCATTATTTATGCTATTATTCTTTTGCTCGTTTGCTTTCAATTCACCGGCGCGATAGCCCTTCAGCAGGCGCTTCCCTTCTATTTGCAAGCATATCGCAGTCAGCGGGTATCCCGCAAAGCCTTGCACACAATACATCGTAACTGCAAATACCGATGCCATTTCCAGACCTTTTTCCAAAGCTGCCCTCTTCATCATCGTAGCAGCAACGATACCGCCCGTTAATGGCGGCAGGCCAGCGATCATTAAATTTCTATCCATAAAGACAGGGCATAGAAAATAGCATATACCACACATTCCTGCAAGCCCTATCAGGCATACAATTACTGTTTTCCATTGTGCCAAAAGCTGCTTAACACTGAGCATTGTACCAACATGGACAATTACCAGATAAATACCCAGTGTGCTACCAGCTTCTATTAATTTTGCATCACCGACAACATCATGTGGAAAAACTGTCCAATAGCCAACCAAAAATACGACTGCGGTAACAAATACTGATGGAATCCACGCTTTGGTTAGAGTAGATATAATCTCCCCCACGAAATAGGCAGCAGCACAAATTAAAAAAGCAAGTGCAAAATTATACATACATCCACCTCCTGTTTTGTCTCAAGTACTTTTAATTCCTATACATTTGAAAAATGATGTATCTAATTTGTGAAATTTTTTATTCTTATAATCCCACCTTTCACCCAGCACAAAATTAGAATTTAATTCTAGAATTTAATTCTAGAAAAGAATACCGCAATTTAAATCCTATGTCAATACAAATTGACTTCCTTCCTTAAAAATAGTATAATTTATGCAAATTTAAGATTTTATGGAGGATATTAAACGTAAATTATGACGAAAAAAGCAAAAAATAAACGAAAAAAAATTATCCTTTCCATTTTCGATAAAATGCTCACTGTTGATTTTGAACAAATTACAATAAAAGCATTATGTGATGCAGCTGATATTTCTGTAGGTACTTTTTATCATTATTTCAAAGACAAGGAAGCTCTGCTCAACAGTCTGTCCTATCTCTTCGACGAAAAATACGAGGAGCTTTACAGCACCATAGATCCGGGTCTGTCCTGTTATGACAGGTTATTATTTTTAAATCACGAACTCTTTTATATGATTGAAAGCAGTGTAGACATCAGTCTTTTAGCGTCCCTATATTCGTCACAGTTAATCACGAAGGACAAAAAATCACTGTCTGACAAAAAGCGTTTTTATTTTAAATGGATTAACGAGATATTAACAGAAGGTTTAGAACGCGGAGAATTCAAAAACACCAGCACTGCCGAAGAGCTGATGAACATTTACGCCATGTATGAGCGTGCTCTTTTATATGACTGGGCTCTTTTCAAAGGCAAGTATTCTTTATCCGAATACAGCGACAGGCTGCTTCCGCATGTGTTAGATACTTTTGTTTCAGGCATATAATATAGGGTACTTTGATAAGGGATTTTCTCCCATACTTATCAAAGTACCCATTTTTATGCCTCATCGCGCCCCTTTACCATATGCCGAGGCTACACCATGCATTCATGTATCTCTTCTTCTTCAATTCCCACGGCCCTCATCACGGACACGATTCCCTCCCGGTCGGAAAGCGCCGCGCACCATGCCAGGCCGCAGCCTGCAGAGATAGCTCTTGGCACGGGAATGATCCTTCCCGGAACTTCCCTTTCCTTGCACGCTTTCTCCATCGCCATGGCATCTGCCGTAGTATGAAAAGTCACAACAAGCTTAAGTTCTTTCTTCTTCATCTGCCGCTACTCCTCCTGTGCCAGTTCTCTGACGGCGCGAATTGCCGTCTCAACCTCTTCCTCCGTGTTATAGTGGGAAAAGCTGAACCTTACCGCACCCTGCTCCACCGTACCCAGCGCCTCATGCATGAGGGGGGCGCAGTGTCCTCCTGACCTGGTAGAAATGCCATAATCCGTAAGGAGCGCGTCGCTTACTTCCCCCGAATCATACACTCCGATATTGAGCGTCACGATGGCGCATCTGTCCTCACTCTCAAAATCCCCATAGACCGTAACCCCGGAGATGTCTTTCACTCCCTCATAAAATTTCCTCATAAGCGCCTGCTCCTGTTTTCGGATGGCATCAATCCCTGTCTCCTCCAGATAGCCAAGCGCCGCATGGAGCCCGGCAATCCCATGCCGGTTCAACGTTCCGGCCTCCAGCGCCGTAGGCATCTCTGCCGGCTGGGACTTGCTGTAGGTCTGCACTCCAGTGCCGCCGCTCTTTAAGGGGCGTATCGCGATTCCTTCCCTTACATACAGCCCGCCTGTTCCCTGCGGCCCCAGCAGCCCTTTATGCCCGGTAAAGCACAAAACATCAATGTTCATCCTCTCCACGTCAATAGGAAACACTCCCGCCGTCTGGGAGGCGTCCACCACGAAAAGTACCCCGTGAGCCTTCGCAATCTTCCCGACAGACTCTATGTCCACATAATTCCCCGTAAGGTTCGAGCCATTCGTGCATACAATCATCTTCGTGTCGTCGCAGAGCGCATCCTCCATATCCGAAATCCTGACCCTGCCCTTCTCATCGCTCTTTACGACTGTAAGCCGCACGCCGTTCTTCTCCATCTCATACAGGGGCCTCAGAACGGAATTATGCTCAAGCATCGTGGTAACCACATGGTCTCCCGGCTTTAAAAGCCCTCTGACCGCAATATTGAGGCTCTCCGTGGAATTATTCGTAAAAACTACCCGTTTCGGGCTTGTTCCGCCGAAAAGTCGGCACAGGCGCTCCCTCGTGTCATAGATGATTCTTGACGCGCTAAGGGACGCATCGTTGGCTCCGCGCCCGGCATTTCCCATGGAACTCATGGCGCGTACCACCGCATCTATCACGCACTGCGGCTTATGCATCGTCGTCGCCGCATTATCCATATATATCATATGCTATTCCTCCCTGATTCCGTATACTTCCTCTACAATGCGGACAAACCTCTCGATCGTCTTTCCAATATGCCCGTTTTTATTGTAGACAAGGTTGATGTCACGGCCCTCATCTGCCTCCGGGATGGAAAAGGCAAGCATGTGCCCTGTCTCCACCTCTTCCGCCGCCGCAAGCTGGGACAGAATCGATATCCCCATCCCCTGCCGCACGGAACGCTTAATTGTCTCCTGATTGTCAATGCTCGCGATTATATTAAGCTCTCCCATGGATATTCCGGCTTTCTTCAGCTGCTTTTCGGCCTCCTTGCGTGTTCCGGAGCCCTCCTCCCGCAGGATGATGCTCTCTTTTTTCAGCCATGCAATCCCTTGGCCTTCCCTCTCTTTCAGCGCCTGGTATTCCGGCGTATTAGGTGTGATGATTACCAGCTTATCCTTGTAAAACGGAATATATCTGCAGTATTTCTTTTCCAGCACGGTTCCGGTAAAGCCTATGTCCGCCACGCCCTCAATAATGTGTGTCACCACCTCCGTGCTGTCTGTTTCAATGATCTTAAACCGCTCCTGCGGATACCTCTCTTTAAAAAGTATCAGCACATCCGGCAAAAGATACTGCGCCGGTATCGTAGATGCCGCAATCGTAACACTGCGCTTCCCCGCATCTTCATTGACATGAAAATGTTCCTGTATCTGATATTCCAGGTCAATGATTTTCCTCGCGTATTTATACAATTCCCGTCCGTCCTCAGAAAGGCCGACTTCCTTCGTATTTCTGATAAAAAGCCGTACATTCAGCTCTCTTTCAAGCGCTGAGATGTGGGCGCTTATCGTCGGCTGGGTCAGGTACAGTTCCCTCGCCGCCTTCGAAAAGCTGCCGCCCTCCGCCACCTGGACAAAAGCTTCTAACTGTTTTAGATTCATGAATATGCTACCCTTTCACTTTCTCCGCCTGTCTTTTTCGTCACTTTAATGCCGTCCATGTATTCCAAAATCGGCTTTGCGCTTTTGCGGCTCGTAGAAAACAAATCCCTCACCTGCGCGATTGTTATGACTGGATCTTCTGAAAGTTTCTTCTGTATCGCCTCTTTTGCCTCCTCCATATAACGGTTTAACGTAAACATGTCCTCTGTAACCTTTACGACCTCCCGCTCCTGGATCAGAATATTTAAAATATCGTCGGTCGTCTCCCTTGGAATCCCTTTAAAATCAAGCTCTGAATACCTTGCAAAGTCAAAGCGCGCCTCCTCGAATGCTTTCAGGAAGATTCCCGCCGCTTTTCTGTACGTCTCATCTTTCAGCACGCTGTAATCCGGCGTACACAAAAACTCATCCACCCGCTTAAGCCATCCGCTTTCAACCATGCCTTCAACCACCCGGTCAAAGACATTTGGTTTCATCTTCGAAAAATGCGTCGCCTGCACTTCGGCTTTTTTCATGCCGTAGCGGTATGGGTATCTCTTTTCATATGCCGAAAGAGCGTCCGATATCACCTTTTTCGCTTCCCGTATCGCATCCGCATGCCAGACGAATATATCCTTACGCATGGCAAAAATATGCACTTTTCCCTTGCTTTCCAGCTCCTCTACCTCTGCCTTTACCTCTTCGGCAGAAAGCGCCGTGAGCCTGGCAAGTTCCGCAACCGTAATCATGGCTGCTCTATGCTCCCTTACATGAAGCTCCAGAACATCCCCTACGGAGCCTGATTCCTTTCTCTTAAGCTCCTCTATTACATTTTCCCGGAACCGTTTCTTTATCCCGGGATTCGGCTCTAAGATCACGCCGCCGCCGATGGTTTCCATGGGAGAGTAAAACCTTACTACAAATTTATCTCCCCGTCGCACCGCCACAGGCTCTTCCAGCCTGAGCTGCACAAATCCGCTCTCGCCCGGCCCGATCTCCTCCTTGTCCAAAAGAACTGCCCGGCACAGCACCTCGCTGGTTCCCGTAAAGAAATGAAGCCTTGAATGATTGGCAAGGATCCGCATGGAATTTTCAAGAACTTCCAGTTTCACGTCTAAAAGATCCGTGGTCTTCATGCTGCCCGCCGGAGCAAGCACGCACCCTCTCTCAATCTCACGTTTCTTTATGTTAGAAAGGTTGATCGCGACCCTCTGTCCCGCATAGCACTCTTTCCTGTCTTCCCCATGCACCTGGATACTGCGGATCTTGCTCTCTTTCCCTATCGGGTATATTTCAAGGACATCTTCCCTTCGTATCGTGCCAGAGACAAGAGTTCCCGTGATGACCGTTCCGAACCCGGACAGGGAGAAAGCCCTGTCAACCGGGAGCCTCGGAATCGTATGAACGTCCTTTTGCGCCAGTTCGTCGCAGGTCATGCGCTCAATCAGCTCCACAAGGCCGTCAAGGCCCTGTCCGCTTGCCGCAGACACCTTTACTACTGGAGATTCCTCTAAAAATGTTCCGGCAAGCTCTTCTCTTACTTCTTCCTCCACAAGCTCCAGCCACTCCTCGTCTACAAGGTCGCATTTATTGAGGACGATAATGCTCTTTTCAATTCCAAGCAGCCCAAGGATATCCATGTGCTCCCTCGTCTGGGGCATAATGCCCTCATCCGCCGCAATGACAAGCAATACAAGATCCATCCCCACCACGCCGGCAACCATGTTGTTGATAAAGCGCTCATGCCCGGGAACGTCGATGATGCCCGCCCGGTCTCCCCCCGGCAGGTCAAAGAAGGTAAATCCAAGGTCTATTGTGATACCCCGCCTCTGCTCCTCCTCCCAGCGGTCTGTATTCCTGCCCGTCAAAGCTTTTATAAGCGTTGTCTTGCCGTGGTCGATATGCCCGGCGGTCCCTATAATTATATTTTTCATATTTCTTTCGTCCTCTGGATTTATTTTTCTAATATGCCGGAAACCGCAAGCTGCCCTGCGATCACATTTATCTCCTGTTCCGATACGGTACGCATGTCAAGGAGGATTTCATCATTTACCGTCCTTGGGATGATTGGGATCGGCAAGCGGCGCATACGCTCTTCTAATTCATTTACGCTGATTTCTTCCGGCCGGATCGTTACTGCCGTGCTGGGGATGCGCTCAAGCGGAAGCGAACCTCCCCCTATCTGTGACTCGCACGGCTTCACCTCTGTTTTCACCGGAAGCTTTCTTTCTTTTAATATCCCGCAGAGCCTATGTGCCCGCCCTGCAACACTCTCCTGCGATTCTGAAAGCATCCGCAGCACCGGAATGTTCTGAACCGCTTTTTCTTCTGATAAATACTCCTGAAGCACCAGCTCAAGCGTTGCCGCCGTAAACTTGTCAATCCTAAGCGCCCGTGTAAGCTGGTTCTTCTTCATCTTGTCAATATACTTCTTCTTTCCGATTATGATTCCTGCCTGAGGGCCTCCTAAGAGCTTATCCCCGCTGAAACATACAACATCCGCTCCCTTAGCGATTGATTCCTGCACTGTAGGCTCATGGGCCAGCCCATATTTTGCAAGGTCTATAAGAACGCCGCTGCCCAAATCCTCTATCACCGGGATGCCCTTCTCTCGCGCAAGGGGTATCAGCTCGTCTATCCCTACGGAATCCGTAAACCCTACAATGCGGTAATTGCTCGTATGTACCTTAAGGAGCGCTTTTGTCTCCTCTGTCACAGCATCTTCATAATCGTCATAATGTGTCTTGTTAGTTGTTCCTACCTCCACTAACGAGGCTCCGCTCTGTTCCATCACATCCGGGATGCGGAACTTCCCGCCAATCTCTATAAGCTCTCCCCGGGATACGATCACTTCCCCTCCCTTAGCCAGAGAGCTCAGGATAAGCAGCACCGATGATGCGTTGTTGTTGACCGCCATCGCTGCCTCTGCCCCTGTAAGCCTGCACAGGAGCTTTTCAAAATGGGAGTAGCGCTCCCCTCTTTTTCCTGCGTCCAGATTGTACTCCAGATTTGAATACCCGCTGACCAGCGAGAGAACCTTTTTCATATGTTCTTCGCTTATCGGCGCCCGCCCGAGATTTGTGTGAAGAATCGTACCGGTTCCGTTTACGACCATCCGCATATTGGGCGTGTGCATGTCTGTCACCGTTTTCTCCACACGGGAAACAAGAAGGCTTATCTCTTTTCTAGCCTCCTCCTCGTTCTCTGATTTGGCGATGTACGCCCTAAGCCTGTCCGTCTCTATATGGACAGACTCCATCACCGTCTCCTTCCCGTAACGGCCTGTCAGTTCCTGTATGGCGCTGTCCTCCAGCAGCACGTCCACTTTCGGGATGCTTCTGTATAAAAGATTTTTATTCATAACATTCTTCCTCTTCGTATTATTTATGACAATCGTATCAGCTTATCGCCTTTTGACGCTACTTTTCCAATGACAGACACTTTCGTATCCATGCCCGCCCTGTCAAAATCAGCCATCATATCGTTAAGATGTTCCGGTGAGACGCTGATCAAAAGCCCTCCTGAAGTCTGCGGGTCATAGAGCAGATCCATGTAATGCTCCTCCACCGCCCCCGCATCCACCTGATTTAGGGAATATCCCCTGTTCTTGTATGCTCCTGCGGGAACAAGCCCCATCTTCGCATAGTCAACAGCATCCCCAAAATATGCGATATCTCTTACGTTTAATTCGAATGTCACTTCACTGGCAGAAGCCATCTCCACACAGTGTCCTAAGAGTCCAAACCCGGTAATGTCCGTACATGCAGACACATCATACTTTTCCACTACCTGTTTTCCAAGTTTGTTGAGAGACGCCATGACTGTCTGCGCCTCCCTGATTGCAGAGGGCGACGCCATCTGCGCCTTAATGGCGGTGTTGACAATCCCGCTGCCAATCTGCTTTGTCAGGACGAGAACATCTCCCGCCCTGCAGCCAT